>Ga0208195_1003062_pt1 | contig 14638 bp, 6 predicted proteins | sample AD_UKC077_MetaG_FD_184441 | JGI IMG/M metagenome (GOLD analysis project Ga0208195, IMG submission 184441) | Active sludge microbial communities of municipal wastewater-treating anaerobic digesters from USA - AD_UKC077_MetaG (SPAdes) (version 2) | ecosystem: Engineered > Bioreactor > Anaerobic >...
CTCGCCGCCGACGCGCTGAGCGATGTCCACGTCGGTGAACACGTTCGTGACGGCGCGGAATTCACGCGACGGATTCAGCGTGTCGGAGCGGGGGCCGTCGTTGCCGATGATGCTCGTGAGCGTCTTGGCGACGGGGTCATACTGCACGGTGACGCGCGTGACGGCATTGCTGTAAAAGAGGACCGGCTCATACAGTTGCCTGGAGTCCGCGAGGAACGTGCCGTTATAGCCGATCGCCACGCGGTTCTTTTCTCCGGTAGTGTTGCCGGGATAGAAGTACCAGCGCACGCCGACGCTGTTCTGCATCCCTAGGAAGCCGGCCGATAACACATTGCCTTGGGCATAGCCCGGTCCGCGCGGGTCATTGTGCAGGAACATGCAGAAGGCGTCGGCGGGGAAATTCATGCCCGCGCCCCACGTGTAGTCAAATGTGCACGTCCAGGCGTCTGATACGCGGACGCGGCGCGTCGACGTGACGGTTCCGTTGGTGTTGTTGATGGCCGCGCAGAATTGCATGGCGCCTCCGGGCGCCCACTTGCCAAGGGCGCTGAATAGCCAGTCGGAGCGCGTGCCCAGCGCGGAGTCAAGCGGGGCGAGGGACGCTTTGCCGAGCAGCAGGCCCGCGCCGTCCTCCAGCTTGACGGCGAGGTTCGCGGTCGGGCGGCCGATGTCGCCCGGCAGATTGAGCGTGCCGCCGCGCACGGTAAGCGCGCCCGCACCGCTGTAGCTGTCGAAGGCGAGGGACGCGGGGCCGCTTGACGACGGCATCGGCATGAGAGCGGACGCCGACAGGGGTGTGAACGAGAAATCGGTGATGATGTTTTCGGTCCACTGGCCCCCGGTCGCGCCGTTGAAACCGACATAGGCTTCGGTGGTGCCGAGGACGGCGGCGATGTTGATGTCGGAAATGGCGGTGACATTGGTGCCGACGCCGTCCTGAATGGAGGTGACGGTCAGCATCTTTGCCGGCGCGTCGTAACCCAGAATGAAGGTCGCGGGGATGCGGTTGGTCAGGGTGACCGGCGCGATATCATCGGTGATGACGGTTGTGACGGTGTTCGAGACGATCTTGAGTCGTGTGGAGTGGATGCTGCCGTCGTAGTACCGCCACTGGACGGCGAAAACTTTGTCGGCGTTTGTGAGGCGGAACTGGATGTAATCCGCCGGCAGGCTGCTCGCCTCGCCGAACGCATAGCCGATCCGCGCGGTCCACGAGCCGGCAACGGGGTATCGGTTGGTGGTCTGCGACGTGCCTGCGGGCTGGCTGTTGGCGGCGATGGTGTGGGCGAGCGTGCCGTCCGGCAGCCAGCGCGCCGATCCCGAAAGGGCCCACAGGGGCTGGTCGGCCAGAGTGATCGCAGGCAGGGCTGCGGGCACGGGGATTGAATCTGCAGACGCGGCCGAGATGTCGAGCGCGGCGCCGGCCGAATAGGCCAGCGGTCCGAGCGCGAAGGCGGACTGCGCGGCAGTGGGACGCAGCGCGACCGACAGCGTCTCTTCCGCGCCGAGGGTGAAGGCGCCGCCGAGGCGGTGCGGAATGGCGGCTGGCCGCAGTCCGGCCGCATCGTTGTCGAACGTGAAATCGGTGATGGTGTGCGCACCCCAAGCCCCGCCGGTTCCGGCGGCGAACCCGACATACGCCTCGTCCGCGCCGATCTCGTCGGCGAGGTTCACGGCATAGGTTTGCGCGTGGCGGAACAGGCGGTCGGGCCGCTCGACCTCCACGCCAAGCGTTCCCGCCCCGTCGTAGCGGACGGTCACTTGCCAGGGGGCGCCGGTATTGTCAAAGGCGGGCAGCACGGCATTGGTGGCTGTCCAGAGGCCGCCTTGGCCGAGGGTCAGCCAGCGGTAGTTGGTGTAGCCGAGCAGGCCGACGGCGACGGAGTCGGTGATGCCGGCGACGCCGACGTTGAACTGATAGCCCGCGTTTTGGGCGCCGCCGCCGAGCGCGGCCGTGCCGCGCGGATCGTTCTGGATGATGAACGCCGCACCGTCGGCTGGCGTGGCGGTCTGAGCGAAGATACGGTAGGTGAAGCGGGCGGTCCAAGGGGCTGTGACGGCGCGCTTGCGCAATAACCAGGCACAGCCGGTGCCTGCGTTGAGGTCCGGCGTGAGACGCAGATGGCCGTCGGTGCGTCCGGCCTGGGCGGTGCCCAGAAAGGTCCACTCATCGGGGTAGGCGGCGAGCGTCGGCGCTTTCAGCAGCAGAGCACCCGTCGCGACGGGCGTGACGGCGAGCGCGTTGGCGCCGGAAACTTCGATGGATGCGCCGGGCAGCACCGTGACCGGAGCGGAAGGCACCGGCGCGACATTCACGGCATCGGCTGTGAGCGCGAGCGTGCCCTCGGCGACCGTGACCGGGACTTGCGGCGGCGGAAAGGCCAGCGTGCCCGGCCCGGTTTTTGTGATCGCCCCGCCCGTGCCGGACGGTTTGAGAGCCGGACCGATCCAGGCGTATTTGCTGACATCGACAGTCAGTCCGCCGGCGCCGACGGACAGGCCGTGGCTGCCGGGGAACCAATCGGACGAGCGCGAAGCGGTGCGCTGCCTGAGTGTCGCGTTGTCGAAGGCCACGGTGCCTTCGGTGTTGCCTCCGGCGGTGGCGTTGATCGGCGACCCGTCGAGCTCAAGCACGCTGCCGCCTTTGTAGGTCACTTTGCCGCCGCGTCCCACGCGCATCAAATAAGCCCGGTTGGTAGAGGCAGAGTCGAACGTGATCGTCATGTCCGCGCCGGTCGAGGGCGAGACGATCATGCCGCGGTCGCTGGATTGATTGTCGGAGATGAAGGTGGAGCCGTTGACGACGTCGACCGTGCCGGTGGCTTTGTCGTTTTCGCCGAGAAAGACGTGGCCGTTGACTTTGAAGGTGGAGCCGCCGTCGACGCGCAGCCAGGGGCGCCCGCGATGGTCGGGCTGTCCCTGTGCGTTGTCCATGACAAAGCCAGAGCCCTCCATGACGACCGTCGCGCCGCCGTCCACGGTCATGCCGGGCGACTGTGGCGATGTGGCGGTGCCGGTGCCGCGGGCGATGGTGAAGTAGTCGTTGACGAAGCGGTGGTAGCCGCCGTTGATTTCAAGTGTCGGCGAATAGAGGCTGCGGCACCCGACCCAGCCGGCCTGGATGACGTTGGTCTGGCCGGGCGCACCGAGACGCACGGTGCCGCGCTCAATGGTGAAACGGTTGTTGCCGTTCGTGAGGATGCCGTCCTCATCGAAGGCAAGCACGGCGGAAGCCCCGCCATCATAGTTCAGGCCGATGGTCTGCGTGCCGGGAAACGTGAAGGCGACGGTGCCGGGACCGGTCTTGACGAACGCGCCCCCTTCGGTGCGGACCTGGCCGGAGACGGTGAGCGTGGCGGCGGGATCGGTGATGTCGATGACTGCGGCGCGGTTCGTGGCACCTTGCACGCCGGCGCGCAGCGTGAGGCCGCGGGCGAAGGCGGCGGACGGCCCGGTGTAGCGGAAGGCGCCTTCGCCGAGCACGGCAGGCGCGGCGTTCAGGCCGAGCGCGGCGGTGTCGGCAAAAGACACAATGCCGCGGACATGGGTGAAGGGGCCGGAAAAGGTGTTGGCGCTGCCGAGGCTCACGTTGCCGACCGCGAGGGTGAGACCGCCCGCACCGCCGATGTCGCCGTCAAGCGCGAGAGCGGTGCCCGGCGCCGCCGTGACGGCCGTTTCGCCGCCCAGCGTCAGCGGCAGGCCGACGGTGTGGCTGCCGCCCAGCACCGTGATGAACCCTGCCGCGTCGAGCGCCAGCGCGTTGCCGGCGAAGATGTAGCCCGCGCCGCCGAGCTGCACGCCGCGCAGGGCGAGGCCGGTCATGTCGTTGTTCACCGCGCCGCCGGCGGCGGCGAAAGTGGCGGTCGCCCCGCTGCCCTCGGCCACAGCCTGATCCTGCCAGTTGGCCGTGTCGCTCCACGCGCCGCCGCCCGGCGCGATCCATGTGCCGTCCGCGGCCCGCAGCGTCGCCGCCGCACAGAACGCAACCAGGGCCATCACGATGATCTGTTTCATAGTCTCTCCTCGTGTCAAAGTGAAAAGCGTTTACCGCAGGAACAGCATCGAGCCGACCGGCGGGTAGGTCACGACCAGTGTGCCGGGGCCGGTGATCCATGCGGCCTTCTCCGTCGTGTAGAGCCCGCCGGGCATCGGCGCACCGTCGACGAAGAGCGCATGCACATACTGCTTGCCGGCGAAGGCCAGGCTGAGCGTCGCGCCGGACGCGACATGCAGGTCCGTCGTGCGCGGCAGCCGCGCCGCATCGAGCGCGAGCGTGCCGGCCTCGAGCCGCGTATCGCCGGCGTAGTCGGCCGTCGCGCCCGCGAGCGCCAGCGCACCCGCGCCGCGCTTGACGATGTCCTCGCCACCGGTCACGTCCGTCACAGCCAGCGTGCAGCCAGCATCGATCTCGAACGCGGCGTCGCCGGCCAGCGCCGTGGCGCCGAACGCGAGCGTGCCGGGCTCGCGCGCGGCGTTCACGCCGAGCGTCGCGCCGTCGCCGACGGCCGCCGCCGTGATGCGGAAAAGTCGGCCCGGCAGCGACGTGTCGAGCGTGACGGTGTTGGTCGATGCGCCGGGCAGCGTCAGCGCGGCCAGATCATCCGGACCGGCGCCGGCGTCGGCTGGCGTGTCATACGCCACGCGGAAGTCGCTTACAAACAGCTCTTGATAGGAGCCGCCGGTGCCGCTGCCGAACCCGATATAGGCCGCCGTGTCCTGCACATCTGCGGCCAGATTGATACCCGTGAAGGTGTTGGTGACGATCAGCCCGTCACGCGACATGACGGAGGTGAGCGTGCCGGCCGCAGGTTCGTAACGGAGCGAAAAGGCGGTCACGAAACCATTGGTGATCATGACCGGCAGGTAACTCTGGCCGGTGCCGCTGTCCCAGACGCCGTTGCGGCCGACATTCACTTTGTACAGCACGCTGGCCCCATGGTTCGGATAGAAGCACCAGCGCAGGCCGAAGCTCTTGGGAATCGCGTTGAACCCGCTCTCGGCGGTCGTGCCTGCGGCGAGCCCGAGCCGCTCCGGGGCATTGTGCAGGAAGAAGCTGAAGCCGTCGGCGGGCTGCGTGGTGCTCTTGCCGATGGCCAGCTTGAAGGTCGCAGTCCACGGAACCCCGATGCGCATGCGACGTGCCGACATGGCGGTGCCGGTGAAATATGACTGGTACTCGCAGATCTTGAGCGTGTCGTCACAGCCGCCGAGCCGCTTGTCGCTGAAGATCCAGTCGCTCGCGCCGTTGACCGAGGAGAGCGGCTCATCCGACGCCTTGCCGAGCACCAGGCCGCCCTGCTCCAAACGGAGCACGAGATTGGAGGTCGGCCGGTCATGATCGCCCATGAGCCCCAGAGCGGCCGTGCCGCGCTTGATCAGCGTGCCGCTGCCGCCCACAGTGTCGAACGCGACGAACGCAGGCAGCGTCTGGTCGTCCAGCGGCGTCGTGGTGAAGGAGAGATCGCTCACGATGTTTTCGGCATAAAGGCCGCCCGTGTAGGCACCGAACCCGATAAACGCGGAGGTCGCGCCTACGGCGGCCTGCATGTTCACCCCGCTGAAGACGTTGGTGACGGCACCGGCGGCCTGCTCGGTGATGACCGTCACGGTCTGCGCCGCCGCGTCATGGCTGACGGTCATTCGGGCAGGGCCGCCGGTCACCAGGTTGACGGGCGCCAGATTGTTGGTGGCGAGCACCATGACACCGTTGGTGTACATCTTGAGCTGGGTGGTGCGGATCGTACCCTCATAGTAGCGCCACATGAGCGCAAAGCCCGGATTGGGCGTGTGCGAGGTATTGGCCGGCGTCAGGCCTTGCACGGTAAACGTCACGTAGTCGGCCGGCGGGGTCGACATGAGCCCGATGTCATAATTGAAATTCGCGGTCCATGAGCCCGCCACAGGATAGGCGTTGGTGGTGAAGGCGGACCCCGCGCTGTCATTGGCGTTGGAAGAGACCGCCAGGCGGCCCGGAGCTTTCCAGAACGCCTTGCCGTTCAATTTCCAGAGCCCGGCATCGAGCAGCACGGGCTCAGGCACGGGCGCCGCAAGTGCCTGCGGCGTCTCGAGATTCAGCACCGTCTGGTCGCCGTAAGCCAGCTCCCCGAGAACAAAGCCGCGTTGAACCGGCGAGGCCGCAGCCACGGCGTTGAGATTCTCGCCGGCCGCCAGCGCGAGCCGTCCGCCGGTCCGGCTGTACGTCGGCAGCTCGTCTTCGCTTTCAAACGTGACATCCGAGATCGAATGCTGGCCCTGGCGTCCGCCCGTGCCGCCGGTGAAGCCGATGAAGGCCTCGCTGCCGCCGACCTCCGCCGCCACATCCGCGAGCCACGCGTACCGGTAAACCGGCGAGCCGGGACGGTCGATCAGCACGGTCAGCCCGCCCGCGCCGTCGTAACTGACCGTGACTAGGCACTTGACCGGCTGCAGCGCCAGCTTGGGCAGCGCGGCAGGCAGCGCGCGCGAGTCGACGAACGCGCCTTGACGTCCGAAGCGGAGCTGGTGACCGGTGACGTTCAGTCCGACCGCCACGGAATTGGTGATCTTCTCGCCGGTGGCTCCAGCGTATCCCAGACTGCTGCCGTGGGCACCGAGGGCCGACATGCCGCGCGGGTCGTTGTGGATGACAAAGCTGGCGCCGTCGGCCGGATCGGGGCCGACCGCCCAGCAGGTATAACCGAACCGGGCGGTCCAGGGAGTGCCGACCGCAACCTTGTGCCAGAGGTGGGCGGCACCGCGAACATTCTGAATGGCGTTCCACTTGCCGCTTTCGCGCGTGAGCTGCAGGTAGCCGTCAGCACGGCGCATCGCGTTGTTGGTGAATACCCAGAAGCCGGGTGCCGAGGAGAAGGTGTGCGGCGTCAGCAGCAGCGGCCCGCCGTTCAGATCCAGCGCCATGCCGGCCGCGCCCCGCGCGGCGCCGATCTCCAGTGCGCCCCCCGCGCCCAGCGTCACGGTCCCCGCAGCCAGCGCATCGCGGCCCGCATGGACAGTCGACAGGGCCAGGGTGCCGCTGTTGACCTGAACATCCAGCGCCGTCGGTGCCAGCGCCAGCCGGCCGGGGCCGGTTTTGGTCAGGATGCCGCCCGTGCTGGCGGGGTCGGCCTTCGGAAGCGCGTCCAGCCAGGCATGGCTGTCAACATCCAGCGTCAGAGCGCCGGCCCCGACCAGCAGATTTGTGACCCCCGCGAACCAGTCGGATGCGAGCTTGGCGGTGCGCTGCTTGAGCGTGGCGCCGTTGAAGCGCGCCGTGCCCAGATTTTGGTTGCTGCCCGAAGTCACGCTGCCGGGCGTCGTGTCCAGCTCGACCGTGCCGCCCGGGCCAACATCCAGGTTGCCGCCCAAGCCTAGGCGCATCTGATAGGTCCGCACGGTGCCGCCGCCGACGAGGACATCGGTTCGCGCCCCGGCCGTCTGCGAGATCGACATGCCGCGGTCCCATGGCGTCGAATCGCACTGGAAGAGTCCGCCGTTCGTGACCGCCACCGTGCTCTTCAGGCTGGCGTTCTCGCTGAGGAAGCAATCGCCGTTGACCTGCAGGGTCGCGCCGTCAATGTGCAGATAGGGCTCACTGTAAAAATTCGGCTGGCTGTTCCAGTAGCCCATGACAAAACTGGGCATTTCCACGAACGCGCCGTTTGAGAGATAGAGGCTCGGCTGCTGCGGCGAGGCGAGTGTTCCCGTTCCGCGCCCGATGGTCACGTAGGAGCCGACGAAGCGGGTCACGCCGCCGGTGATATCCATACGGGGCGAGGCGAGGGGTCCGGCTGCCGATCCACGCCACGCTGGCGATCTGATTGGTCTGACCGGGCGCGCCGAGGATCACGCGACCCTTGTCGACAGTGAAGAGCGCGTAGCCATTGGTGCCCGCGCTGCCGTTCGCGTCGAACACGAGCGGCGAACTTTCGGTCACGCTCGCCCTGCTTTTGCTCAGCTCTTGGAAACCGGGATAGGTGTAGGCCACGGTGCCTTCGCCGGTTTTAATGAACGAGCCGCCGGGCGCGGCGACTTTGCCGGCGACGGTCAGCGTCGTGCCTGCGTTCGGGATGTCGATCACGGCCGCACGGTTGCTGCTCAAGCCGGGGAGCAGCGTATAGCCGCGGCTCAGCGTCGCCGAGGGACCCGTGTAGCGGAACGTGCCATCACCCAGCACAAGATTGGCCGGATCATCGTCGCTCGAACCCAGTGCGCCGACCGAGGCGACCTCGAGGATGCCCGTGACGAGCACGGTGGGGCCGGCGTAGGTGTTGGCCGCGCCGAGCACCGTCCGCCCGCCGTACAGTTCCAAACTTCCGACACCGGAAACCGCGCCGTCGACCGTCAGCGTCTGGCCTGAGGCCAGCGTGAACGTTGTGGGCCCGCCCAGCGTCAGCGTCAGCCCGACGGTGTGGCTGCCGCCCAACACCGTGATGAACCCCGCCGCGTCGAGCGCCAGCGCGTTGCCGGCGAAGGTGTAGCCCGCGCCGCCGAGCTGCACGCCGCGCAGCGCGAGCGCGGTCATGTCATTGTTCACCGCGCCGCCGGCGGCGGCGAAGGTGGCGGTCGCGCCACTGCCCTCGGCCACCGCCTGATCCTGCCAGTTGGCCGTGTCGCTCCACGCGCCGCCGCCCGGCGCGATCCATGTCCCGTCCGCCGCCCGCAGCGTCGCCGCCGCACCGATCACAACCCACGCAACCGCTCCAAGATGCCCGATTTTCATGCCGTGACTCCTTTTACTGAAACGGGGAACACGTGAACACTCCGCAACATTCAATCCATTGTAGTATAGCCAAGCGGAGGATTTCAGGAAAGTGCGAATGGGCCATTATTCGTAATCGGTGGTATAAGGCCGATTCTGGCCCTTTTCCACTGGCATTCACACACCTGTGGTGGTATGGTGCTCAGTCAAGATGACCGTGGGACGCCTTGCTTAGCAATGTGTGTCACCTGGTGTTGGCGACTACAGGTCAATCGCTGTTTGGCGCATGTGGGGAATCTGCAAGGATAAGGCCGAATCTGAAGAGGGATAGCCCCATTCATATACCCGCTTTCAACATTCGGGAGGATCTTATGACACAGAGAAAAGCCTTCGCGTGGGCGGTCGCGCTGGGCGCGGCGCTGACCGCGCAGGCTCAAATCGAGGCGGTCTGGCTGACGCACCGCTCGCCGACGCCCGACAGGACGGTCGTGAACTGGAAGAGCGCGCGCCCCGGCCCCTCGCGGGTGCGCTACGGCACGGACCCCTCCTGCCCGCACGAGGCGCTTGCCGCCGGCGAACGCGCGCTGCACCACGTCGAGATCCCGACCCCGCAGCGCGGCGCCGCCATCTACTACCGCGTGGCGACCGGCGAGCAGCGTTCGGAGACGCTCGCCTTCCAGACCTGCCCGGAGGACGGCGTGCGCGTGGCCGTCGTCGCCGACTGGGGCTACGCCGGCCGCCCGGACTTGACCGCGCTCAAGGCCGACAAGCCGCATCTGCTGATGACGGCCGGCGACAACGTGGCGCAGCTCATCAACCCGGCGCAACCGGGCGACACGCGCTACATCCAGCCCTATCTGGGCCTGATCCGTTCCGAAGCCGCGTTTTTCGCGGCGACTCCCTTCATGCCGGTCACGGGCAATCACGACAAACAGGTCGGCCCGCGCGCGAACAAGCGCCCGGGTGCCGGCGCCGAGGTCTACGACGTCGCGGCGACGGCCTTCCTCAGTGTCTTCGCGCTGCCGGAGCCGGGCTGGCGCTGGGCCTTCACGATCCCGCAGGCCGATGCCACCTTTCTCGCGCTCGACCTGCACCACGTCAGCGACTTCGGCACCACCTTCCAGTCATGCCACGACTACCGCCGCGGCTCCGAGCAGTTCGACTGGTTCGACGCGCAGACGCTCGCCGCATCCACCGGATTTGTCGTGACGCTGATGAACGAGAAGAGCAGTTGCCGCGCGCTGGAGCAGGGCGCGTGGCACGCGATGATCAGCCGCGGCACCTTGTGCGTCACCGGCTTCGGCTACTTCGCCGAGCGCGCGGTGGAGAGCGACGGCTTCCCCTACTACAACACCTGCGCGGCCAAGCCCGGCGACGTCTATCGCGACGTCAAGGCTGCGGTCTGCGAGCGCGTCTCCAGCTATATGCTGTTCACTTTCGACCGCGCCGCCGGCCGTATGACTGCGGAACTGAAGCGCCTCGACGGCAGCGTGATCGACCGTCAGACCTACCCGCGGCGGCGTTTGGTCTACAGTTCTGAAGATTAACAAATACTTCGACCTGTGTGTCCAAGGCCGTCTCCTCATCCTCTCCCGTTCTGTGGTCGCCGTTCACGGCGACTTGAACGTGAGCGCATGCGTTGCGCAGAGCCCATCCAGCATCAAGGTCACCAGTGTGCAGGACATGCCGAGGAAACGTACGCCCAGCGGTTTTCCCGACAATGCGTCGTAGTGCTCGCTGACCCCGTTCCTGATAGCATTTGCAACGGTTTTGTCAGCGATTTGGGCGGCGGCTTCCTTGTGCCCGTACAGCGCCAATCCCTTGGCGATCTGATAGTTCGGGGCCGGCCAAACGTCGCCCCGCCAATAGTCGTCCGATTTCCACCTCTTGTCTTTGCGATCCACGGTAGGCACCGGCAACGGCGTGTTCCAGTGATCGGTCTGAATGGTTTCTGCCATCCGTTTGGCCATCACGTCCGTCGGGACCTCTGCCATCAGGGGTATCCAACTTCCGATTGTCGCGACGGGGATTTTCTCCAGCGTGTCGCGGTTGACAGAAAGAAACGTTCCGGAGGCCTCGTCCCACATGTGTGCGCATGGCATTACTGTGGGTGCCGATGTCTCCTAATACGTTTCCACACGTACGTTTTGCACCCCGAACGGCTCCACACGTACGGTGTTGCTTCCCGGTTGAAAGTGACGCGTAATATTGACACGGCAGGGCTTGCCGATAAATCCGCCCGCATACGCGCCGTTCACACGCACGGCCGCCGCGGTTTCTGCCTGCGGGCGCAGCGTGATCCTTGCGCCGTCGCGGGCGGAGACCGTCGCGCGTTTGCCGTCATCCTCATACTCGACGGTCAACGTCTTCACATGCCCGTACGCGGGATCACCGCCAAGTATGGAAGGCAGCACGGGAACGACGCGCGCCCCGCCGCGGACACGCTCACTGACAAACCGGGTGACATCCGCCGACCCCGCGCCATCGATGGCCGCATACGTGGCTTTGAGTATCCGCAACGTGTCCTTGGAACCGTGCCGCCCCTCCATGTCGCACACCAGATAGGCGTTGCGGCCGTCAGCCAGCAACTCCGGCGACACCGTCACAACACCCTGGAACACCGAGCCTGTGACCTGACTGACCGTCAACGCGTTATCCGGCGCGACGGGATACACGACCGGATCGGCTGAAGCGTCAGGCAACACCGGCAAGGTCGCAACCGGACGCGATACCGATGTCAACCTGGCAGGCCGTCCCGCGTCACGCTTGACGAAACGCACAAGCGCACTCTCGTAGCCCTCCAGCGTCAAGTCGAAGGACACGCCGTCCCCCTCCTTGCGCCACGGCACCGCAGTCACCTCGCCGCGCATCGCGTCCCACACCTCGGGTGCACCCGAGGCGTCCGGCGCGTGGAACGTGAAGGCGCGCGCCGCGTCGTTAGTGTTCTGGTTGGCGATGAAGAGCACGTCGCGGCGCTCGCGGTCGACGCGCCGCAATGCATGGACCCAGCCGCCGGTCTCGCCTGAAAGTACGCGCAACACAGGCGGCACGCCGGCCTCGCCCAGCGTCGCTGCCAACTCGGACGGGTTCGGCTGCTCGGCCAGGAAATAGCTCCTGCCGCCCTTCGCGCTGGTGCGGCACGCTGACTTGCCCGGCCGCGCGTCCGCGCCCCAAATCGCCTCGCGCAGCCGTGCGATCTCCGCCGCCGTCTTGCCGAGCGTCAGCGAACGTTCGAGCAGGCGGCCGTAGCCGATCACCGTGCCGCCCGCCTCGAAGAAGGCTAGCGTCTTCTCAAGCGTCGCGAACGTGATGCCATCGGTCGGCGGCACCACCAGCGCGCGATAACGCTCGCCGTGCAGACGCAATTCATTGCCCTTGATTTTCGTGACGCTGTCCTCGAAGCGCTCGAACGGCAGCCAGTCGCAGTCGTAGAGTGCGTCTTGCAAGGCCGACGTGAGATCCTCCGGCGTGGTGCAGGCGCCGACCTGCCGTGCGTTGCCGCTGAAGAGCACAGCCACCGGACAGACATGCCGCCCGCCGGTGAGCATCAGCGAAAGGCGGCTGGAGTAGTCCGCCCAGACGCGGTAGAGCGCGAAGCGCGGCTCGAACCCGCCGTTGTAGAAGTAGGGCGGGCAATCGGTGTCATGCGGTGCCTGCGGATTGAACGAGTGCGGGATCATCACGTTGACCCCGCAGACCTGCATGCGGTCTAACCACCATTTCATTTCCGGATATGTGAGATCCTGGCCGCGGGCGCCAAAGATCTCGCACATCGCGAGGTCATCCGCTTTGCCATACACGTGAGAGATGGAACTGGCGAGTTTGGGCGTCTGCCAGCAGGGCGCATCGCGCCGCGTATCGCGCTGTCCCATGACGAACTGATCGAAAACCGCGTCGATCCCGCCCATGGAACTGTATTTCTGAAGCAGCATCATATCGCCCGCGCAGTAGTCGTTGTGGACATAGAGCCGGTTGTGCTCCATGAAATGCCCGATGGAAAGCACGTCGCGCCGGCGGCACCACTCGGTGATCCCGCCGAACATCGTGCGCCCCCACGTCTCGGCGCGCGCCACGGCATACTGATACTTGGCCGCAGGCTGCGCTTCTCCCGCGAGCGTGAAGAGCCAGGCCACATAACACGGCATCCACGCCACGCCGCGCGCTTTAAAAGTGTCATCCAATTCCGTGCCCCAGTCACCCGCTGTCTCCGGCTCGTCGTAGAAGTAACCGGCAATGGTTTTGCCGAACGCCTTCCCGAACCTCACATCGTGGGGTTCATAGACCGTCCGGATGAACCACGCCACGCAATCCCGGCTCATGCCGTCTACGGAGAGGCGGTTGCCCTGTTTGAGACGCGGCGCGGTCACCCACGAAAAAACCATCACCTGCCACGCCGCGCCGTCGGCGGGAGTTCTCCACGAGACAGGCCCTTTGCGTGCCAGCGGAGTCAGGTCCACAAGCGAATCGGCGATCACCGCCCGGCCCTCTTTGTCCAGGCGGCCGGCCACGAGTGCGACAAATGCAGCGTCCTTTGCGGGATTGCCGTCGTAACGGTCGCCAGGTTTGAGAAGAACCGCCTGGCCCTTCAGCCGCTTCGCGGCGTACTGTTGCGGGACCTTGCCCGCCACGGTCTGGCTGGGCCACCAGTCCTCGTCAAAGATCCACATCTTCAAGTCGTGCCGTTTCGCCGCGTCCAGACAGATGCCGAGGTCACGGTACCATCCCTCGCCCAGCCACTCCTTGTGCGGCCGCGACTCGGCGGTGAACGCGCCGTTGCCGCCTTCCGCCACTTTGTCCAACACCGCGTTCAACCGCTCCGGCTTCTCATCCCCGTGCAGCCAGAACAGCGGCCCCGTGTTGCGCCGCGCCGCCCTCGGCAACTCGCGGAACCGGTTCTCCAGCGTATCCGCACGCAGAGCAACCGCCATCATCATCACGCACCCTGCATATCCGTACCGTAGCATGCCTTTAGCCTCCTCTACCGCTCACACACTGACAAGACCTCAACCCCCATCATGCCGGACATCCCTTTCTGTGCAAACGATGGCTCCCTTATTCAGGCTTTAATTCTACCAGCCTGATTCCCGGGCCGGGGAGAGAAATCGTGACCGTGGCCTGACCGTCTTTGAGCGACACTTCGGGCGGCTCAAGTACGCCGTATTTCGAGGCCCATCAGAATCCTGGCCCCGTATGCTTTCTCGATGCGTTCCTTCGCGAGATAGACCTGTTCGCTCAGATCGGCGAACTGCCCGGGTGTGCCATCGAATTCACCGCTGGCCTCGTTCCAGATTTCCCAAAGCCATTTTGCAACCTCCTCCTTGCCATAACGCTCGATGGCATGCGCAAAGATGGCTTCGTTGAAAGCCCCCCACTTCTCCAAGTCGGAGTCCCCGCGGCGCCTTCGCACATCCTGAGCCAGACCTGAACCTTTTTCACCGTGTCCGGGAAGACGAATTCGGACTGCCGGAAATGCCAGAGACGCGTACCGGACAGCAACGCCAAGTCTTTATGAACGAGCACCCGCCCCGCCCGTCGAGCCCGAGATAGACCACGTCGTCCTTGAAATCGGCCAGATAGAACTCGGAGAACGACCCGCCCGCACCGAAAAGATCCATGATTTTCATGGCTTGGGCGTTCTTCACTTCGCACTCGCCTGCCACCGGTACGCCGCGTCCGGTCAGCAGCGTGTTGCCCGCGATGATCGAGGTCACAATGTTCTCGTATGCATTGCCCGGCTGTCCTTCGTAATAGTAGGCCATGGACCCGAGGTCATGTTTTTTGATGAGCGCATCGAGCGCGACAGAGGTGCGGGCCGCACGCTCAAGCTCGGCTTTCTCGCATTCACGCGAGACATCGAACCGTTTTCTGAACTCCGCAATTTTCCCTGCGATCTGCCGCTTCGTGACCGCCTCGCGCAGCGCGTGCAGCTCGCACATCTCCAGCAGTTCGACATGCGTGCCG
>Ga0208195_1003067_pt1 | contig 14622 bp, 19 predicted proteins | sample AD_UKC077_MetaG_FD_184441 | JGI IMG/M metagenome (GOLD analysis project Ga0208195, IMG submission 184441) | Active sludge microbial communities of municipal wastewater-treating anaerobic digesters from USA - AD_UKC077_MetaG (SPAdes) (version 2) | ecosystem: Engineered > Bioreactor > Anaerobic >...
CACTGGCAAGGTGCTTGGGATGAGTACCGTTTTGGCAATTGAATGAGTGAATGATCTCTTTGATACTGCTAGAACCTCCGAAGGGATCCAACTTCGGGGGTTCTTTCTCATATTTTGACATATACAATCTAACTTGTGTCCATCCGTAAACCATAACCTCTTAAAATAGTTCACAAAAGCCCAATAAATCCCTGTCATTTTTCAACGGAATATGATGCAATTGTGAAGCTAACATCGCAATATGATAAGCAAATACCTTGTATGAGGATTCCACAATACGCCAGAAATTCACTCCCCAGTTGAGCCTGTTTTACCCCATAAGAAGAAACTCTATAGTGAAGGAGCCTGAGCAGGTATCAAAGATTCTTGATGCCAACCCGAAGCTTATGGGCCTTGTCTTTTACAGATAATCCGGTGTACCGTTCTCAAGCAGTACCGTGAACTGACGTATAAAGAACTTGCCTTTCACCTGGAGGACTCCCATACCTTCCGTACCTTCTCCCGTCTGGAGATGGGACAATACCCGTCAAAGTCAACCCTCCAAGAAAACATCAAGGCCATAGGGGAAGAAACAGAGGAAGCAATGTGCATACCCACATCATCGGGTATGCACAGAAGGAGAAAATAGAGACCGTCAGGATTGATTCCACTGCTGTGAAGACCGACATTCACCATCCTACGGATTCAACGCTCCTTGCTGACGGCATCCGTGTTATCACCCGGTGGCTCATTGAGGGCAAGGAGCTTGTACCAATACCGTCCTATCTGTTCAGCGATCACCGCCGGGTTGTCAAGGAGCGGATCTTGACGATCCTGAATGCCCGGAAGGATACGGTGCACCTCCATTCAGGAAGTCCTGACAAAGTATGGTATTTCGAACATCATGTTCTACCAGTGGAAACGACTGCTTGCCATGGGGGTCAACACCAGTTTTGCCCAGGTACGAAGGACCTATAAGCAATGCTTTAACCGAATGATTCTTCGGCACCGTAAAACAGGAAGCGATCCACAAAATCGGCAGTTATCCCGATGAACAGCCAGGCCGGTATGAAATCGGTAACTATATTAACTCTTACAATATCGAGTGACCGCATCAGGCTCTCTGGAACTTTACCCCTGCTTTTGTCCATGAGGTAAATAACAACACGATCCTTCTTGAAAAACTTTCAAAGCTCAAATAGGAGGCAAAGATGAAAAGAAAGCTTTATTGGGAAGGAAGAACCATATGAGCATTACGTCATCGCCATCATTGTGGGAATGGAGAAAAGTGAAATCTCTTTTCCTATTTCCACAGCGTATAAGAACAACACACCCAGTTTGCAGGGAACCAAAATACTCACACAAAAAAATTGCAGATTTGTCTAATTACAAAAAACTTGACATATTGCTTACTTCTAATCCTCAGCGATTCATCTGATTATTCTAGCACCACTTCTACCTTGACAGAATATACAGATGGCGAAATTCTGACCGAAATATGGTTTTACCTTAATGGATATGCAACAGTATAATTGTACCGGACAGTTGCAGAGTCACCATTGCTCACTACCACAATTTTCCAGAAGGGACACTTGGTATCTGTGAGTTGTTTCTTTGCTGTATCAAACTCTAACACAGCAGGATTAGGTCAAGATAAATATAAGAAATAATTTCATTCATTCAATTGCCTTCGCCATTCAGTCTAATAGCTTCAGTAATGTTCTGATGAGGTATCTCTCGTTTGGCAACGAGATTTTCCTTTGAATCATAGAAGAGAACATAGGTTTTTCCATCTTCCCCTATGAATTCCATGGAGTAATATTTGTCACTTTCATTTTTCATGACTACATGCTGGTTTTTGAAAGAAGCAATTTTCTGTCTTCTGCATGATCTAATACATGCATTCTCCTGTGACAGTTTGGGCACAATGCCACGGTATTATCAACTGTGTCACTACCACCCTTAGAAAGCCAGACTATGTGGTGTTCTTCCAGGTATGGTTTTTTATGCTTGTTCAGAAAGGGGGCTGGTTTACTGCAAAGCTCACATATTCCATTGGCCCTTCGTTTAACATATTCGGCAACATAGGGATTCCTATCAGGTTGTTTGGAAATTATCTCTCTTGTGCCACTATTCTTTGTTGTTACTTTAATCTTTTGCCTCAATTCATCCATTGAAAGACGAGCAGCTTTTCTTTCATAAGATTCTTGATTCTTTATGAATATTTCTTCATCCAAAGGGGCAGGAGGACTATTATCAACAAGTTGAACAGGAAACATCCACACCTTCCGTGGCTGATCATTCTGATCAGGCTGGTTCTCCTGATAGGGTTTTCCAACTAAATGAACCTGTCCATGATAGAGATACTTACCTTCTTCATGTACTTCGAAAAGGTACACAGACACCCCATTGGTATCAGATTCGGCAAGGGTTTTATTTTGGGCAAAGCTAAGGCTCTGATCGCCGATCAATCCCATGCCTGTATAAGGAGTATGTTATTCTCCCACTTGTCCTTGTACAGACCTTTTGTATGGTCTGAAATTATCACAAGGGTATTAGTCCGATGGCTTCTTCTCATCCCTCCTTGCGTGCTACATTGGAAAATTGATTGAAGGTCTTTGTTATTGATAATCTGGCCTTTGGTTAATTGAGGATCAAATGGCATAGCTGTTCTCCTTCATGAGTAAATCTACAATAGGTTTGTCTGCTTCGGGAAAGTCATACTCTGCAAGCTCTGATGGCTGTACCCACCGTATCTCATCATGATCATTAAGGTTAAAAACTCCTGAGATAACGGTTGTCCGATAGGCGTATAGCCTGATCGTCCAATCAGGCGTATAACTGTATTCACTTGTACAAATAAGATCGCCAACGTCAGTGATTATTTCAAGTTCTTCCAGGAGTTCTCTCTTGAGGCATTGTTCATGGGTTTCCCCTTCCTCAAGGGTCCCGCCGGGAAACTCCCATTTTCCCGCATCATGCCACCCTTGCTTTCTTTTGGCAATCATTATGTGGCCATCTTTCTCAATTACAGCAGCTATAACAATAATTGGGTTTGGTTTCTTTTTCACACCGTCCTCCTATTATTATAACTGTATAGCCGTTTGATGGTAACTCCAATCATCAGAAAGAACTGTTTCATGGCTTCTTTTTAGCAGCTATTGTCTGTTTTTTCCGGTAGACTTCTGCAATGTTCTCTATGCTTCGTCCAATTTTCAATATAGTTACAAGCAAGCCCCTTTGACTTGATAATAAGGAGATTCTCAACGTTCTTTTCCTCAGCGGCTTTGGTGAAATTGAAGCTGCCCGTAATGACTGTTTCCCTATCAATGACCATTACTTTATTATGGGCTATGGCATGTTTGTCATCTATATAGGTACTCCCATATTGGAAAGGAATGTTGCAGAGGTGTACTGCTCTTTCTTTTGACTTTTGTCAAGAATGACTTCCACTGTTATCCCCCTTTTGTGTGCATCTACAAGTGCTTTTGCAATTGGAGTTGATGTGAATGAATAGGCTTGGACAAGTATCTCTGATTTGGCTCCGGCTATCTCGTTAATAATTGCCTGTGTTGCACCACCATGAGGACTGAAATAGACATGTGTGGATGCTTCCCTACATGGTGGACAAGTTGCACAAGAGTTGATAAGAATTATACAGAGTAATGCAAAGGTTTTAAAGAATGCAGTTACAAAGTGCTTATTCATGGAAAGGCTCATTGAATGTTATATGCAACAATCATATGAAAGATTCACCGCTGAATCAATGAATCTTTCATCTTTGAGTTTCTTTAAGCCAAGATTGACAATATTCCAAAGAAGTGTAGAATGTAAATATCAAGGTAATGGGGAATGATGAAAGAACATTCACTGTTGTTGTTTTATTTTTGGAGTTATTCTTATTTCTGTTGAGCTTAAATGAAAGAATAATTTAGCCATGTATTGGGGGGCGTATGAATTGTAGAATTCAGGCATTGAATTTTTATTTAGTCTTATTTGTTTTCTTATTTGTCTCTGCCTTCACGGTTAAAGCATCTGAATTATCAATACCGGAGATTGTGAACAAGGTACAGCCAACAATCGTCGTAATCGAAAGCAAGAGGGCAGATGGTATTGCCCGTGGTTCGGGTTTCGTCATTGATTCATCTGGCATTATCGTTACAAACGTTCATGTAATTAGCGGAGCCTTGAGTGTCGGGGTAAAACTTTCTAGTGGGGAGGTTTATGATCAGATACAGATTCGAGCCTATGATGAACGGAAGGATTTGGCACTTATACAAATCCCCGGTTTCAACATTCCCTCTGCGACCCTTGGAAATTCTGATCTTGTTAAGGTTGGGGAAAAAGTTGTTCTTATCGGGAATCCTTTGGGAGTTCTTGAGGGGTCTGTAACGAGTGGGATTGTGAGCGGGATTCGGACAGTTGATGGGGTACGGATCATTCAAACAGATGCGGCGTCAAACCCCGGCAATAGCGGTGGGCCGCTTCTAAATGAAAAGGGGGAAGCAATAGGGGTCTTATCCTTCAAACTCAAGGGAACCGAGAACCTGAATTTTGGGATTCCGATCAACTACGCTCGGGGATTGCTGAGTCTTGATAATAAATTAACTCTGAAGGATTTAAATGAAAGGATCAATAGTTCTTCCTTGGCTTTTCAGAAAACTGATACAAACACTTTTCCACGGAAATGGAAGTCATTGACTGGAGGTTTTAGGATGGTCATAACCCAAAACAGAGACAATATATCCGTTGAGGTTGTGCTCCCTGACCTCTTAAAAGCAATGGGTGGTTTTCGGACAATGGATTTTAAGAAAGATGGAACAAAATATGTGGGGACTTCAAGATTTGGAGCACCTTGCACCTACTACTCTTGGGGTGACAAAAGGAATTTTTGTTATGACAACAGAAGCATGGAAATAACACTATTCACTTCCTCCAGAATAGAAGGGGTAGCTTATGAGCCACAAAAGGGTGCTAAATTCAATTGCAAGGACTGCACGTTCGACCCTCCTGATTTGGTGAAAAGTCCTTTTGTATGGATACCTGAATAAAAACATTTATGGATTCGGTTCAACACATATTATTGGAATGCTCAAAGGTTATTAAGGCTGTTGTCGGCGTTAATCGTGAAAGCGATTTGCCGACCATACTTCTTGGTATAGTGGTAGCCTGTCTCACGACACTTATCTCAATAGCCATTGCGATTTTTAGAGAGAAAAAAGAATTTGAGGTATTAGACAGAAATGTCATATTGGATCACATTATAAAGGCCAAGCGTCTCCCATTATATTTGTGCCTTACTTTCTTTCCTCTCTTATTTTGGAATTATACACATCCGTTGATGCGACTATTGGAGATGATCATTTGGGCCGTAGGCGTTATCTTTATCACGAAAATTCTAATTCGCTCCTATCGTTGGATGAAAGGAAAGAAATTTCCATTGAGGTTTGATTATTTGAGAGAATTACGGAATAAACAAGATATGGAAGAAGCATGGCGTTCTGTCTGGCAAACTGAGAACATCAATTCTCAGAATGAACAAGTATTCTTTGATATATTCTGTTCTACTGTGAATCGGTTATTGGAAAACGATGAAAGACAATCTTAAAATCGCATCAAAACTGCTAAGCGATTTCAATAGTTTCACAGATAAGCGCTCTACCACCTTCTTAACACAGTCAGATAGGATGTTTAACAATATATTGCAATGGCACTTTGACGTGTGGAAAAAAGAGCATGAGTATCTGGGTCAAGATAAAAAGTTTGAGGAACGGAACATATACGGTGAACTGTTGAGAACGATAGACTCTATTTTTCGACAGATTGAAATACGTGCATTAAAGGAAAGAGAATCATATTCCTTTTTCAAAGAATTAGAAAGCCATGTGGAAAAATATAAGAACGAATCTATTTCATCTTACTCTTACGTCAAGCATCTATTCTATGTTTTCTATCAAGTTTTTTTTGAGAATATACGCGATGCGCCTGATAGACTCGATATTTGGGATCATTATTTCCCTGATAAGTGGAAGGTCACAAAGAGCAATCTTCAAAGTTCAGAAAATATTATATCGGGAATATCTTCAGATAATTTCTGGGATTGGGCTAGCCGCAGGATAGAACAAAGAAGTAAAGAAATTGATTTTCCACTAGATGAGGTATCAAGAAATCTTTTCCCAGAAGTAGATCCAATTTTATGGGCCAGAATTCTCATCTTTATTATGGCACCATCATACGGAGAGGATCGAATGAGCTCGGTCATTAAAAGACCTTGGAATTTTGGCTTTATGAGTAGAGTTAAAGTATATAGTGGTTCTCAAGAAGCTGAAATTAGAGAAGGGTATAAGAGTGAAGAAAGAAACACTTTTGATTTAGCATATTTCCTTTTTAAGAGGCAGTTTTCTAAGATTAATTTGGAGAACTATATAAAATCCCTTGAAAATCTTTCATATCCAAAAGAGTCGGAAGAGGAACATAAGAGGTTAGGGCTTCTTAGTCTTTTCACAAGGATGTTGGATTTTGTAAAAGATATTGAAACGTCCAATCTCGACTAGTCAGAATAGTACATATCATATATTCAACCAGAAGTTTCATGGAGAAGGGTTTTGTGGAGTGTCACCCCATGCTTACTACATTCTTATAAATATCACCGCTTCTGCTCTCACCTGCATCTATGGGGGATCAGAAGGCACAGGAGATATTAAATTGCAAGTCGTTGTGTTAGTGTCAGGAGAGTATGGTATCCTGTAATGATAGAGCATCACCAAAAATATCTACCTTTGGTGATTGTCCAATTTTCATTCTTAATCTAACCTGACCAAGAGACACATTAATCTTCCTTATGTTTCTTGCTGTTTCAAGGATTGTTTTTTCAACAGTCCGATCTCTTTTTACCTTGTGTTTAATCCCCACAGGGGCGGTGCTGTAAGCAATGTTGGTGTGCAAACATATTCTTTCAATGTCTTTTTTTGTAGGCAAGCATGTACCACCATTTTCAAAAGGCGTCAAGGCGGCAATCGGTTGATGCATTAGCATTTCTTCCCATACCCTTCCATGGTGGGCATTTTCCGACCCGTGATGAGGAATCTTAAAAAATGACGCTTTCTCTTGTGGGCGTAATTGGGAATCGACAATGACCGACCATCCCATTACAGGATTTCCTACTTCCTGTAGGTCTGAACCAAGCAAAATGGAAAAATCCTGAACCATGGCTAAAAGCACTACAGCTGTGTGGTTGAGGTTTGCTGGCAATAATCTTTTCTTAGGTTGTTTGGCAGATGGAATAAATTGTTCAAATTCTATTTCTGAGGCAATAATTGCCGCATCGGATGGAGATAAGGCGTATATACTGCTCTTAGAATCGGAACTTTTCCATAAGATACGATCAGCTACAGCAAGCGTTGGGTTTTTCCATTCCTCTGCCCTTTCTTGCAATGCAAGGAATACTTCGCTAAACTCATCAATTCCAGAGCTTCCCAACAAGGTTCTGTCTTTGTATATAATTGTAAGCTGAGTAAAATATTTGTTTCTTAAAGCACCTGAGCATATGAACTTGGCATTTGGGCATGCCTTAACTATCTTCCCCAAACCCCTAATGTGATCATCATGCCAATGCGTGGCAATGACCTGTTTAACACATTGTTCTAAATCAATATTTAATTGGTTCAGGTAAAAGAGAGGGGCTGGTTCATTTACTTTTGGATTGATGCAAGAATCAACTATGACCCAATTATCGTCGCATAGATGTAATACTATGCTCTCACCGTAACCGGGGCCAAAAACCGAGACCTCTAACTCGTCCGGTTCTGGAGGGATATTTATTTCATTTCCAGCCAATTGACTTCATTAACTTGTCAGCTTCAAGTGCAGAATCATCTATTTCCTTTTGCCTCCAAGCAGGGAGGCGCCTAAACCGGATCATTGAAGCTCTTGTTCTTTGGCCTGTATGGCTGTCATGGTATCCAATATTCCAATAAAAAATTGCTCCCTGAACGATGAGTTCTGATTCATCTTCAGAGATTTCTTCGCAAGAAAATTCTGCTTCTTCTTCATTTCCTTTACTTGTTAGATCGTGAAGCCTCGCAATGAAATACCCATTCTCAACCTTCATCACTACGCCTTCCCATTTTTGTAAGGAAACAAACCTATCTACAGGGAAGTAGGATGGACTTATTGCAAATCGAGGCGAAGTTCCTTTACCATTTAACGGTATTGTCTCCTCTCTTAGTCGTCGGGCTATGGTTTCTAAAGAATCTTCTGGCAAATTGGAGGTAATATATGACAAAACCTGTGATTCCTGTATTTTCGACTCTGGCCTTCTAATGAAGTTAGGTGTTTCGCCAAAAGACATTTTTTGTTCTTCGCCTATTATAATTGCCGTCTGAGTTTTCATAATAATCCTTTTAGCAACAATTCAAAAACAACGTTTGAATTGTCGTGAGAATCACTCCATTTTTCCTTCAAGATACCGATCATTTCGTCACTCCCCAATGTATTTTTGGGATCTTCTGTTTCAAAATGATCGTTAATATTGATATATAAACCATACTGTACACTTGTTGAAGGTTCAACTTTTATGTTGTATGAACCTTTTAAGCCGTCCTTGCGAATTCCATTCACTGTAAGGCTTCTCATTCCCGGTTTCTCAAGCACTTCATTCCAAATCTCTTTGGGTACAAGTTTATCTCCTGCTTTGTGCCACAATTCTTCTGATTCCAATTGAAAATGTATTTCCCAATTTAGCCCCATTCTGGTTATCGGAGTGTGATGTAAAAGCGTAAATGTTCCCATCGCAAGGTCTCGGATTACTTCATAATAAGGTTCCTGTGTTGTATTGACCAAGAAACGCTCTGGCATTACCTCGATCCTACCCCATCCAAGAGAAAAAATAGCTACATCAGAATGTATAATCTCTATTTTTGCTTCTTCCCTCTCTTTTTCGCCTATAAGTTTCTCGGCACCAAACCAAGCAGGCTGAAATATTATTGGATTGAAATTGCCTACTAACACTATGCTGTGTCTCTGATATTTGGGCTGAAGAGTAAATGCCATTTTTGTAAAACCCAGTTAGCCTTTTCTTATGTAAGTGTGAAACATGTGTTGAATTTATTCAAACCTTGCGAAATTGATTATATGAATCCTTCCAAATTAAGTCAATATAATTAATACAATGTACGTCAAATATCTATGATTGAACTTCTCAGGACAAATGCTTGTGTTGCTCAATTTCAAAAATTCTTCAACAAATTTTCAGACCGACTTATGCATACGTGACACCCACACGGAAGGAAAGGGGTGGGGGTCAGACGAATTTTGGGATACCGGGGGGTCTGAGAAAAAGAATTCTTTTTCAGCGTGAAGCACAAAAGGAACTTCGTGCATCACCGTGTCTATGAAAGTGAAGCGATATGCAAAGCAGAAATGTAGAAGAAAATGCATAATTGTTTGTAATTATGGAATATTCTTCTTTCCCTAAAAAGTAACATATGATATGAAAATAACTAAATCATCAGGGGAAAAGAATTTTGTATATTTTGTGAAGGAGGAAGGAAATGGTTAAATCCACCTTATCTTGGCAGAACGTTACAAACCCAGCAACACTTTCATATTTGTGTTATTTTTGTGGCAATCAGGTTGCCTCAGAAAAAGGCTGGATTGCAAATACTCACATTTCAAACGTTAACGCATATATCTTTATATGCCCAAGTTGCTGTAAGCCAACATTCTTTGACACAGATCGTAGACAAATTCCAGCACCTCGTCTCGGGAATTCGGTAAATGGCATTACTGATAACGAAGTCGAGAGGCTATATAATGAGGCACGTGATTGCTCAATGGTAGGAGCAAATACCGCCACCGTACTTCTGGCAAGAAAGTTACTCATGAATATTGCGGTTCATCATGGGGCAGAGGCTGGAAAGACATTTGTAGAATACATTGATTATCTTTCCAGCAATGGTTTTGTTCCCCCAAATGGCACAACTTGGGTAGACCAAATACGCAAAAAGGGTAATGAAGCCACTCATGAAATTCCACAGATCACGGATAAGGATGCAAAGCAAATTCTGACATTCGTAGAAATGTTATTGAAATTTGTTTATGAATTTCCATCTATGGTTAACCCATAACAAAAGGAAACAATAACAAAGGTTTTATTTTGAGTTAGTGTTATCTTGTTGTCAAGCACCGGTTGGTGATTGACAAATAAAGGATTTTTGAATCTCTCAAATTTTCTTGTAAATAGCATTTATTAGGTGTAATCTTCTATCAATACATGTGCAACAAAAGACAAAGAATCATTATCCTCTGTGGAACAGCACTAATCATTCTGTCAGGTCTTTATGTTCCCTTAAAGGTAACTGCGGTATCGACAAGTGCTGTCCTTGAACGTCCTGCAGGATACGGTTTCATTTTTAATCCTCCAAACTTGTCAGCATCACTAAATCTTGGGATAGGGACGTGTGGTGGGATGAAGATTATATGGGCTTGACTGTTGACCTACCCCGAATGATCATTCAAATGTTCACAATCGCTCTTGCAACGGCTCTCGCACTTTTTTTTAACTTCCGAAAACAAAGGGCCAACTGTAACTTAAAATATAAGGATCATTTCGAGCACGTCATTTCAATATACCTTAGCAAGGATTTTATTCTTAATCATCCATGACTACAAAAAAGGATTTAATCATTTGTATAATTATTTATCTAATTACATTTTAGATGTGGAGTTTTGCTGTGCACTTTTTGTGCAGTAGAGGTTTATAAAAGAACTAAAAAATGTGGAAAACCTCATCCCCCCTGATTGTCATTTTCCCAATAATATCAAACAAAACATAGCAATCTGGAAAAAATGAGGCCTCCACTTTTTGAAACTGGCAGTCATGAGGTCGAGGGTTCGACCCCCTTCAGCTCCACCAGTTATTTCAAGCAGTTACAACCATCAGCCATTCTGAACAATCTCTAAATTGTATGTTTCTTTGCCAGTTGGTGCCTGATTGAACGAACCTATACTGAGTGCCTTTCTTTATCCTGGAAGTCATACCTTATTGTGTGCAATGTGGTTTGAGAGGATGTTTCAACGGTTTTATAAACCAATGCCTTCCACCAGCAAGTGGCTGCCAAGGACAAATTTTTTTGGATCTGACATTGAAAACCTAAGACTCGTACCGTGCAAGCCGGGGTAAACGAATGTTATATCTTTTGAAAGATTCTGCCCACCTCTTTTTTGTTTCGTCATAGGAATAGACTACCTGTCTGATCCTCTGTGGTACAGAGAAATACAGCGCTATTTCGGGGATGTGGTGAAAGATAGTTCCTGGTGCAGCTAATCTGTAAGCTTGGTTACTGACCTTTCACTGTTTATTGCCAGCAATGAAAACACACAAACCCCGAGAAAGAATCCAATAATAAAAGTCAAGATTGCTATCACTTGTCCTCCTTTATTCAAAATCAGAACTGTTAAATTGAAGCCAAGCCTTTCCCAGTTTGTTACCGGCACCTATAGTCATTTTTTCATTAGATCAACAGCAAATTAAATACCACCTGAATTCATTTTCTAACCACTTGATTATTAAAAGAGTTTGTTGGAAAAGATGTAAATTAGTGTTTATACATAAAAGGATTTTTCCTTCAAATGGTGCAAAATGGTGAAGGGGATTCCCTGCATCCTAATCATTAGCACAGCAAAAGTGTCAAGGGCCATGTTAATTCCCCACCCCCGGGGCCACGGTTATTCCCCACTTTTCCCGGTTAGGGTAGTCGTTAGTTCCGTGTCTTCGGACTCAGTTTCTTCCTATACGATTCTCCTTCGTCAATCATGATATGATGGGCATGGTGGCTTAAGCGGTCCAGCGCCGAGTTGGCCATCACCGGGTCAGGGAAGAGCGCAACCCAGTCCTGAGGCGGCCGGTTGCTGGTCACAATCATGGATGATTTCAAATGCCGTTCCGTTATGATTTCATAGAAGTCTTCCGCCTGGGGGGACGTGAGCGTGGTCAGCCCGAAGTCGTCGATGATCAGAAGATCCGGGTACAGGTACTTTTTCAGGCTCTTCTCCCAGGATTGATCCGCTCGGGATGCAAACAGATGCCGGAGCATCTTCACCGCCTTGATAAAGAGCACGCTGTATCCCCTCCTGCAGGCTTCATGACCGAGAGCTTGAGCGAGATGGGTCTTGCCCACCCCTGCCGGTCCGTAGATGAGGATATGTTCCCGTTTTTCCACAAACAGGCAGGTGGCGAGATCCGTAATAACTCCCCGCTTGATCCTGGAGTTGAAGGCAAAGTCGAATCCTTCCAGGGTTTTTTCTTCTTCAAAGCATGCTTTTTTGAGGCGGGTCTCAAGCTTCTTCGCTTCCCTTCTCTCGATCTCGTCCTGCACCACAAGTGCTAAGAAGGCGAGGTGGGAGAGTTCATCGTTGTGCGCTTGCGTTAGTCTGAGTTCAAGGGTCTCGGTAAATCCACCGAGCTTCAGCGTTCTCAACTGGCTCATGAGGTGGTGATCGATCATGACGCCACCTCCTGTGCAAAGTACGCAGGATGACGTAAGAACCGCTGCCCCATCTCCGATAACGGGGCGGATGGACGTACTTCCCGATGGGCCTCGCTGACTCCTTGCTCCAGCATGGTCTTGATGCTTTTGTACCGGGTATTCCCAAACGAGAGTGCTCGCTCGGCAACCTTCTCCAGTTCTCCCGGAAACTTCTCGCCCAGACGCAGGATAGCCTGCACCTTGCGGAGATTCCTCATTGCATTTTCCTTGAGGATAAAAGTGATGAGGGCTTCTGTGCAGGGGCCGAACTCGGCTGCCTTTTTCCTGCACCACGTGGGCGTGCTCATCAGGAAGGCAAGTTTCTCAGGAGGATAGTCGGACTGGTCCGTTACCCAGTGTCCGGGGGCATGAGATCGGGGATGGATTTTGATCCGTTCATGATCCACAAAGATCTCCACGATCTTCTTTGTGCCTTTGACCCATACTTTGTTCCCGATATACCGGGTGGGTAGTGAGTAATAGGATGTATCAAAGACGATGTGATGATCGGGATGGACAGTACACTGCTTCCACAGGGGATGTTCGAAGGGGGCATCCGGCAAAGGTTTCACATGCATCTTCTCTTCGTTTGTGAAGGCGTCATAGGGCTTCTTCTTTGTCGTGCCGTGAACCTCCATGCCGATCTCGTCTTTGCACCAGGCAAGGGCCCGGCTGTTGGCCTCATGGATGTCGCAAAAGATTCTTCCTGCTAAGAGGTGCTTGCGTACGATGGGTACTGCCCGCTCTACCTTCCCCTTGTGTTTTGGGGTTCTCACCCGGGCGGGATCGGCCACAAACCCAAAGTGGCGTTCCATGTCGGCATAGGCCCGGTTCAACGTGGGATCGTAGATGTCGGGCTTTATCACCCCTGACTTGAGATTGTCTAAAATAATCCTTTGCGGGACTCCTCCGAAGAAGGCAAAGGCCCGTTCGTGGCAGTCGAGCCAGGTATCGATGTCCTGACGGAAGACGAAGCGGACGAATTTGTGGCGGCTGTACGAGAGGGTCATGATGAAGGCCCATGTCCTCCTCTTCTTCTGCATGCCGGGATCGTACATGAGGCCCATGTAGCCGAAGTCAACCTGGGCTTCCTCGCCGGGAGATGTTTCCATCCTGATTGTTACTTTCGGTCTGCCGAAGGCAAACTCCTTCCTGAGATAGCGCTTGATCGTGGTGTAGCTTACCTCGATACCGTGGATTTCCTTTAAGAGCCGCCACACCTGCTTGCCCGTCATGTCCTTGTCCGTGAGCCATGTTTGAATCTCATCATGATGCCGGGCGATGAGGTGGATGGCCGGTTTGTCATAGCAAGCCCCCTTTTCCGTCATGAGGTTTTTGAGCCTACCCGCAAGTATTTCCTCATCGGGGAGCGGTCCTTCCCGGGTAACCCCAAGGGATCGAGCCATGCCGAGGTACTTGCGCACTGTTTTCCTGTCGAGGCCTAACGACAGACTGATATGGTGAATCTTCATTCCTGTGTGCCACTGGTAGATCGTTTCCACTACTTCATTCATCGGTATATCCCTCCTTGCCATGATCCCTCCATTCCTGTGTTCGTATCCTTTTAGGAATGGCAGAATCACTCGTTTTTATCTATCCCTTCATGGCAAGAAAGTGGGGAATTACCTTGGCCCTCTCACTGGGGAATTACCTTGGCCTTTTTGGTCATATAGTGGGGATATACCATGGTCCTCGACAGCAAAAGAACTATAGATCGGATTGACTGAATATAGACGATAAGTTTGAACATGAAGAGTGTAAAAGGTTTTTCATAAGCCTGCAGGATGAAGGCGTGAGGAGAATTCTAGATATATGACAAAAATATGGTCAAAAGAACACGCATTGCCAAAAAAAAGACAGCTTCCACAGCAATTCTTGACGATGATAAAGGGATTACACGTATCTACTCTTCTCAGTGCTAAGCCCACCAGAAGATACTTTGAGCTTCCTTAAAAGTAGAAAGTCAGTTGGTTTCAAGACGAAGTATTGTTTAAGTAGCGTTAACACTGAGAAAGTTGAGAATGTAATGGTAAATGAGTTAGTAGGAAGGAACTGTTTTCTGTGATGTGAGGAAGGCTGAAATTTTGCCACCTACATCTGGTGTTAGAGTATCTTT
>Ga0208195_1003068_pt1 | contig 14616 bp, 13 predicted proteins | sample AD_UKC077_MetaG_FD_184441 | JGI IMG/M metagenome (GOLD analysis project Ga0208195, IMG submission 184441) | Active sludge microbial communities of municipal wastewater-treating anaerobic digesters from USA - AD_UKC077_MetaG (SPAdes) (version 2) | ecosystem: Engineered > Bioreactor > Anaerobic >...
TAAGTCCCACATCGTGAGTTGGCTGTGTTTTAACTCGTCACGGTCGGTAGTCTTCATTGACCTCCACCTCATTTGGTTCTGCCCTTCACTGGCTCTCGCCTGCTACTATGGCTTCTGCTGACTTCTCATCGTTCGTTGTTACTACTACCTCGCCGATGAGACCTCCCGGGGTAAGACGCTTCATCTTTCCTTCCATTTACCTGCCGCATTTACACTCTTGGTTCCGGGTAACTTTTGGGTTTAGCTTGTTAAGCAGCCTTGCCCAACCTCGATATGCCTGATGCGGTTCGTATCCCTCAGGCCGGAGTTGTGCCGTAGACTTCCTTCAGATTCCGCCTCGCGACGGACACCCTTGTCCTTGGCTTGCACTTGGTCGTTACCTACCCGTGCAGGGGACTTTCACCCCCATATGAAGCGCCATGCCCGGCACACTTAGAGCAAGGACTGCACGAGCGGTCCTTGCTCTCTACATTTTGCAATTACCCGAGTTTGGCGAATTCTTCTTCGACTTTCTCCAATAGTTCCGGAGTCAACACATTCGGAACGAACTTCGCCGCCTGCGGCAACGTCATCTTCAACGCGAGCGAAAGACCGGGAGTCTTCAGAATGCCCGGTTGCAGTCTTTCCGCGATTTCCGCAAGTTCCGGTGTATTGACAATCTCCCCAATAGTCGTTGTCTCAACAGAATACTTTGCCATGATCATTCTTCCTTTCCGTTTATTGCTTGTCTAGTGTTTTTACATCTCGGTCACTGGCATGGTGACATGAGACTCTTAGTATCGTGTAAGACAAATGCAGTTCATTTGTCTAATTACTTAAAGATTTTATAGTAAAAGCGCGAGTCAGGCAATGATTCGTGTTCTTATTTTGCATTCATTACTCAGATTCATTCAGATTAATCGTCCATCGTTACTTGCTTCACTGTAATATAATGGAGGGCAGACCTTGATGGACTGTGAAAACAATAAGATGTTAATTAGTTGATAATGAGGGACATCTCATGCTTATTTATTCTGGTTTTAAAGAAGAGTTTTTATTTCAGGTTAATGATGATTCGATTGCTTATGAAATAGAAAAAAACATCAAGGATAAGATGAATCGAACAACAACTCAGGCAGAGTTCAAGTCATGGGAAAACTCCTTGCTTTACATGTATAAAGTCTTAAGTGATCCTGAGATACCTTTGAATGCGGGAATTGCCATTGAATACAATATTCCCCAAACTTCTAAGAGAATTGATTTTTTGATTTCCGGTCTAGACCGAAACAAGAATAGCCATGTCGTCATAGTTGAGTTGAAACAGTGGGAAACTTTAAAAGCTGTTGATTCTAAAGACGCCTTAGTTGAAACCTATGTAGGAGGTGCTGTCAGACAAGTCGTTCACCCTTCTTACCAGGCTTGGTCTTATGCTCAGCTAATCCGAGATTATAACGAAGAAGTTCAACAACATAATATTCTGCTTCAACCATGTGCCTATCTGCATAATTACAGGCGTGAAAGACCAGATCCTCTTGATGCGGAGTGCTACCGTGATTATTTTGAAGACGCCCCGGCTTTTACAAAAGGACAAAATGCGAAGTTGCGGAATTTTATAAAGCAATTTATTCGATATGGGGATGATCAGGAAATCATTTATCGAATTGATAACGCTCGAATACGTCCGTCGAAAAGTCTTCAGAATACAATCGTTTCAATGTTGGAGGGCAATCAAGAATTTTATTTATTAGATGAACAAAAAGTAGTTTTCGAGGAGATTTTATCGCAATCTAAGCAAAGTCAAAACGACGGTATTAAGCGAGTGCTGATAATAGAAGGTGGTCCCGGGACTGGAAAGTCTGTTGTTGCCGTTAACGCATTGGCTGAACTTACACAAGCAGATCAGTTTGTTCAATTCGTTTCCAAAAACAGCGCGCCCCGTACGGTGTATGCCCAAAAGCTAAAAGGAAACATTAGAAAATCCTCGATAGATAATTTGTTTAAGAGTTCAGGCGCTTACACGTCCGTTCCGAAGAATGCAATCGATACCTTGTTAATAGATGAAGCTCACAGATTAAATGAAAAATCAGGTATATATGGTCATTTGGGCGAACATCAAATTAAGGAATTGATTAACGCTACCAAATGTGCGGTTTTCTTTATTGATGAAAGACAAAGAGTGACAACAAAAGATATTGGATCAATAGCTGAAATTGAAAAATGGGCAAATAAGCTTGGGGCAGAAATAACGAATATGGAGCTATATTCTCAGTTTAGATGTGATGGCTCAGAAGGTTATTTGGCTTGGCTAGACAATACTTTAAGAATTCGAGAAACTGCAAATTATAACTTGGATGACATCGATTATGATTTCCGTGTTATCGATTCACCACAAGAACTACGAAACCTAATTGAATCAAAAAACAACAATGGGCGAGTAGCGAGAATGGTAGCGGGATACTGTTGGAATTGGAATAAAGCGGAACAAAACAACTCCGAATACCATGACATTGTTATTGACGATTTTTCGATGAGCTGGAATTTACGCAATTCAATATTTGCGATGGATCCAGGTTCAATCAAGGAAATTGGATGTATCCATACAGTACAGGGTTTAGAATTCGATTATGTAGGCGTAATTATTGGGGATGATCTTCGTTACGAAAATGGTGAGCTCGTTACGGATTTTTTCAGTAGGGCCAACACAGATCAATCGATTAGTGGTCTAAAAGGTCTGTATAAAACAAATCCCGCAAAGGCAAATAAGTTAGGAGAAGATATCATCAAAAATACTTACCGGACTCTAATGACTAGAGGAATGAAAGGTTGCTATATATATTGTACCGACCCCGGTCTACAAAGATATTTCAAGGAGGTCAGTTATTGTGAGGACAAATGATTTAGACTATCTCAACCATCAAATAAAAACCTTTTGTACTGATAGAGATTGGGATCAATTTCACAACCCAAAGGATTTAGCTATAGGAATTACGACGGAAGCAAGTGAGCTACTAGATTGCTTTCGCTTTCAAAACGAAGGTCAGTCTAAAGCTCTTTTTAATGATGCAACGAGACGAGAACAAATAGAAGATGAATTTGCGGATATAATGTTTTTTCTGCTTCGTTTCGCCGATATGTATGAGATTGATATCGTAAAAGTCGTTGAACGAAAAATCGAAAAGAATACGGTCAAGTATCCTGTAGAGAAAGCACGAGGCAACAACAAAAAATACACCGCTTACGAATAAGAACAGGGAGAAAACATTTGACGCAGTCCTTGAACAGCACCGCTCTCACCCAACTACACCTGCTCTTCCCACTGTTGAGGAGCGCGGTAAAGAGATCTATCAGAAAAGCAGGAAAGAGCTGACAAGCGCATGACGCACGCCCTTAAGATTAAACCGACTAAATCAAAACGCCCCGCCAAATCTGCTAGAAAAAAGCACGCTCCGCCAAGCCCGTTCACGGTATTCGCAGACGGGTTGCCCGCCGACAAAGCGGAACTGTTGGAAGACTTTTTTGCGAACTTCAGCGCTCACTGCTTGATCGCGAAAAAAGACAAGAAAGAGCTTCAAACAGATTTTGAACGGGCGATTTTGCATTACATAAACGCCGGGGTATCGCTCGACGATGCCTTGGCGCTGTTAGATATCAGGAATCTTGGCGGTTTTTACGCAAGAACGCCTGTCTTATGGTTTCCGCTTGACGACGCTGCGAAGATTTATCCCTTGTCGATGGAACACGGCTATATGTCCGTCTTTCGTCTGTCGGTTTATCTCAAGCAGTCAGTCGTTCCCGAACTTCTGCAAATGGCTTTGAGTTTCACGATCAAGCGTTTCCCAAGCTTTGCGACGACGTTGAAAAAGGGCTTTTTTTGGCATTATCTCGACACGACTAAACGTCGTTTTAGCGTGGAACAGGAGAGTGGTATTCCGTGCCAAGCACTGAAAGTCGCCCTCAGCGGCTCGCAATCGTTCCGTGTGCTTTATTACAACAACCGCATCAGCGTAGAATTTTTTCACGTTCTGACCGATGGCGTTGGAGGTCTGATGTTCCTCAAGGCGCTTACGGCAGAGTATCTACGGCTAAGGGGAGTTGAGACGGAAGCCGATGACATGCCTTGGAATGCAAACGCCATACCGGTTGCGGAAGAAGTCGAAAACGCATTTTCCAAGGTGCCGAAGAGCGAGAACGCTTCGGGTTTCATGGACAAGCTTGCCGTTCAGATGAATGGAAAGCTTACCGACAACAAGCCTTGTCGCGTCATTCATTTCAAAATGAATGTTTCTGAGTTGAAAGCCGCCGCGAGGGCATATCATGCATCGATAACGGTCTATCTTCTGGGTTTGATGTTCTTGGCAGGGAAAGCCGCCACCGACCACTTACACGGCGAAGCCAGTATTCAAGTGCCTGTCAATATGAGACAGTACTACCCCTCGAAGACTTTGCGCAATTTTTCTATGTACTGCGGTGTACGTTTGCCGATAGAAGAGACGACGGATTTACAGTCCATTATTGTCAAAATAGGCGAGCAGCTGGAGAAGAAAACTTCCAAAGAATCGATGAGTGCAATGCTTATGTCGACCGTGAGATTGGTGAACATCATGATGTCCATCCCCTTGTTCCTCAAGCAACCCGTCGCCAAAATGGTCTACGGATTTTTGGGCGACAAGATATTCACCAATACGCTCTCAAATCTCGGCGTGGTTGAGATGACACCCGCCATGGCGGAACATATTGAAAGCATGGATTCGCTTACCGGTCAGCCGATCTCCAATCGCGCCTCCTGCTCCGTCGTGACGATAAACGACACGGTGACTTTCACCATCTTGAAAGCGACCTTGGATCCCACATTTGAAGAGACGATGTACGAGTTGCTCTTGGCTGACAACATCGGCATAGAGGTGGAAGGGAGTGACTTCTATGAAGCCTAAGATCACGTACCCGCCCGTAGAAAAACGCAAACTGCAACGAAAACACTTTCTTCGCATTATTCGGTGGCCGGTTCTCTTCGCGATCGTCGTGAGCCCTATCGTTAATCTCGTTCTCGGCGGCAAGGCGTGGAGCCTAGTTGTTGTATTGTCCATCTACATGGCGTGGTCGCTTGTCATCTCTCCCGATTTGGTCGAGTACAACCGCATAAGCCAACCGATCAAAACGATTTCCTTCTCGTGCTCTTTGTTGGCATTGATTGACATCTTTCTCGCTCCCGGTTGGGCACTCACGGTCGTTCCGATCGTTTGTTTCGGCGGACTTGTCGTCTCGGGCATTCTGTTCTTCACAGATATCGATAGGCAAAAGCATAATTTGCTGCCGATGCTGCTCCTGATTGTTTTGGCGATCATCGCCTCAATCGTCGGTCTGTCTATCATGCGCAAGTCGACCGGATGGCAATTTATAGCCATGGGCGCCACGGCCGTCACGCTGCTTGTAGCCTGCATCATTACGCTCCGAAGCGACTTTATACGGGAGTTAAAGCGGAGATTTCATATTAAGTGAATAGGAGGACAAATGCTCGGAGCAATCATCGGCGATATCGTCTGTTCCAGATTTGAGTTTAATAATCACAAGTCCAAAGAATTCAAGTTCATGACAGAACAGTGTGAGGTCACGGATGACAGCATCATGACGCTTGCCATCGCTGATGCCATCATGGCATGTCAAGGTGACTTCACGGAACTTGGGCAAAAGACCGTTTCCAGCATGCAACGACTGGGACGCGAGTATCCGCACGCCGGCTACGGCAATCGCTTTCGGCTTTGGCTCAGTACGGATAATCCCACGCCATACAACAGCTATGGCAATGGCGCTGCCATGAGGGTAAGCGCTTGCGCGTATGTCGCCACGAGCCTCGAAGAAGCTTGTCTCTTGTCCGAAAAGGTGACCGAAGTCACCCACAACCACCCCGAAGGAATAAAAGGCGCCGAAGCCACCACCGTCGCCATCTGGCTTGCCCGGCAAGGGTATGGCATACCAGAGATCCGAGACTACATCAACAAACACTACTACCCCATGGACTTTACATTGGACGGCATCCGCCCGACTTATACCTTCAACGAGACTTCCCAAGAAACCGTTCCCCAAGCCATCATGGCGTTTCTGGAATCCAAGAACTTTGAAGACGCCATTCGCAATGCGATTTCCATCGGCGGGGACAGCGACACCCTCGCTGCTATCACTGGATCCATCGCCCAAGCTTATTACGGTATTCCGGAAGACATTCGAGAGCAGGCTTTGACTTATTTGGATGAAACATTGCTAAAGATTTTGCTGGATTTTGAGGGGATATATTAGGAGGAGTGATTGATGTCGTGCCGACAAGTGGATGAATCCCGTTAAAACTCCCTGAAACATCTTCAATAAAAACAAGATTACGATACCTTAAATGAAGCACGATCAATTTATTTGAGAAACTGTATCCAATAGCCGCTTCGTCTCATAGTATTGGCATAATTTCCCGTTTTGTCACTTTCAAAAAGCAAAAATTATTGACATTTCGAAAGCAAGGACTATAATGGTTTCGAAAGACAAAAATATTTCAAGTTTTGAAAGTGAGGCTCTGGATGACATATATAGAGCGAACATCATACCTCAATAGGCTGAAAGGTTTGAAAAATACTCCGGATATCAAAATCATTACAGGAATCAGGCGTTCCGGGAAATCCGAGTTGATGCGGGCCTTTATTGACTATATTCATGACACAGACAATAAAGCCAATATTATTTATGTTGACTATTTCGACTTAAAATATGATGAGTTAAAAAATTACAGGACACTCCATACGCATATCGAGGAGCGATATCGGCTCGGGACAAATAATTATGTTTTTATTGATGAGGTTCAGCTGTGCCCTGATTTTGAATTGGCGGTAAACAGCCTGCATAACAGTAGGAAGTATGATATTTATCTGACCGGTTCTAATGCTTTTTTGCTGAGCTCAGACCTTACCACTTTGTTCACGGGCAGATTCATTGAGATTCCGGTTTTCCCCTTTAGTTTTCATGAGTTCTGCGTGTATTTTTCTGAAGAGAGCGACAGAAGAAAACTTTTCGATGACTATGTTTTAATGGGCGGTCTCGCCGGTTCGTACGAATATGCCTCAAGCCGTGACAGAATCGCGTATCTGAGGGATGTTTATAAAACAATAGTTAACAGAGACTTGGTAGATAAATATCGTCTCCCTGACACGGCGGTATTGGAACATCTGACGGAATTCATGATGGACAATATTTCAAATCTAACATCACCCAACAATATAAGCGAAAAGCTGAAAAAAGGTGCGCATGCTACCAATCACGTTACAATCGGGAAATACATCGATCACCTTTGTGATGCCTTTATGTTTTACAAGGTAAAACGCTATGACATCCGAGGAAAGAGATATCTGGAAACACTTGACAAATACTACCTTTGCGATTTGGGTCTGCGTTACGCCATATTGGGCCAAAGAAACATGGATTATGGCAGAGCCTATGAGAATTTGATCGCTATCGAACTCATGCGCAGAGGATATGAAGTTTATATTGGAAAACTGTATCAAAAAGAAATCGATTTTATTGCTCTCAAACAAAGTGAAAAACTGTACATTCAGGTTTCTGACAATATTACAGAGCCTTCGACCTTAGAACGCGAAGTCACACCGCTTCTGCAAATAAAGGACGCATATCCAAAGCTTCTTATTGCGAATACAGGTCATCCGGAATATCTGCACGAGGGTATTCGAATCATCGATATCTCTAAGTGGCTGTTAGATGTAGAAGAACCTGAGCAAGTGAAACTTGTAATTTCTCACAGCATGTAAGGAATATAAATTATGACGGTCAAAGTGACGGTCAATGTGAGGGGCAAAAAATGAAACCGGCAGAAAGACGCAGCAAGACAGTAGAACACTGGGGCGAAGAGCAACTCGGACCATATCTCTAAACCAGAAGATGTTTGGTACGATGTGGTAAAAACAATCAATCCTTGTTGGACAAGGTGATGAGGTAAGTAGCTTAGATATAGGATAGAAGGCATTATCATCGTCACTTTACTTTTCTCAGGAAAGCCATTATAAACACGAGCAAGACGTGGGGAACCGAGAAACTGCTGGCACATATTGTTGATGTAATCTCACTTTTGGTTATCGCCCTGAGCAGCAAATATCAATTGGAAGACAACTTCCAATAGCGTTGTTTTTCCCTCAGATTGGAAGTTTAGTTCCAGTCTGTTATAATGCAGATGAACAGGAGGAAAAAATCTATGTTCCAGAGACCTTATTATCTAAATCAACTTATTAACTTTAGAGACAGTGACTTCATCAAAGTCATTACCGGTGTGAGACGCTCCGGCAAATCCGTACTGATAAAGCTATATGTTGACTATTTGCAGAATGATGGTGTCCCTCAGGACAATATCATTTATATAAATTTTGAAACATTTGAGTTTCAAACAATAAAAGATGAAGATGATTTTAGAGAGCTGATTTTGAGCGTTACTCCAAAGAACAACGAGAAAAAATACTTTTTGTTCGACGAGATTCAACTTGTTGAAGGTTGGCAGAAAGTCGTAAACGGCTTAAGAACGAGTTATAACTGCGATATCGTGATTACAGGATCGAATGCGAAGATGCTTTCGGGGGAGTTAGCTACACTGCTTGGTGGCCGTTATGTGGAAATCCGGGTTTATCCACTTTCTTTTGAGGAATTTCTGAAAGCAAAGCTGATCGACAAGCACTCAAGGGACGTTGATCGATATTACCGTGAATATGAAAAATACGGCGGTTTTCCGAGTGTCGTTCTAGCTCAAGAAAATCTTAAAGACACGATTCTGTCAGGTATTTTTGATTCGATTGTTCTAAACGACATCGCGTACCGCTCGGGGATAAAGGACACGCTAGTGCTTAAAAATGTCATTTCTTTTCTGGCAGACAATGTCGGCCAACTCGTCAACCCGACAAACATCGCCAATGTTATGAAAAATGACAAAGTACCTACAAGCAATCATACCATTACACGGTATTTAGAGCGTCTGGAGAATGCTTTTTTATTCTACCCCGTTAGACAGTATGACATCAGAGGGAAAGCATACCTAAAGACCAACGCCAAATATTTTATTGTGGATAGCGGTTTACGAAGGCACACCTTAGGAAGGAAAGATGGAAATTTCGGCAATCGATTAGAGAATATCGTTTTCATAGAACTCTTGAGGAGAGGATATACGGTCGATGTTGGACGAATTGACTCGAAAGAAATTGACTTTATAGCGAGAAAGGTTGATGAAAAACTCTATGTGCAAGTAACATATGAGATGCCTGAAAGCACTCGTGAAATCGACAACCTTTTGCTCGTCAACGACAATTACAAGATAATCATCGTAACGGGAAGATACTTTGAGGAAAAGATGCTTCAGGGCATACCCATCATCTACATTACAGATTGGTTGTTGGGTAGAGAAGCCGTCCCATCAAGTGAACGACATCTATTGGATGGACTACGGACATCCGGCTAATTTCTTAAAAGCAAACACCTTATGCCTCCAAAGTACTTTACGCCTGAAGAGAGCGCCAGTTTCGATTTTCTTTACAGGTATACACACGATCTGGAACAGCATTCCCGTCAGAGATAACTGATCGTCGCGATCAGTTTAGATGATTACCGATACGAAAACTTAAAGAGCTACTTCGATCACTAAGGAAGATCGTTAGCCGTAATTCATGGTTCATTTTTAAGGGAGATTACCCATAGCAAAGCTATGGTGCCTGTTGCCCTCAAACCGCGCCATATCACCGCTTATGCAGAAACTCTGTTGGGGCAATATGGTCCAGCGGACCCGACCCGTGACCCAAGTCCAACATTGCGGACAGGGCGCCGGAGACGTAATCTTTGGCTCTTTGGATCGCCTCGATGAGAGTAAACCCTTTAGCCAGATTGGCCGCGATGGCGCTTGACAGGGTGCAGCCGGTGCCATGCGTGTTGGGGTTGTTGATACGATTGCCTTCGAACCATATCAATTCACCATCCATATAGAGAAGGTCGTCGGCATCGTGGACGCTGTGACCGCCCTTTAGAAGTACGGCGCAACGATAGTCGTCACCGATCTTCTTGGCAACAGCGATCATGTCTTCTTTATTATCTATCGTGAGACCGGAAATTACTTGAGCCTCCGGAATATTCGGTGTCACGAGGGTTGCCAAAGGGAAAGGCTCATTCAGCAACATTTGCACGGCGTCTGTTTTCATCAAAGTCGAGCCGGAGGTCGCGACCATGACGGGATCGAGAATAATGTTTCGCGCCTTGTAGTATGTAAGTCTGTCGGCTATCACATGGATCAACTCGCTCGAAGATACCATCCCGATCTTCACCGCGTCGGGATAGATGTCTTCGAAAACAGCGTCGATTTGTTGCCTTAAAAAGTCCGGGGAAGCGTCCTGGATTGCTCTCACACCCGTTGTGTTTTGTGCCGTGAGAGACGTAATCACGCTCATGGCATAGACACCGTTCATCGTCATCGTTTTTATGTCTGCCTGTATGCCCGCGCCGCCACTACAGTCGCTTCCCGCGATAGTTAAAGCTGTTTTTAAATTGCTCATGTGCATTTCCTTCCATATTCAATATGTCTCCCTCGAGCTTTTGCACGTGTCTTCAGACGTCTTCGAGTGTCTCCGTGCGTCTTTGGGACCACTATCGGCGGTTCATTCAGAATCCCTGGAATCATGAGTGTCTTCGCGCGTCTTTGGTAACTTCTCCGCTTTTATTGAGAGAGAAACGCCCTAGCCGGTCGAGCGTCTTGAGTGATATCCCTCCATACATCAAACCAAAAGAGCGCCTTAGTCTGCCGCCACAAGCTCCCAAAAAGCTTCCGTATGATCATAACCTTCAAGATAAAGATCGCCCAATTGTCGAATCTTGTCTTGCTGCTCTTCGTTTTCGTCGTAGACAACGATGACAATAAAGCCGTCGTTTTTTGCTGTTTCAACGGCATGGATCGCATCCTCGAAGACGACCGTGTTGCTTCGATCCGCGCCGCAGTGCTCCATCGCCTTGCGGAAGACGATTGGCTCATCCTTGCCGTACCCCACATCCGTACAGGAAAAAACGGCATCGAAGAAATGATCCATCCCGCATCTCCTTAGAGCCGCCTCAATCTGATAGCGCGCAGACGCCGTAGCGACACACATCCTTATGCCGGCTCGTTTCAATTCGTTCAGAAAACGTTTGACGTTCGGCTTAGGCTGAACGTCGTGGAAATACGCTTGTTCAACCGACCTGTCGATGCCGGTCATGATCTCTTCTACTGACAAGTCGAGCTCATATTCTTCTTTGAGATAGTGAGCGGCTTGGGACGAGCTCAACGCCCGTAAGCTTTCTCGCAGAGACGGTTTCGGTTCTTTGCCGAGAGAACGAATATACCTTTCTCCGGCAGTGTTCCATACGTACATTGAGTCAAACAACGTCCCGTCAAAATCGAAAATAGCGCATCGGATCTTCATGCGTTCACCATCTTTTCCGATAGCGAGCAAAGCAGGCGGCACTCATCCTCAATGTTCTCCGCGGAGAAAATGGCGCTGACTAAAGCGACACCGTCGACACCGGTGCCGGACAGTTGGGATATGTTCGCCTTTCCGATACCGCCAATGGCGACGACCGGCACGTCGACAGCCGCGCAAATCTCACGCAATGTTTCTTTCGAAAGGATGTTTACATCCAGTTTGGTGGATGTGGAGAACACCGCGCCAACGCCGAGATAATCGGCACCGTTTTTAACGGCTTCCAGAGCTTCTTCAGGAGAGCTGACGGAGACGCCGATGATCATGTCGTTGCCGACTTTTTCTCGAACTTGAGCAACGGGCATATCCTCCTGACCGACATGAATACCGTCCGCTTTGCTTTGGATGGCGATATCAACGTGGTCATTGATGATGAACGGAACATCGTATTGCTTGCAAAGAGCGGCGATTTCCAGAGCTTCCGCCAAGAAATCTTCGTCGTTCAATTCTTTTTCGCGGAGTTGAATACAGGTCGCCCCGCCTTTCAAAGCGGACTCCACCTGTTCGTAGAGGCTTTGCTCTCCGACCCAAGCTCTGTCCGTCACGGCGTAAAGGAGCATCGTTTTCTTATCGCACTTCATACTTCGCTCCTTTCTCCAGATCTTTCGGCGTCATGTTGTAGATGGCGTCGATGGTGTAGTTGCTGTACGAGGCGTTGCCATCCTTCTCCGAGAGTCTTTCATAAGCGATTTCACCTGCAAGTCCCATCGTCGCGACAGCGGCCGCCGTCGCTTCCGGAGGCCGATCGGGGTTTGCCGCCACAAAAGCCGTGACCAGCGCGGAGAGCTGACAACCGGCGCCTGTGTACGACTCCATCATGGGGTGACCATTATGGATGCAGTAAGCCGTCTTGCCATCGCTCACGACATCGATGGCGCTCGTGATGGCGATGACGGATCGCGTTTCCTCCGCGAATGCTTTGGCAAAAGCGACCACTTGATCCAAATTACCCTCCGTGATTCTATCTGCCAAATTGGCGTCCACGCCTCTTGTCGTACCGCTACCGGATGCAAGCGCTTTTATTTCGGAGATGTTCCCCTTAATAACTGTGAACTTCACTTCCTCAAGGAGCTGTAGCGCCGTGTCCATTCGCAATTGTGAAGCGCCGACGCCGACGGGATCCAACACGACCGGGCGACCTAATGCGTTGGCGCGTTTGCCGGCGATGAGCATGGAGGAAATCGTTCGACGACACAGGGTGCCGATATTGATGTTCAGTCCATGGCAGATCGCTATGATCTCTTCAACCTCTTCCGCCTCGTCCGCCATGATGGGCGCCGCACCGCAAGCGATCAGGATGTTGGCGCAGTCGTGAACCGTCACGTAATTCGTGATGTTGTGGATGAGGGGGTGCTTCTTTTTTACGTTGTCAAATAAATCCTTAAACAAAATGTCCTCCTTATCGTCTAAGAGGTTTCTATGTGACATCCGTGGCGTGGGGTGTTTCGCTAAACAAGGCGTAGAGCTCCGTCCTTTCTGTTCTCCAAAGCCGTGAATGCCAACTTGCGACCGTGTGACATCCGTAACATCGCTGCGGAACGAGACACCATGTTTTCCTTTTTGTCAGCCACATACGGACGACCGATTTCTCTTCTCTTATACAAAAAACAGGAGACTCGCCTTCGGGAGTCTCCTAGAAAATCTCTTCGATGACTTCCTACGGCGGCATTATCCGCATCAGGTCAAGGGTCGAAGCCGGATGCTTCCTCTCAGCCTGTCAAACAAGCTCCCCTGTTTTTCTAAATTATACGCTAAAATCAAAAAAATGCACGGTGCAATGCGCCCGCATGACTACCTATGACATTCCTCATATGTATCAAGCCAGTGCTGACGCCAAGAGTTCTCAGACGGTGCTTTCGATATGATCTTCCCCTCCGGATCGTCAACTCGGCTGTCATACAAATATCCGGTGATAAAGTCGCCGTCATCATCGTATTGATACGACTTGAAGATCATGACCCGGTTATCGTCGTCGCCAAATTCTTCTTGGTAGAAAGTCATGAACCCTTCTATGGGGTTTTCAGCGTCATCCGTTCTCTTTTCTACGCCTTCATAAAAGATGTGACCGTCTATTCCCACATTCTCGGTCATCCACAACCAGCCGAACGAATCATAGTAGCGTGTTTCATGAAGCACCCAACCATATCTGCCTGCCTCGTAATATCGAATGATCGTTTTGTACCGGTAGCCGTTGCCGTAAAAATGGCGATCAATCTCCTGCCCTTCCTCATTGAAGCCGCAGTAAACGATATATGTTTCGAGCTCCGCTTGATCATTGACATAGTTATGGTGAAGAACCAACCCGATCTTCTCGCCGTCCTTATTGAAAAGCTCCTTCTCACGTATGCCATAGTCACTGGAAGACCTCCAGTTTCCGTGGATACAGTCATCAAGATTGATGAAATGCTCGAGCCTTTCCGTTTCCGCTTCCTTCTTCGCTCTCTCTGCTGGGGTAAGGGGCGGGGTAGGGGGAGCGGTAGAAGTCGGGTTGGATTTGGAGGTGGAGGTAGTATCTGTCGGCGAAGCAGGATCGGATGCGGGGGTGGAGGCAGTATCTTCCGGCAAAGAGGGTTCGGTCGTCTCATCCGTTTTCGCTGTTGTAACCGTCGGAGAGTCCCCGTTCGATGGATCACTCTTCCCATTTCCCTTATCGCACCCACCCGTAATCAGGAGTAGCGACGCAACCAATAGGCAAAGAAGCATAAGGAAAGTGTTTGATTTACGTGCCATAGTCTTCGCCTCCTTGGGGTATCTCTATTGCCATCTTATCACTGTTCTACGGGGTATAGAGCTCATACAGCAAAACCATGGGATGACATAGGCTGTTGTTGTTTGACAAGGCGGGCATTGCTCGGCTAGACTGTCAAAGCCGTTTCAAATACGGAGAGATGGTCGAGTTGGATGAAGGCACCGGTCTTGAAAACCGGCGAGGGTGCAAGCCCTCCGCGGGTTCGAATCCCGCTCTCTCCGCCACAATTTGTCCCCAAACGCCGTCATACCAGGCGTTTTGGGACTTTTTTGTGCCCGAAAAAGCGTGTAATTTTTTCCTTTTTTGGAAGGGGTAATAAAGATCTAACGAGCTTGAGGGAAAGTTCCGAAAACTGGGAAAAAA
>Ga0208195_1003071_pt1 | contig 14612 bp, 8 predicted proteins | sample AD_UKC077_MetaG_FD_184441 | JGI IMG/M metagenome (GOLD analysis project Ga0208195, IMG submission 184441) | Active sludge microbial communities of municipal wastewater-treating anaerobic digesters from USA - AD_UKC077_MetaG (SPAdes) (version 2) | ecosystem: Engineered > Bioreactor > Anaerobic >...
TCGATAAAGCTACCTGACATTGAACACCTCTTTTATTTTTTAATTAACGCCATTCTATAATACCCTATATTATTGTCAAGTATTATTTTAACTATATTTATTGTCTGTTTTCTAATTCAAAGCTCTCAAGTTATGCATGATTCGAGACACAGCGCCAATATTGCCTTTATATACTGGCTCTACTAAAATAATATACAAATTATCCATACTATTGAAGTTTTTGGCTCATTAATAGCTCAAATATCTTTTCATTTTTAATTTGAAAGGTAAATATCGAGCCTGCTAATACAGAAAAATGTTCAAGTGCATTGATTTTCTTTAGATATTGTAATGCAGAGTAAATCTGTTCGTTTGTCAAATATAATTCTTTTGAAAGTGTTAAGAGTGATACAGTTATTTTACCACTTTCATCTTTAGACTCAATGTTAATCTTCAAGAAGTAACTGACAATTGTTTTTATTACATTTAACTCACTCATTCTATTGAGTAAGTCATTCATACTTGTAATATTTTCTGCAAAACACTTAAACAAACGATACATTAAATCTGGTATGTTTAATATAGCTTTAACAAAATCTGCATTCGTAAATTCCATTACCACAGTATCAACTAAAGCCTTTACAGATGCACTTCTTTTCCTATCAAGAAATATTCCCATTTCTCCAAAGATATCACCATCACCTGATTCAGAGATAATTACAATATTATTAAGGAGGTCTTTACGATATACTTGGACTTTCCCTGTAAGTATAATAAATACAGTACTTGCCAAACCGCCCTCAGTGATAATCACTTCATCCTTAATACAAGAGCGTTTTTTACCATGCTTAAAAATAAAAGCAATGGTGTCTTCTTTTTTAGCATTGCTCTGCTGATCGACTAATTGATAGATATTTGCACTCATAACTATCCACTCTTTCTCTTGATTAGGTTGGGTGGACTATCCGTCCACCCGTATTATATAGTCTTATACAAGCAGTTTTCTTACTTCTTTTTCGACATTGCAAGCCAAAGCATCAATTTCATTAATTAAGTCTTCCGATCTCTTGCAGATATCTTTTTTAAATGCTTCATCTTCGACGTCTGCCATATTAATCTTCACATTGAGATAAGCTGCTTTAGCCCCAGCATTGGCTGTAATAGCACCAACACCTGCATCAGAAACAGCATTTTTGTTTCCAATCTTTGATATCTTCTCGGCAAGTCGTACACACTCTAATGCGATTTCTATTGTTTTAAAAGGAATCATAATAGCATTTTTTGTTGCATCTTGCATCGCTTGATGACGTGCCTTTTTCTCTTGTTCAGTTCCCTTAGGCAAACCCATAGCTGCCATTAAGTCATTAAAAGCTTCTGTATCTTCATCAATAGCTCGCAGGGCATTAGTTTTAACGTTTTGCGCTTCTTCTGCTATTGGTTTAGCTGGTTCCCAACTATCCTCATAACCCTTTTTGTTTATTGTAAGATTGGCAACCATAGACGTTAAGCTTGCTGACAAAGCAAGACACAAAGCTGCAGCACTTCCACCACCAGGAGCTGGGACATCAATTGAAAGAACATCGCAAAAACCTTCTATTGTCAGGTCTACAAGTCTATCTTTTGGTTGAATTGCATATTCAATCACCTTCTTTTCTGTATCAAAGGGTGATAGCTCAGCTAAGCCCATAGATTGTACAGCTGTTTCAATCAACATCTTCTCAGGCATACCTGCAGACTCGCCTAATTTCTTGAGATAATGCTTACCTGCCATGATAATTGCTTCTTTAGGTATCAACCCTACCAACTCGCTACCAGTAACGATCACACCAATTTCATTAGCTAATTCACGAACTTTATCGAGTACAATATGTGCTGGAGTAATCTTGTAATTAGTTAAATTCATAGAGATTTGAGCTCTATTATACTCATCAATATACCAGCCAACAGCTTTACAGTTTTGAAATAAACCAGGTTCAAAAACTGTTTCACCTTTTTCATCTTTCACTATTTTACCTTGTTCATCGCGCTTTGCTTTTCCTTTTTCGCGAATGATATTAGCAATTTGAGTTGCTTTTTTCTTATCTCGTGTGTTCAAATTAATATTATAGGCAATAAGAAATTCTCTTGCACCAATAGCAGTTGCTCCTGCTTTTTCATTAAAAGCAAATGGACCAAAATCTGGTCTCCAATACTCATCTTTCATCTTCTCTGATAATGCTTCATACTCACCTTTACGCACATCTGCCAAGTTTGCTCTTTCTGGCTTGCTAGCTGAGTTTTCGTATAAATATATAGGAATATTCAATTCTTCGCCAACTCTCTTGGCAAGGCGTTTTGAGAATTCAACACACTCTTCCATGCTAATTCCTGCCACAGGAATCAAAGGGCAAACGTCAGTTGCGCCCATTCTTGGATGTGCACCATGGTGTTTTGACATATCTATGAGCTCTGCTGCTTTTTTGATTGCTAAAAATGCTGCTTCAATAACGCTATTAGGCTCACCAACAAATGTAAAAACTGTCCTATTTGTATCTGCACCAGGATCAACATCTAGCAAAGAAACATTCTTTACTGCCTTGATTTGAGCAGCTATTTGATCTAATATTCCATGATCTCTACCCTCACTAAAATTAGGTACACATTCGATCAATTTCATTTTTCCCTCCATAATTATATTAATTCTGATCCTATTTTCTTTTTTATTACATTTTTGTCCATTACTTTTTTATATCTTGCTCATTTTTATTCTTTTTATGCTATTTTCAAAATAAAGTTTGATTATTATGGTAATCTTGTTTATATTTATTAAAGAGGAGGAGGATAATGAAAAAAGCATTAAATATCTTAGCTTTTGGCTGTCTTAAGGAGATTACTAATCAAATTGCAACTCAATTAAATACTCTTGAAATCAACTATAATTTCATTGACATTTGTAATTATGATGAAATCGATGATATTTTAATTCAGAAAGACTTGGATATCATCATAATAAATAAGGATGTTGAAAGCATTTCCTACCTTGATTTTTTGCATAAAATAAAAGAAAGCTATCCATATTTAGTAAGAATTCTTGTCGCTGATGAATGGTCAAAGGAATTGATCATCAAAACGAACAATTTAGTACATTTGATTATCGAAAAGAGCTTTATGAGCGAAACATTAGTTGACACAATTATCAGAGCTATACAATTACAAAAACTCTTAGAAAACAAAAATTTGAGTAGATTAATTAACTCTTTTGATGAGCTGCCAATAATGCAAAACACCTACATAGAACTGTTACATTTGCTAAAATCACCTGATGTCCCTCTCAAAAAGATTGCTGATCTTATAGCAAAAGACTATTCTCTAACTGCCAGAACTCTTCAAGTATCCAATATGTCCATCTTTACGCATATTGGGCGGATTAATAATGTTCAAAATGCTGTGGTCTTTTTAGGCACTAATGTCTTAAAGGCTATTGTTCTTTATCTTCAAGTGTTTAACTTTGAAAGCGAAAACTTGCAAGCAGTTAAGACCATTAAAGCACTTGAAAGCCATAGCACTAAAGTTGCAGAGTTTGCTAAGACTTGTGCACAGTATTATAAATGCTCTAACGAGATACAAGATCATACTTTCACAGCCTCTCTATTGCATGATATTGGTAAATTTATAGTTGTCACAAAGACAAATAAATGGGATAATATCACCTGCTATGCAGCAGAAAATGGTTTATCTATCAATCAAGCAGAAAAAGATATTTTAGGCACTACCCATGCTGAGATAGGGGCATATTTGTTAAATCTTTGGGGATTCCCAACCTCTGTGGTAAATGCAGTTGCTTATCATCATAATCCATCAAAAGCAAAGAATAACACTCTGGGTCCTCTAACTTTTGTCCACCTAAGCGAAGCTTTTATTAGTGGAGATAGCCTTGACCATGAAGATAATATTTATCATTATTTAGACTTAGAATATCTTAATAATGTCAATATTGATGGGGATTTACCTGTACTATTGAGATTATTCAATTACAGCATAGAAGGTGCGGAGCAACAATAATCTTCTAAAATATTTTTAACAAGTACCTAAAAAAAGTGTAGTCCCTGTAAAATTATTTTAGTATAATAAGGAGGTTGCATAGTAACACTAAAATAACACATAAAAGAATAAAACAAAATTATGAATTAAAAACAACACCCTCTCACTTTACTATGGCTGATAAAAAACCTGACTATTTTTGTAATGTATATACCCCAGTACTTTTTTTATGTTTTTATTTTTCAAGTTTGTTAACCTGAATTATGTAATAATAAACACCCACATTTTATAAAAAAAGACTCCTGAAACAGGTTCGAGATATCAAATAGTCATGTTATTTGTGTTTTAAATTCTTGCTTGCTTTGCCAAAGAAACCCTTATTAACAGTATGAATATCTTCAACGGTATAAAAGATATTCGGGTTAAACTCATTTAACCTTTTTAATACCTTGTTTAACTCTTTTCTATTGACAATAGAGAGTAAAATAGTAACTTCACCATCTCTTCCTTCGGCTTTCACAGCGGTTGCACCGATATTGCTTGCTCTTAATAATTCACCAAGAACATGGGGGTCATCTTTTGAAATAATACGTATCATGACTTTACCCAGAGATAGTTTGCCATCAATATAAAGACCTACATATGTACCCAATGCATAGCCTAAAGCATATGCAAAATAGGTAATTGGATGACTTACACCCGTGATAATCTTATTGACGACAATAATCCATATAAATACTTCAAAAAAACCGATTACAGGGGCAAGCTTTTTTAGTCCTTTAGAAATTAAAATTATTCTTAGTGTTCCTAAGGAAACGTCCATAACTCTTGCCATGACAATAAGCAATGGTAATAGTAAATATGTGTACAAGTCCATTAATAAACTCCTCTTTTTACAAGCTCTACGGCTTCTCTAAATGGTATTGGGTTGACATAAATTGTCTTTTGGTTTGTGTAAATCACATAACCTTTGGGAGAACCTTTTGGCTTGCTAACATAACGAATCTGCGTATAGTCAATGGGGACATTGATTGATGTTTTCGCTTTCGAATACCATGCAGCAATCTTAGCACAAAGGAATAAGAGATTCTCTGGCAAATCCTGTTTTTTATAATTCCTCAAGACTACATGAGTCCCTTTAAACACACGAGTATGGAACCACCAATCATCTGGCTTTGCTGTTTTGCATGTAAGTAAATCATTTTCCGTATTAGATCTTCCAACCAAGATTTCCCACTCATCATTGATAGGAAGTTTACGAAACATTGACTTACTTTGATCTTTAATTGTTTCTATGTTTTCTTTGTTCTGAAGCTGATTATAATTGCTAATAGCCCCTACTTCTTCAAGCTCGTTCTTCAATATGGCTATTTCTGTTTGCGTTTTTGCTATTTGCTCAGCTACTCTTTCTCTGCCTGACTGAGCCTTTTTATAACGTTTGAAGTATAATGCTATATTTTGCTTTATGCTTAGCTTTTTATCAAGGGCTACCTCAATTAAGGGATTATCTGGCTGATAATAATCATTCAAAGCCACTTTATCTGTATTCTTTGGTACTTGGCTTTGAAATGCTAAGAGTAGCTCTGCTTTCTTCTTGAACTCAAAGGCAATCTCTTCAGAATACAGCTCAGACTCTAATTTTCTAAGCTTTTCTTCCTTCTTTTTAATAAGTTTTACAATTTTATTTAGCTCATGCTTCTTTAAAGTGTCAAGCTTATGTTTTAGCAAATGCTCAAAATATAGGTCTTGAAACAGTATATTCATCTCATAATATGGCTTTTCATTTATTGTATTACTAATGCTATTTTTTGAGATAAAAAGAGGGTATTCTGGATTATCTTGCTCGACTAAATAACTTGTTGTAGGCTTCTTATATTCAAGACCAGGCAATATTTGCCGTGTTAAATTCTCAGCAAAACTAATCTTCTTTAGACAATCAACTATCATTAGTTTATCATTAACAAGCTTGCAAAGTATATAATTTGAGTATCTTGGCATAATCTCTAATACCAAAACAATTGTCTCGATTGCATTATAAATATTGAACCTTTCAAAGTAGAGATAAATGATTCTATCATTTTGTTCAATAACAATATCCTTTAACTTTGAATGCTTAAGATGAGTCTGAATTAAAGATGTTTCACTAAGCTCTTCATAATCAAGTAATTGATAGTCTTTATTAAAGAAAAGAAATTGCTCTGCTGATGAAAAAGATATCTGTAAAGCTCTATCAATATTTCTAAACAACAGTAAATATTGATCTTCATATTTTGCAAATCTCCTAAAGACCAAGCCCTCTTGTTTATTTTCCAGCACCCATTTCTTTAAATATTTATACTGCATTTATTCTCCTAATTACATTTATTTGAATGATAGAAAAATTGTCAATCGAACTTTTCAGAATGCTAAAAATAAGCACTTGGCATAGCTATAAGTATAATATCTGTTTCCTATACACAACCATTATTCAGTTGACAAAAAAAAGCTTTTATTATTCTTTAATACAAAGTAATGGAGGCTCAAAATGGAACAATTTAAAAAATTAATATTATTTTTCTTAATAACAACCATTATGCTTACTGGCTTGATTGCCAAAGATAATGATGAGCTATATAATATTTTATTTCAAAAAGCTCAAGCAAACATTAATTCGCTACCATCATACTGCAAAAAAGATTATCAATCTTTGCTCAAAAAGTACCCTGATAGACTGATGAGTTTCTTGTTAGCATATGAAGAAAGTGGTAGCTTAGCCGCAGGCCAAAGCACAATTATCGAGAATCATTACCTATCTTTAAAGGACTTAATGGATGAGAAGGGTATCAGTCAGCCAGATGAGTTTTTCTTATCATACATAGCAAAACTTACTGTCACAGAAGAACCTATCAGTAATTATCGCCATGTATTTGAAAGTGAAGACAATTTAGATCTGAAGAAAATTAGAGCAACTGTCAAAGACGATGAAGACTTATACCGAGTAGCAATGCTCAAAACAAATGAGATCTTGCGCTATAAGCCAACAAGTGGACGTGATCAAGGACCTCTTGACGTGGCAAACAAATCACTTTATGGAAGATGTGAAGAATGGCAGATATTGCTGGTCTCAATCGCGCGCACTTTAGGTTTACCTGCAAGACCTGTTAGTACACCATGGTGGGCTCATCAAGATGACAATCATGCTTGGGCAGAGTTTTATATAAATGGCACTTGGCGTTTTGATGGAGATTATTACCCCAATCAAAGCTGGATAGCAGGGCTAAGCAATAAAATGATTATCATTACCGCCTCAAGCTCTCTGCCTGCTGAAGATGAAGAAGTACTATCTCAAGGTGAGTTTGGTGCATCTGTAAACAGTATCAAGCATTATGCATTAGAAAATACCAGAACACTTAATATCAAAGTACTTGATGAAGCAAACAAACCTATCCCCCATTGCCCTATCGGAATTGAAGTTTATAACACTTATTCTTTACGCCCGCAGACCTTCATTCGTTGTGATGAGAATGGTGAAAAGACCCTCTCTGTCGGTGCGGGAGCATTTTACCTGCTTGCTATTAAAGACAGCCTCTCAGCATTACAATTCATCCCAGCAGAAGGTGATAAAGTACAAGATATCACGATCTCTCTTAAAAACACTGTACTCTCTCAAGAGAAATCATATATGAAATACCCTAATAAGCAATTAAACTTTACGGAAAATCCTCAAAGCTGGCGTGAACAAAGCCAAACTGCTAATGACAGATGGCAAGCAAAGGTTGATAAATTTGAAAAAGAAATAAAAGAACTAAACATTACCGATAGCTTATTTGTGAAAGTATTAGAAACAAGTAGACTAAACTACAGAGTATGGTATGATTACCTGAGCAAAAATCCTTATTCAAAAGAATGGCTACAAGCACTATTAGATAGTGATGAAAAAGATCTCTGGTTAGCTGAATCTGCAAATTATATTGAAAGACACCAAAATTGGTTTGAGTTTATCTACCCTCAAATAAGCGCAATGAACAAAGAACTCATTTTAAACATAATCAATCCAAACACCCTTTATGAACCACAACCATGGCAGTCTTATTACTTGCCAAGCAAAGATCAAAGCAAGAACATTTACCCAAAATCAATGATCTTAAAATCAAAAGAAACACCATCTCCACAACAGGTAATAAAGCATTTTTCAAAGAAGCACAAGTTGAATAATAAAGAATCTCTGCAAGGCTTATTACCATTAGAAATTGCTCTTAATCAAAAGAACTTAAATTCTTATCAATATAAAATGCTTGCAATCAATTACTTAAGAGCAAACAGAATTCCTGCAATGTACACACGTTTACCAAATGTTGCAGGCGTTTATACAAACGGTAGCTGGAATTATTATGATCTTGTAAAAAATGAGTTTTTTGAACAAGATAGCTCCACTAACGAAGAAGAGAGCACTCAAAAAATCACTATCACTTGCCTTGACGAAGAAGATCAGCCTATTACTTTAGAAGATCACCAACTACAGATCAGCTTCATAAAAGATGGTCAATTCTTTACCTTATACGAACCGATAAACTATGAAGGCAATGGTGTTTACACAACTAATATACCAGAAAAAGGCATGCATTATGCACAACTGGGCTATAGACAAAGCGATAGCCTAACAGTTTACTATCTTGAGCCACTAAAGAAAAATGGACAATTGATTAAAGATTTAAGCATCGTATGTGACTATTTCCCACGTAGCTGGAATGATGCAGAGCAATTCTTGTCACCTATCATTACAGAGATTGAAGAGCTCGGTTACAACTATGCTGTAGTCGGCAATATCACCCACGAAAATAGCTTAAGAATGGCAATTAATCTCAAAAATAATGAAAAGACATTTGTCTTTTTAGGCTATAGTGAAAGTAAAAGTGATGCATACACATACCAAGTCTCAAATGTATTGTTAGAGCTAATTAAAGAGATACCTTCAATGTCAAACCGCACAATTACTTTAGCAAAATCTGATAAAGACGGGAAGTGGAAGATGTATGAAGGCTTATGGAATAAGCTTTTAGATTAACACATAATAGTTAGTTTGATAAAAGAAGGGCGAACAATTTAGTTCGCCCTTTATTATTTTTAAGATTAATTTCTTAATGTCTTTTATTAATTTCTTCCATGATAGTTTTTGCAGCACGTGGCAAGATAGTACCAGGTCCAAAGATTGCTACAGCACCATTTTCATAGAGATAATCATAATCTTGAGGAGGTATAACACCGCCAACAATAACAATGATATCTTCTCTATCAGCTTTTTTAAGCTCTTCTATCAATTGTGGTAAAAGCGTCTTATGCCCAGCTGCAAGGGAGCTCATGCCGATAACGTGTACGTCATTTTCTACTGCTTGTCTTGCGGTCTCTTCAGGAGTTTGGAATAATGGTCCCATATCCACATCGAATCCCATATCAGCATAGGCAGTAGCAACCACCTTAGCACCACGATCATGACCATCTTGTCCCATTTTTGCTATCATAATACGAGGTCTTCTACCTTCTTTTTCAGCAAATTGATCGGTAAGCTTTCTTACTTCTTCAACTTCGTCTTTCTTTGCGTATTCTGAGCTATACACGCCAGAAATTGAACGTGTTACAGCTTGATGTCGTCCATAAATCTTTTCCATAGCGTCTGATATTTCTCCTAATGATGCGCGAGCACGAGCTGCGATGATAGCCAATTCTAATAGGTTACCATCTTTGCTTTCTGCTGCTTTTGTTATTGCTTCCAAAGCCTTATCTACGGCTTTCTGATCTCTATTTTTCTTTAAGTCAGCAAGTCGTCTTAATTGAGCTTCTCTTACTGCTGAATTGTCAACTTCAAGGATATCGATAGCTTCTTCTTTTTCAAGGCGATACTTATTTACACCGATGATAGCTTCTTTACCTGAGTCAATGCGTGCTTGTGTACGTGCTGCTGCTTCTTCAATTCTCATTTTTGGCAAGCCAGTTTCAATAGCTTTTGCCATACCACCCAGCTCTTCAACTTCAGTAATATGTTGCCAAGCACGGTTTAATAATGAATTTGTTAAAGATTCCACATACCATGACCCGCCCCATGGATCAGCTACATTACAAATGCCCGTTTCTTGTTGTAAGAAGAGTTGTGTATTACGTGCAATACGTGCAGAGAAATCGGTTGGTAATGCAATAGCTTCATCTAAAGAGTTAGTGTGCAATGACTGAGTATGCCCAAGTGTTGCTGCAAGCGCTTCTACGCAAGTTCTTGTAATATTATTAAATGGGTCTTGTTCAGTCAAGCTCCAGCCAGAGGTTTGTGAGTGAGTTCTAAGAGCCATTGATTTTGGATTTTTAGGATTAAATTGCTTGACCAGCTTTGCCCACACAAGTCTTGCAGCGCGAAGTTTTGCTACTTCCATAAAGTAATTCATACCTTCTGCCCAGAAGAATGAGAGGCGTGGTGCAAATGCATCAATATCGATGCCTGCATTGATTCCAGCACGAATATATTCAATACCATCAGCCAATGTATAAGCCATTTCCAAGTCTGCTGTAGCACCTGCTTCTTGCATATGATAACCTGAAATAGAAATGCTATTAAACTTTGGCATATTCTTTGAAGTAAATTCAAAGATATCTGAAATAATTCTCATTGATGGGTCTGGTGGATAGATATATGTATTTCTAACCATATATTCTTTTAAAATATCATTTTGAATAGTGCCTGTAAGCTGCTCCCATTTAACTCCTTGCTCTTCAGCTGCAACTATATAAAATGCTAAAATAGGGATAACTGCGCCGTTCATTGTCATTGAAACAGACATTTCATGGAGCGGTATCTGATCAAAAAGAATCTTCATATCTAAGATAGAGTCAACAGCCACGCCAGCTTTACCAACATCGCCAACAACTCTTGCATGGTCTGAGTCATAGCCACGGTGTGTAGCCAAGTCAAATGCTATTGACAGTCCCTTTTGTCCCATTGCAAGGTTACGACGGTAAAAAGCATTACTTTCTTCAGCTGTTGAAAAACCTGCATACTGACGAATAGTCCATGGTCTTTGTACATACATTGTTGGGTATGGTCCTCTTAGGAATGGAGCCATACCTGGCAAATAATTGAGGTGTTTTAAGTTTGCGGTATCATCTGCATTATAAAGAGGTTTAACATTGATTTGTTCATTTGTAGTCCAGATTAAATCATCAACCTTAACTTTTTCTTCTTTATTTAGTTTTTCATACCAGTCATTTATTTGGTCAACTTTTTTATTTGTTTTTAAAGAAATCTTTGAGAAATTAGGTTTGACTGCCATTATAATACCCCTATCTTTTTCATAATATCGGCTAAAGTTTGAATTGTATCTGCCTTCAGATGGATAAAGAAGTCTACTCCACTCTGCTTAAACTTATCAACGTAATCTGCTGGATAACCTGCGACAACGACTATTAACTGAGGGTTTGTTTCCTTTATATTTTTAGTCATAACTGGCACAAGATCTGGATATGTATCATCAGTTGCGCAAATGACTACCACAGGTGCTTTCGAAGCTATTGCCTCTTTGTTTGCAACTTCAAAAGATTCGAAGTATTCTGAGACTTTTACATCAAATCCTCCTGGTTGGAAAAAGCCTTGAGAGAAGTCCATACGAGGCTTTAATACATTAACTGGTGACATTGTAGCTAAGAATACTTGAGGTAAATACCCATGCTTTTTTTGATAAGCAAAGCTTGCATTTCTCAATTCTTCATACTTTTCAGCTAAGCGACGATTAGGTATCTTTTTTATCTCAACTTCTTTGTTTTTCTTACCCCATAAAGCTTGATAAATAGAGGCTATTGAGATACCTGCTTCCAGTTGTTTTCTCATATTCGAGATAATATCTTTATCTAAGCTCAAATTGATCATTTCTGTTTTCAAGCCATTCTTCAATTCAGCATAGATTGCTTGAAGATCATACTCTTTTATTTCCAATTCTTTTTCATCAAGGTTGGCAAAAACGCTTGTACCTATTAGTCCTTCTTTTCTATTAATGATATTTTTGACTTTCCAATTATGAGTATTTTCTATTTCTTTTTGTATTGTTTCATCTTGCAAGAGATTGATAAAGCCTTTTGAATCGAGCTGCTGGAACATTTCCCATGTCTTAATGCTTATTTCATTTGTCAAAGATTCAACATACCATGAGCCTCCTGCAGGGTCTATGACTCTGTCAAGGTGAGCTTCTTCCAGTAAGATATTTTGCTGATTTCTTGCAATACGGCGTGAAAACTCGTCGCTCTTCTTCACTACCGCGTCAAAAGTACTTACGTTTAATGCGTCACATGAACCAAGAATAGCAGAAAATGCTTCGGTTGTTGTTCTTAGAATATTTACCCATGGATCATAATATGTTTTATTATAGAGAGACGTTTTGGCAAAGATATGCATCTTTTGAGCTTCGGCTGTACCATTAAAGCTTTCAATGATCTGAGCCCAAAGATTACGTGCAGCTCTCAATTTTGCGATTTCTATAAAGAGGTGTTTGCCAACACCAAAACTAAAAGTGATTTTAGAAGATATCTGTTCTATTGTTAGACCACGATCGAGCATCTCTGTAATGTATAAAACTGCAGTTGAAAAGGCATAAGCAAGCTCTTGAACAGCAGAGGCACCAGCATTGTTCCAAATAGTTGCATCAATCATAACAGTTTTCATTTGAGGTGCATGAAGAACAGCCCAGCGTGTCAACTCAGCCATCTCATTCATAGCCTGATCCCAGGTATTAGGTAAAGTACCATTTTTAACTAAAATGGCGACTGGATCGGTGGTAATAGAGCCTTTTAATTGTTTTAATTCTACTTTATTCTCATCAGCTATGCTTTCAATCATTGCAGCAGCAGCTAATGCAGCAGAATAAGCATCTATATCGATATTAATATCAGGTAAAGAAATACCTTTTAGTGCTTTTTTAAGGTCTTTTAAGCTATAAATTGGCAATCCTTCATTAGCAATGTCTTTTGTATTGAGATTATCTAAACTTTTTGCAATACGTGCATTATCATCAAATTTTAGGTAGACAGAGTTTTGACCTTTGCATAAATCTTCTTTTAATGCCTTATTCCACATTTCAAGATCAGGTATATCCAAATCCTGTGAAACAAGCCATGTTCTTTTAGTTGCACCACTTGTCGTAGTGTTTCTCACATAAGGAGCATTGCCTGGCAAATTATGCAAAAATGGTATGTCTTTTACATCTTCTTGAGTGTAAATAGGTTTGAGAGTGATTCCTTCAGCAGTTGGTGTTAGTAATACTTTGTCGAAGGGTGCGCCTTTAAGTCCTTTTTCAGCTAAATCTCTCCATTCCTTAAAATCATGTTCAGGGAAATCATTAGCATACGAAAAACCTATTGGATTTGATTCTTTTTCTTGATGCTTCATTATCTTCTCCTATAATTCCTAATATATCTTTTGAATGCATAAAATTTGTTATTTGTTTATTTGTCAATGTTTTTTTATTAATGTTAGTATACTTCCAATAATTAATAAAAATTTAACTCGTTAATTTTTTGTTTATTTCAAATATGCGTGGCTATTCTTTTTTTAATACATATTGATTGCTCAAGCGTGGTTTTTTATTATTTTCAGATAGAAGTTAATAATTCTTGCATTATAAAATAAAAACTACACCCTCTATATATATTGGCAGGACAAAATGGTGTTTTTTTAAAACTATTTTCATCTAATTCGGCAGATGCCCATTAAAAGCGAGTTTAGAGATGATTTTTTTTATTGGCAATTATTATTAGTTGTATCAGTTGTTTGCAATAATTTAAATGTACAATTATTTGCAATATACAATGGAACAGTATTGCAAGTGCTTTAAAAAGTGTGTTGTCGTGTGTTGTTAAAAAAGAAATGTAAAAGTAGCGTTTGTGTACCATGGAACAGTTTGTCAATGGCTTTAAACCTAAGTGTGTTGTAATATAGAATAAGTTGTTACTATCTTTAAAAAAGACTACCATTCACAATAACATAGCTTTGTAAATACAAATAGCCTTATTTGTATATGTGTGATGGACAACTACGAACAAGAAAAAAAGAAATCTATCATTTACGATAATATGGCTTGTAAATACAAATAGCCTTATTTGTATATGTGCGATGGACAACTACGATCAGGAAAAAAGATTATATCACTCAATTTCATGCAGTGAAATTTAGGAGAAGACAGAATTGAGAATTGAGAGCTGAGTTGGCTGGTAATTTCACTTCATGAAATTGGAAAATTGATCTGAAACACTTCGTTTATCGTGACAAACATTAGCTTCGCTGCACAACTAAGGATAGTTGTGGGTACGTTTAAAAAAATCTACCGATTTTTTTAAAATACCCGCAGCGAAGTGAGGATCAAATAATGTAGGGGCAAGCTGTGTTCGTCAGCCAGCGACGAAGTCGCATGCATCACTTCTGGCTACCTTAAAAAAAACCTTTCACGAAAGTGAAAGTACCTAACCTTCGACGAAGTCGAAGTACCTAACTTTTCACGAAGTGAAAATACCTCACCTTTTCGAAGAAAAGTACCTAACCCGCAGCGAAGCGAGGACCAAAACGTGTGCTTGCAAAAAAGGAGATCAACGATGGCGGCTTTCTACTC
>Ga0208195_1003074_pt1 | contig 14595 bp, 13 predicted proteins | sample AD_UKC077_MetaG_FD_184441 | JGI IMG/M metagenome (GOLD analysis project Ga0208195, IMG submission 184441) | Active sludge microbial communities of municipal wastewater-treating anaerobic digesters from USA - AD_UKC077_MetaG (SPAdes) (version 2) | ecosystem: Engineered > Bioreactor > Anaerobic >...
CAATGGGATTGCCGATATTGGCGAATTCCGGCAGAGCGTTTTTCAGCCGCTGCTGAAAATACGGCTCCAGTTCGGCCAGGCGCATGCCGGACAGATACAGCATGTCGGTGGCCGCGACGCCCAGCGAGCCGGTATAGGTGATGACCATCACACCGTTGCCTTTCGGGATGGGCTGTTTGGAAAAGGCGCGCGTCAGCGCGAAGAGATGCTCGTTGTCCCGCGCCCGGATCACGCCGCTTTGCTTGAACGCGGCGTTGTTGACTTCGTCGTCGCCCGCCAGCGACGCGGTGTGCGACGACACGGCCTTTTTGCCGGCTTCCGTCCGTCCCGATTTCAGCACGATGACGGGCTTGCGGAGCGCCGCCCGGGAGGCGACATCGACAAATCGCTTCCCGCTGCGGATGTCTTCCATGTACATGACGATGACGGAAATGTGATCGTCGTCGCTCAGGTATTCCAGAATGTCCGTTTCATTGATGTCCATCTTGTTGCCGATGGTCGCCACGATTCCGAAGTCCAGCACATTGCTTAAGCCCGTGAGGATGCCGGCGGCGTAAACGCCGGCCTGGGCGACCATGCCGACGTTGCCCTTCTTCAAATCCCCGAGGAGTCCGATGGACTGCACCATGTTGTGGTGGGTGTTGATCACGCCGGAGCAGTTGGGACCCAGCACGCGGCAGCCGTGCTTTCGGATGACGGCTTCGATGCGCGCCTGGGCTTCCTTTCCTTCTTTTCCGCTTTCCGCGAATCCCGCCGCTTCCACAACGACAAACCGGACGCCCTTTGTGCAGCAGTCCTCGATGGCCGCCTCGGCCGCTTTCGCGGGAACGATTACGATGGCCAGGTCCACCGGATCCGGCACGTCCCGGATCGACTTGTAGGCGCGAACGCCCATCACGGTTTCCTTGCCGGGGTTGATCGGGTAGAGCTTTCCCGGATAGCCGTGGCTGACCAGATTGCAAAACACATTGTAGCCCAGTTTTCCCTTGACGTCCGAAGCGCCGATTACGGCGATGCTTTTGGGATAGAAGAAATCGTGCAGGTTCTTCGCGCCCGTGGCGGTGGTCTCCGTGTGCGCCGGTTCGCGGACGAACATCCGGGCGTCCACGGCGATGTAGCCTTCGGAATAGAGAAACAGCGGATTCAGATCCAGTTCGTGAATTTCCGGGTTTTCCTCGATCAGCCGGGAGATCTTCAAGAGGAGCTGCTGAAGCGATTGCAGATCGACCGGCCGCCCGCGGTATCCTTTGAGGATGTCCGAGCCGCGGATTTCTTCGATCATTTCCGCCGCGTCCTTTTCGGTGATCGGCAGAATCCGGAACGACACGTCGCGCAGCACTTCGACGAACACGCCGCCCAGGCCGAACATGATGAGCGGGCCGAAGCTGGGGTCGCGCGTCACGCCGATGATGGCCTCAATGCCGGGGGCGGCCATGCGCTGGATCGTGATGCCCTCGATATGCTGATATTTGAAGGCGTCCATCATGCCGCGGTAGGCCTTGCGCACGTCATCGGCGGATTGGAGATTCAGCCGGACGCCGCCCGCGTCGGATTTGTGCACGACGTCCGGCGAAACGATTTTCATGACAACGGGGAAGCCGATTTTTTCGCAAAGGGCCAGCGCTTCGTCTTCGGAGCGAGCCACCAGGTATCCCGTGGTCGCAATGCCCGCGCCTTCGAGAATTTCCTTGCTCTCGTGCTCCATGAGATAACTGCGGTTGTCCCGCACCGCCTGATGGATGATTTCCGACCGTTCATCGCTGAGCAGTTTGCCGTCGGGGCTGGCCGCCGCCTTTTGCCTCTGTGATGTCGAAGATCCCTTTATCATACGCCCTCCTTGAGCCGTGATGGTTTCCGGCCGCGATTTTTGCCGTTTTCTGTGAGGGGGATGTAGCACAGGAAAAAAAAGGATCCTATCGGCCCGGCGCTGAATGTTTTGTCGGAACGAAACAGGAAAGATTGACGGATTTTGTCCGACGGCCTGTCGGACGAGAGGAGGGCCGGAGTGTGTTGAAGGCCCCTGAAATGATTCAGAAAAGAGGAGAACCGGCGCCGTGGGATTCTAGTTGATCAGCTTGTTGTGGACGGCGTAAAGGGTCAGCTCCGCGTTTTTTTTCATGCCCATTTTGGCCAGAACGCGGGTGCGGTAGGTGCTGATGGTTTTCACGCTCAGACACAGTTCGTCGGCGATGTCGGAAACGGTTTTGCCGGAAGCCAGCATCATCATGACCTGGTGCTCGCGGTTGGAGAGCCTCTCGTGGGGAAGTTTGCGGGTGTCGATGTCCAGCTCTTCGGCCAGCTTTTCCGCCAGCGACGCCGTGACGTACTTCCCGCCGCCCGCTACCTTGCGGATGGCGCCGATCAGCTCCTGCGGCGCGCTGGCTTTCGTAAGATATCCCGAAGCGCCCGCCCGGAGCGCGCGAACCGCGTACTGCTCCTCGGGGTGCATGCTCAAAATCAGCACGGCCAGTTTGGGCCGCTGGGCCTTGATGTCCTCCAGGACCTCCAGCCCGCTCCGCCCCGGCATGGAGATGTCGAGCAGGACCACGTCATATTCATACTTCAGGACCTTGTCCAGCGTTTCCGCGCCGTTCTGGGCTTCGTCCTTGACCAGCATGTCCTTCACGTCCGCGAGAATCTGGATCATACCCTGCCGCACCACGGCATGATCATCGGCGACCAGAATGCGTATCATGTTTGCAGTTCTCCTTTACTGAAGCGGGATCAGCACCCGCACGGTGGTTCCGGACGGTTTGACGTTTTGGACCTGGACGGTGCCGCACCAGAGATGCGCGCGCTCGCGCATGCCGATCATGCCGAAGGATCGGGGGGAGTCCACCTGCCACTGCGATATGCCGATCCCGTTGTCCGTCACGTCCAGACAAAGCTCCTTTTCCGTTTCCGTCAGCGTCACCTTGCAGAGCGTCGCTTTGGCGTGCCTCGCGATGTTGGTGAGGGTTTCCTGAAAAATCCGGAAGACGGCGGTGGCCAGCTGCTTGTCAAAGGTGCCTTTGAGGCACTGGATTTTGGCCTGGCAGCGAATGCCGGAGCGCTTCTGAAAATCCGCGGCCTGCCATTCGATGGCCGCCGGCAGGCCCAGGTCGTCGAGCAGACTGGGGCGCAGCTCCGTCGTGATGTTGTGCACGCTTTCAATCGTGGCGTCCACCAGGCCGGACATGTTTTGCGTCTTTTCCCGAATGGCTTTTGATCCGGAGGGCACACGGTTCAACAGCCAGGACAGGTCCATCTGCAGCGCGGTGAGCGACTGGCCCAGCTCGTCGTGAATCTTGCGGGCGACGCGCGCGCATTCCTCCTCGCGAACCGATTGCAGGTGAATGGAAAGGTTGCGCAGTTCTTCGCGGGAGCGCTCCAGCTCCTCCTGCGCCTTTTTCTCCTGTGTGATGTCCTCGTAGGTCACCACCACGCGCTTTTCGCGCAGCTTTTCCCCGATGCGGGAGGCTTTCATTCGGCAGAGGATTTCCCGTCCGTCCTTGTGCCGGCAGGGAAACTCCGTTTCATAGGTTCTCTGATGCTCCAGATTTCTGTAAAAAATCTCACCGATTTTATCCGCTTCTTCCTCGTTGCGGTAAATCATTCGGATGCTCTTGCCGATCAGTTCCTCCCGGTGCCAGCCGAAGATCATCTTGACGGCGTGATTGGCGAAATTGATTCGCCGCTCGTGCAGCCCCACGACGGCCTGAGGAATCGCGTCGAGAATCGACGATTCCAGCGCCTCCAGCTCCTCCAGGCGCCGTCCGGCTTCCTTGCGTTCGGTGATGTCCATGGAATTGCCCAGAATGGCCCGCCGCCCCTTGAAAGTGATGGACATGGCGGTTTCCATGATCCACTTGATCCGTCCGTCTTTCGTGACAATCCGAAATTCATAGGGGGAAAAGCGCTGCCCTTTCAGCATCATGATCGCATTTTTGGCGGTTCGTCGCCGGTCTTCCGGCAGGATGAGCGAAGGGGGGCTCATCTTCAAAAGCTTTTTTTCGGGATAGCCCGTGTAATCCAGAAAGTGGGAATTGATGAATTGAAACTGTCCGTCCTGCATGATGTAGCAGCCGACCTGAGAGCTGTGCGCCAGAATCTTGTACAGGTCTTTTTCCGACGTGACGTGCAGCTGGGTGTGCTCCTGGGCCGACAGCCGCTTCTGCAGGGACGCGATCAGATCGACCAACTCTTTTTTTGTTTTTTTCTCCAGATTCATTCGTTTGCCCGCTTTGGATTGAACTGGCGGCATCTAAACACAATTGAAGGGAAAAATAAATACTTTAGTAAAAAAGGGGAAAGTGGAAAGTGATGAGTGGAAAGAAAGGTCATGGGTAATGGGCCCGGGGCGATGGGCAATGGCTGTAGGGCGCGGTCCCCGAACGCGCCGCAAGGTGAATAATGCCCTTCGACAAGCTCAGGGTGACAATATAGAATGTCATTGTGAGTCTGTCGATTGCACCCTTCGACAAGCTCAGGGTGACAATATTGGTGTCATGGTGAGCCTGTCGAGTGGTGAGCCCGTCGAGTGGTGAGCCAGTCGAGTGGTGAGCCCGTCGAGTGGTGAGCCTGTCGAGTGGTGAGCCTGTCGAGTGGTGAGCCTGTCGAACCATGACAATTTATTTCGTCTGCTTGACCACGCTCATGGCCGTGGCGATCAGCGTCGAGATGTCTCCGAAGTTGGCCGGCAGAATCAGCGTGTTCCCCTGTTTGGCCAGGTGGCCGAACTGCTCGACCAGCTTTTCCGCCACGCGCAGCTGCACCGCCTCCATGCCGCCCTCGGCCCGCACCGCCTGCGCCACCGCTTTCAGGCCGTCGGCCGTCGCGGCGGCCACGGCGCGGATGGCCTCCGCCTGGCCGGTTGCCTCATTGATTTGTTTCTGGCGGACGGCTTCCGATTCCAGAACCACCTTTTGTTTCTGGCCTTCGGCCACGTTAACCGCGGACTGCTTCTCGCCTTCCGACTGCAGAATCACCGCGCGCTTTTCCCGTTCGGCCTGCATCTGTTTTTCCATGGCGTTCAGGACGTTTTCCGGAGGCCGGATGTTTTTGACTTCATAGCGCAGGATTTTCACGCCCCAGGTCCGGGAGGCGTCGTTGATGGCCGAGACAATCGCGGCGTTGATGGCGGTTCTTTCCTCAAACGTCTTGTCCAGATCGATCTTGCCGACCTCGCTGCGCATGGTGGTCTGCGCCAGCTGGACGATGGCAAAGACATAATTGCTGATGCCGTAGGAGGCCATTTGCGGATCGAAGACCTGAATGAAGATCACGCCGTCCACCCCCACCTGGACATTGTCGCGGGTGATGCAGACCTGTTCCGGGATGTCGAGGGCCTGTTCCTTCAGCGTGTGCACGTAGGCTTTACGGTCCACGAAGGGAATGATGTAGCTGATGCCCGCGTGCAGCACGCGGTGGAATTTGCCCAGCCGTTCGATGACGTAAGCGCTTTGCTGCGGGATGATGCAGACGCCCTTCACGATGAAAATCACGGCCAGCACCGCCAGAACAATCAATACAAGTTCCATGGTCCCCACCTCCTTAATGGTTTTATGCTACGGGTTTGACTTTGACGCGAATGCCCTCGATGGCTTCAATCTGCACGACCGCGCCTTCCGGTATCGTTTCGGCCGCGTCGGAAAAGGCGATCCAGACCGAGCCCCGGTACCGGATCGTTCCCTCTCCCCCCGGGGGAATCGCCCCGACGACGGGGACTTTCTGTCCCGCATAGTCCGGAGGAGTGTCGGCATGACCCGCGAAGAGTTTCCGGGCGGTTTTGCGAAGCAGAACCATCAGCAGCAGCGACGACACGGTAAAGACGATCAACTGACTGCTGAAGGAAGGCGTGAGGCCGAGCCAGGCGGCCAGCGCGACGACGAGCGCGCCCAGCCCGATGAAGCAGAGGATGAAGCTCGCGGCCATCAGCTCCGCGATGAGGAGAACGAGCCCGACGATCGCCCAGGCCAGCGCGGGGGAAAATGACCAATCCATCATGACGGCAACCCTTTCTGTTTTCTGAAGTATAGAAAGAACGGAGACGGGAGTCAAGGCCATTCAGAAATTTCCCTCAATTCCTGCCCGCCGGGAAGTTTCCGGAGCGGACGAAACCCGGAAAGTATTCCCCAAAATAATTCCTTGACAAAAGTTTTCTATCATGAAATATATGTTTCCCAAAAGAGCATGCCCCGTTAAGCGCTCTCCTTGCTGTTGCTTGAATGTAAGCGCCATGCGGCATTGTTTTACATTAAACGAATAAGGTTTCCTGATATGAAACAAGAACCAGACTTCATTGAAGCCGACATCGGAAAAAGAATCAAATCATTACGCAACAAGAAACGAATCACACTGGAGAGCCTTGCCGCGGAAACGGGTTTTACCAAAGGCTATTTGTCTAAGGTGGAGACGTCGGAAAAGGCGCCCCCGGTCTCCACGCTGGGGAGTATTGCCCGAGCCCTGGGAGTCAGTATTTCCACTCTCTTGGGAGAAGAAAGCCCGATTCAATCCATCTGTCTTGTTAAAAAAAGCGAGAGGCCCCTGATTACCAGGAACGGATCGAACGCAGGATATTCCTATGAGGCGGTGGCTCACAAATTCAAAAATAAAGTGATGGACCCTTTTGTTTTAACGCTTCCGGTTCAACCGAAGAAGCGGATTCTTTATCAGCACGAAGGCCAGGAGGTCATCTTTGTTTTGGAAGGAACGATGAGCTTTCGCCACGGCGAAGAGGAATTAATAGCGGAAGAAGGTGACTGTGTCTATTTTGATTCCAGTATCCCCCATTCGGGAGTATCTCTGGGGGACAAGGCGGTCAAGTGTTTCATGGTCATTTTCAATCCGGGGAACCAGTAACCATGCAGTCGTTTCGCCGGGAGCGGTGATGCGCCCGGCTTGGGAGGCAACTGCGGCAGAAAGGAAAAAACATGAGTGATATCCCCGTCTTTTTTCTCCACGGTCTCGCGTATGCCGGACTTCTTTTTCTCGTCTCGTCAGGGCTCACCCTTATTTTCGGGATGATGAACGTCCTCAACTTTGCCCATGCCGCCATGTACATGATCGGCGCTTATCTCTCCTACACCATCATCATGCAGATGACCGGCCAGTTCTGGATGGCGCTGATGATCTGTCCCGTGATCCTTTTCATTATCGGGGCTCTGGTGGAGCGCTTTCTTCTGCGGCGCGTACACGCGCAGGGTCACTTAGGCGAACTTCTGCTGACGTTCGGTCTGGCCTACATCATCACGGAATTGGTCAAATGGCACTGGGGGAATTATCCGCTGGCCGTCAACGTGACGGGATTCCTCAACGGAACCATTACCATATTTGGATTCATTTATCCCATCTACCGCATTTTCATTTTTGTCGCCGCCGTCCTGGTCGGAGGGGTGATGGCCCTGATCCTGTACAAGACCCGCCTGGGGATTATTCTCCGGGCGTCCGTCAACGATAGTGAGATGACCAATATCCTGGGGGTGAACGTTCCTCTCGTCTTCATGGGCGTCTTTGCCTTCGGCACGGCGCTTTCCGGATTTGCCGGCGTGATCGCGGGTCCGCTTCTTTCCACTTTCCCGGGCATGGCCCAGGAAATTCTGATTGATGCCTTTGTTGTGATTGTCGTGGGCGGCTTCGGAAGTCTGGGGGGCGCCGTTGTCGCCGCGCTGCTTATCGGCCAACTCCAGTCCTTCGGCGTTCTCCTGATCCCCAAGTTGTCGGTGGCGCTGGTTTATCTGCTCATGGCCGCCGTGCTGATCATCAAACCATCCGGGCTCTTTGGCGAGGAATCCTAATCATGAAACAGCGAAACATTTCCATCATCGCGATTGTCGTATTATTCCTGGCGGGGCTTTTGATGCCCTTTGTCCTGAAACAGTACCATCTGAACATGTTGACGGAGATCATCATTTTTTCTCTCTATGCCATCAGTTACAATCTTCTCCTCGGATATGCCGGGCTGTTGTCCTTCGGCCATGCCGCGTTTTTCGGTCTGGGGGCCTTCGTGACGGCCGTGGCGGTCATTCATATCCCCGGCATATCCCTGTGGGCCGTCCTGTTGATCGGCGTCGCCGCGGCCGTTTTGGCCGGCCTGGTCCTCGGCAGTCTGCTGTTGCGGCATAAAGGCTCCTACTTTGCCCTGCTGACATTGGCCTTCAACGCCCTCTTTTATGCCGTTGCGACCAAATGGCACTCCGTTACCGGTGGAGACGACGGTTTAAGCATCACCCGGCCGGATCTGCCCCTGGGCTTTACGACCGTCCCCCTGTCCGGCTTGACCCCCTTTTACTACCTGACCCTTGTGATCATGGGCGCGGCGATTGTCTATTGCTGGTATTTTACGAATACGGCGATGGGCAAGACGGTCCTGCTGATGCGTGAAAACGAGGAACGGATGAAATTTCTGGGGTTTAACACGAATATCAGCCGGCTGATTCTCTTTACCTTTACCGGAGCGATGGCCGGGCTGGCCGGCGTCTTCTATACGTTTCATTTCCAGTTTGTATCCATTTCGGCCATCAGCGTCGATATGACGACGGCGGTTTTGCTCATGGTCTTTGTCGGAGGAACGAAGAAATTCTGGGGGCCCATTCTGGGCGTCTTTGTCTATATCATCTTCCAGAATTATCTGAGCGACATTACGGATCGCTGGCCGCTGTTTATGGGGCTCATCTTTGTTTTGATGGTCCTGTATGTTCCGGGCGGCCTGTCCGGCGTCATGATGGATGTATGGCAGCGGTTATTCGGAAAGAAAGACCCTAACGGCGGTAAATCAGCCGCGGCGGAGGAAGCGACACCATGAGCGATTATCTTCATATCCAGAATATTCACAAGGACTTTTCGGGCTTGCGGGTTTTGACCGGCGTGGAGTTCAAGGTCACAGAGAAGGAGCGTCATGCCGTCATCGGTCCCAACGGCGCGGGAAAGACGACGCTGTTCAATATTATCAGCGGCAAATTCAAGCCTTCATCCGGGGCGATCCTTTTCAAGGGAAAGGATATTTCCGGAAAGCCGCCACATGTTCTGAACCGCCATGGGTTGGCCCGTTCTTTCCAGATCACCAATGTCTTCCAGGAACTGACCGTCTTCAATAACGTTCTTGCCGGAGTGCGCTCCCGCTACGGATTGCGGTATAATTTCTTCAAGCAGCCCAATCGGAACCGGGAGATTTGCGAAAAAGTCGAGGCCATCATCGACAAGGTCGGACTTACGGATGTCAAGGATCTGCCGGCCAGCTCGCTGTCTTACGGCCAGCAGAGGGCTCTGGAAATCGGCGTCACCCTTTCGTCGGAACCGGAGTTGATTCTCCTGGATGAACCCACCGCGGGCATGACGCGCGAGGAAACGGAGCGGGCCATTAAAATGATCGATCAGGTGACGGCCGGCCGCACGCTGATCATTATCGAACACGACATGGAGGTCGTTTTCTCGCTTGCCGACACGATTTCCGTTCTTCATTACGGGACGATTCTCGTCTCGGATACACCGGAAAAAATCAGAAATGACCAGCGCGTGAAAGACGCCTACCTGGGGGAAGGATAAACATGCTAGAAGTCAGGAATATTCACAGCTACTACGGCAAAAGTCATATTCTGCATGGCGTTTCTCTGGATTTAAAAGAAGGGGAAATGGTCTGTCTCCTGGGGAGAAACGGCGTCGGCAAATCCACGACATTAAAGAGCATCATGGGAGTTGTAAAGCCCGAGCAGGGCAGCATCCGCTTCCATGATCGGGAAATCGCAGGCCTTGCCCCCTATGAAATTGCCCGCCTGGGCATCGGCTATGTCCCCGAGGACCGGCGGATTTTCCGGAGCCTCACCGTTCACGAGAACCTCCTGATGGGCATCAAACGCGGGAAAAACAAAAATGCCGGGGCGGAAGAGTGGACCGTCGAGCGGGTTTATAAACTTTTTCCCAAACTGGAGGAAAGGAGAAACAACAAGGGGAGTCACCTTTCCGGCGGTGAACAGCAGATGCTTACCGTGGTGAGGACGCTGATGGGGAATCCCCGGGTTATTCTGGTGGACGAACCGACGGAAGGACTGGCGCCGCTGATCGTCAAAGACGTTCTGGAGATGCTGACAACCGTTCGAAAATCGGGAGTGACCGTCCTGATGGTGGAGCAGAATTTCAAGGCGGCCGTCAAGGTTGCGGACCGCTACTATATCATGAGCAAGGGCCAGATTGTTTTTGCGGGAAACACCCAAGAGCTTCTGGCGGCCGATGAGGTGAGGAAAAATTATCTGGAAGTATAGCGACGCCGCAATCCCCATGTCTCATCCGTGCCGGATTGCTGTAGCGCGCGTCATGTTGGGTCACTGCTTTTATGTGTTTGATCAGCGTGAGAAAAAAAGAACAACAAAAAGAAAGGGAGGATGTCTATGAAAAAGAAAATGGTTTACGGGTTGTGTTTTTTATCCATGGTCTTGATGTTGGCAATGCCTATCGTTGTTTCGGCAGCCGAAGACACTATCAAGCTCGGAGTGGTAGAGCCCCTTTCAGGAACGTTCAAGGACATCGGTGAACGCTATCTGGATGGAGCGGAATATGCCGTCAGAGTGATTAATGAAAGCGGCGGGCTTCTGGGCAAGAAAGTGGAAGTGGTCCGGATCGATTCGGAATTGAAACCGGACGTGGCGACCCGTAAGGCGCAGAACCTGATTTTGAGAGACGGTGTGAAGTTCTTCTGCGGCGGCACAGGCAGCTCGGTGGGTGCCGCCATGGAGCAGCTGGCGGAAAAACAAAACGTCATCATGTTTACCTACGGCATGGACGCCGCCTCCATGACCGGCGTGAAGTGCAACAAGAATTTCTTCCGGCCCGGCGGCAGCACGGACGGCCGTTCTTTCGCCATCGCGCAGCAGATTGCCAAACTGGGTTACAAAAAGGTCGCGATCATCGCCCAGGATTATTCTTTCGGCCAGGAAGCGCTGGCCGCTTTCAAGAAAGAGATGGCCAGGATCAGCCCTCAGACCAAAATCGTGGCGGAGCTTTATCATCCGGCCGGCACCAAGGATTACGGTCCTTACGCGAGCCAGCTGATTGCGGCGAAGCCGGATGTCATTTTCACGCCCAACTGGGGCAATGACCTCACGCTGCTTTTGAAACAGGGGCGTCCCATGGGGATGAAACAGAAAGTTTTCTCTTACTATATCAACGATGAAGTCACGATTGAATCGCTGGGCAACGACAGTCTGATGATCGGCAATATGGGCGCGGAAATCTACACCCTGTCCATTCCCACCAAAAAGAACGAGGAGTTTGTCGCCAAATTTTACAAGGACAAAGGCTATTACCCGACCTGGCTGCGCGGCAAAGCTTACATTGCCACCATGTTCTGGGCGGAGGCGGTTAAAAAGGCCGGAACGACCGACGTGGCGGCGGTCATCAAGGCGTGGGAAGGCCTGTCCTATGACGGTCCGGCCGGCGTCTGGACCATGAGAGCCTGCGATCATCAGGCGCAAGTGCCTTACTGGTACACGGAAATCGTGGCCAAGACCAAATACTTCAAACATGCTTTTGAAGCCCCCCGGGGCATGACCCCGGCGAAAGCCGTGGAAGTTCCCTGTGCGGATACGGGCTGCAAGATGAAGTAGCGGAAAGAATGTCCGAGACCGGACATTCGGATGGTGTTTCAAAATAACCGTTCCCCTCCTTGTCCGGATGACCCCGGACTCCCGCTGCGGGGGTCCCGGGTCATCCCCGGGAACGGAAGATAAGTTCAGCGTCGAGTGTTGAGGTTCAGAAAGAGCGAGGACGTCCTATGGCAGAAGTAAGCGGCAAGGTCATGAGCGCCAAAGAGGCCGTTGACCGATTCGTTCACAACGGCGATGAGCTGGTGATCGGCAATTATACCGTAGGAAGCTGCGCCGAACTGGTCTACGAGATTGCCAGGCAGCGCAAAAAAGGCTTCACCCTGTATTCGCAATCCGGCATTTTTGACGTCGAAGTCCTGGTCGCGGGCGGTTGCGTCGATCGGCTGGTCACAACCTACGTGATGCGTTCCGGCGGCAAAAAAGGCGGTTCCGCCGTCGAGCGGGCGCTGAATGCCGGAACGCTGGAAATCGAAGACTATACCAATTTTGAATATAACGCCCGGCTGGTGGCCGGCATGCACGGTTTTTCCTTCATGCCGGTGCTGGAGGGGGTCATGGTGACGGATATCTTCCGCAGACGGGGCTTCATGGGCGAAAATAAATTTCGTGTGATTCAATGCCCCTATACGGGAAAAGACAAATTAACCGTTCCCGCCGCGGCGCCGGACGTGTGCGTCGTTCACGTGCAGCGGGCCGACGCCGAAGGCAACGCGCAGTACTGGGGCGCCATGGGGAGCGTGGCGGCGGCGGCGCTGGCCAGCAAAAGAATCATCGTCTCCTGCGAAGAGATTGTCGATCACGAGATCATCCAGTCGAGCCCCCACCTGACGATTATCCCGGCCTACCGGGTGAACGCGGTCGTTGAAGCGCCCTGGGGCGCTCACCCCACGGAGGTTCTGGGATACTACAATGTGGACACCTTCATGTATAATGGATTGTTTTCAACTGCGGCGGCGACCGCAGACGGACTTGCGGCATGGATGGAGGAATGGGTCTACGGCTGTCCGGACCGCGCGCGCTACATCGACCATTACATCGCCAGGTTCGGTTCGGAGGCGCTCGATGAACTGCGGGCCAAACCCTTTTATTCCGCGCCCGCCGACTACGGCGCGGCCTTTTCCTCGCACTGGGATCGCGAGGGGAGAGAAAGAAGCATGGGGGTCACCCTTCCGGAACTGGAAAAATTATTGAAAGACAGAGGAAAAGTTTATGGGTAAGCCTTATACGCTCGATGAACTGCTGGCCATTGCGGTGGCCCGGGAGATTCACGATTATGAGAACGTGGTTCTGGGCGTCGGCGTCCCCATGACGGCGGGCGCCCTGGCCAAGTCGCTTTTGGCGCCTCACGCCACGCTGATGATGGAATCGGGCATTGTGGACATCCGTCCCCTCTTGTCTCTGAACAATATCGCCGACGCACATTCCGCCCGCGGATTCTCCTATGCCACGGATCTTTTTTCGGCCTTCACCGCAACATACCGCGGTTTTGTTGATGTCTGTTTTCTCGGCGTGGCGCAGGTCGATAAATACGGAAACCTGAATACGACCGTCATCGGCGATTACAACAAACCGGACATGCGCCTGCCGGGCTCCGGCGGGGCCGCGGATTTCATCTCCTACGCCAGGCGGACCGTCCTCACGATGCGGGGCGGCGCCTTTGTCAACAAACTGGATTATTTCACCTCCCCGGGCTACCTCGAAGGCGGAGACAGCCGCGACAAAACGGGCCTGTTTCCGATCGGCTCCGGGCCGACTGCCCTGATCAGCACAAAAGGCGTCTTCCGTTTTGACGCAACAACCAAGGAGATGTATCTCGCCACGATTCATCCGGGCGTGAGCCTCGAATCCGTCAGGAAGGACATCCCCTGGAATTTGAAGGCATCCCCGGATCTGTCGCTGACCGAACGTCCAACGGATGAGGAGATCGATTTTATCCGCAATTTCGCCCCGGAGCTTTCCGCCGGCCGTGAATTGACCGTGGAATTGCGCAACGCCGCCGTCAAGAAAAAAGCCGAGCTGCGCGCCGGGAAAAGGCCTGGCGCGGGAGGACGATTATGAAACTGAAAAATAAAGTAGCCGTTGTGACGGGCGCCAGCAAGGGCATCGGCAAGGCCGTTGCCCTGGCATTCGCCCGGGAGGGCGCCTCCGTCGTTCCGGCCAGCCGAACGCCGGCCGCGCTGGAAGATGTCGTCCGGGAAATCAGGGCGGCAGGCGGCGAGGCCTCGGCCGTTTCCGTCGACGTGAGAAGCGTTGACAGCATCAACGCTCTGGTGAAGAAGGCCGTTGACCGTTACGGCCGTCTCGATCTGCTGGTGAACAACGCCGGGATCACGATGGGCGGCCCTTCCGAGGATCTGGCGCCGGAAGATTGGCGCGCGGCCCTGGAAACGGATTTGTTCGGTGTGTTCTACGCCTGTCAGGCGGCGGCGCGCGTCATGATCCCGCAGGGCGGCGGCAACATCATCAATATTTCGTCCGTCAACGGAATTCTGGCGGCGCCGAGGCGCGCCGCCTATTGCGCCAGCAAAGCGGCGGTGAATGAGCTGACCAAGGTTCTGGCCATTGAATGGGCCGACCGAAAGATTCGCGTGAACGCCATTGCCCCCGGATATGTCCGGACGGAGCTGGTCGAGGACGTCATCCATAAAGGAGCGATTTCCCTGGAAGCGATTCTCAAGCGCACACCGCAGGGCAGGATCGGAGAAGTCGGGGATATCGCCTCGCTGGCCGTGTATATGGCCGGCGACGAATCCTCCTATATGACCGGAAGCATCGTCAATATTGACGGCGGCTGGCTGGCCTACGGGTATTTATGAAGAACATTGCATTTTAAGCGATCTATGGAGGCATTTCATTATGACGGAGAAAATAGCCGTTATCGGTTCAGGGACAATGGGGTCTGGCATTGCGCAGGTTGCCGTGGAAGCGGGTTTCCAGGTCAGCCTGGTGGACACCGAACAGGGATTTGTCGATCGGGGCATGGCCAACATCCGTAAATTTTTAGGAAAGAAAGTCGAAA
>Ga0208195_1003081_pt1 | contig 14578 bp, 8 predicted proteins | sample AD_UKC077_MetaG_FD_184441 | JGI IMG/M metagenome (GOLD analysis project Ga0208195, IMG submission 184441) | Active sludge microbial communities of municipal wastewater-treating anaerobic digesters from USA - AD_UKC077_MetaG (SPAdes) (version 2) | ecosystem: Engineered > Bioreactor > Anaerobic >...
CTTCAATATCTCGATTGTCTCCTGCACGGTCCGTTCGGTTGGCAAATCCAAGCCGACTGTCCAACCATACGGAATGGCACGCCTCATGGCCCTTATGTCAGGATCACCAAACCTTCGGATCTGCTTCTTGCGTTGGGCTTGGTAGAATTCCTCACCAAACCCATCGGACCATTCCATCGGGAGGATGGTGAAATAGTTTTTCCGGATCACAGCCATGCCCTTGAGGTACAACCACCCCTCGGCAGGCTCTATGCCTTTCTGGATCATCCGCTGCACACATTCTGGATCGTACTTCCTGTCACCCAGATCGGCTACATGCAACTCGCCTGTCGTCTTCTCGGTCAGTTCATCATAGTAGATTGCCCTGCTTCTTGAGAGCTTCTTCACCGATGTGGCCATGGGACCATTTCCAAGCTCGAAGTCAGACAGATCGGGCACATAGCCCTGCTCGGGAAGATACCCTTCCCTCACGATATCCCTGGCCTGTTGTTCATCAATGGTATCGGTATCGATGTTGCGGATGCTGCCGGCTTTCGCCGGAACGATCGCCATCGATTCATCCAGGAAGAACACCAACACATCCTCATCACCGATGGTCTGGACCGATCCAAGAACCCGATACTTGAAATTGGCATTCCACCCCATGTTCTCATAGAGTGCGCCCGAGATTCCCCGGCAGGTGCAACGGCGCATGCAGGGAGTACCGTTCTGCTCCCCAATCCACCGAATGGTACGGTCGGACTCCTTTCTGCTCTTTCTTACCACCAGCAGACGCTCGACCGGGTTGTAGGCAAGCTCCACGAATTGGGCCGCTTGAGTACCGAATTCCAGTTGTTGGCTGCACATCCGATTGAAATAGAGGCCCTTGCTATCGGCAGTGAAACTGATCTTGTCGCGGACATTGAAGAAATGGGGACGGACCACCTCGCAGCCGCTCAGGTCATAGCCACCGAACTGCCGTTTGTCCACTTCCTCATCTTGGCCTTCACGCAACGACTCAACCAGACTCTTGTAGCTTTCAACCATCTCTTCCTTGCCCACCTCCACCTGCGTGCCATCATCCTCAGGAAATTGGTCATAATCATCGGAGTCGATTGCATAGGCGTGCTGGAACTCAGGGGTCTGCACCTGGTCGGTATCATCGTCATGGTTTCGTGAAGCGAGGCGCCTTTCGAATGCATCGAGCTCAGCCTCGGATACTCCGTTCGCCCTGAGGGCGGCGCGATTGTAATCCTCAGCGGTGAATCCTCGCCAATTCGGCACGGCGGCAACAAAGCCGCCCAGGGGACCGCGTTCATAGATACCCAGCTCGGGAAGGCCGAACTTCCAGCCTCCCCTGTTGGCCTCCAGTATCCTCTGCACTAGATAAAAATCTTCACGGGCGACGATACCCGGATGCTGGTCCTTCGCATAATACTGGGGAAGATGGTTCTCATTCTTCTTGGGCTTGTGATCAAGATAGTTCGGGGTGTAGGTTTTTTGGGCAAGCACGTCCCCGCATCTGCGCTCATTTCGCAGAACATTGCTCACCGAATGGGTGGTCCACTTCACCACCCCTTCCTTGATGCGCCCATCCTTGTACTTGTGGGTATGCGTCTTGCGACCCAGCATCATGAGCACATCGGCGATGGTAGAAGGATGGATGCCGGCGAGGAACATCATGAAGATCAGCTGGACGGTCTGGGCCTCCTCCTCGTTGATGGCGATCTCATTGACCCCGACGCTATCATACCCAAGCAGGTCGGGCTTGGTGAACTGTCCGGAGCCGAATCGCTGTTGATATGAGGAGTTCATGGCCTCGGACTTCTTGTGGCTCTCCTCCTGGGCAACCAGGGAAAGCACCTGCAAGGTGAAGTCCACGTTCTTGTCCAGGGTGAACATGTTCTCGGTTTCAAAAAGGATACCGATGGGATGAGGCAGAGAGCGAAGCTCATAAATGATGTTCATGCAATCCATGAGGTTTCTTGCCAATCGGGAAAGGTTCTTCACCACGATGATGTCGAACTTACCCGCCCTGGCATCCTCAAGCAATGTCAGCAATCCCACGCGCTTTTCCATGCTTGTTGCGGTGATGCCCTCATCCCATTAAATAGCGATATTGATACCAACTAACGATTGCCCTTTCAGGGGGTTCGTTTTTCAAGGGGCAATCGTTAAATGGTAAAGGGAAACGTTAAATTGTTAGGGGTATCGTTATAAGGTTGGGGTATCGTTATAAGGTATAAGGGCAAAGTAAACCGCAGGGCAATTACGCTCTGCGGTCGTTCTGTTCTTCGACTTAAATCTCGGTGCCGTCCTTGAATTTCACTTTTATGTTGTCCCTGTCGTACACCGTCACGTAGTCCACCAGTCCGCACCAAAGTCCTCTGTCGAATTCGGTAATAGGCGCATCCATTTCGCGGATGGTTTCTACGAAATTCCTGATCTGAACCTCTCTGGCTTTCTTGCCGGAAATCTCAAGCTCGGTGTTGTTGAACTCCGCTTCCTTCGCACTGAACTCGGAAGCCATGGAGTTGTACCTTTCGAGGTAGGTTTTCTGGTCAAGCGGTGTGGAGGCGTTCTCGCTGATGATGTTCTGAATCTGCTCTGCAAGGGCGTTCATTTCGGAAGTCAGTACATCCAATCGGGCTTCCAACGATGATGTGTTTCCGACAACACCCAGAATGGTTTCAGCGCTTGCCAGCAGACTGCTTTTCTCCGTCAGGTAGGCATTCACCGCTTTGACGAAAGCCTGTTGAATTTCTTCCTCGCCAAGAGCCGGGGTCTCGCATTTCTTCCCATCGCTGTACTTGTTATTGCAGCGGTAAACCGTTCTGCGGTATTTGTCATTGGAGTGCCAGACCTTTGAGCCGTACCAGTTTCCGCATTCTCCGCACTTGATTTTTGAGGAGTAAATGCTGACCCCGCTGTGCCGTCCGGCTTCCATGTCCCGCTGAAGAAGCTCTGCCTGCACATGGTCAAAAACCTTCGGGTCGATGATGGCTTCGTGATGCTCGGTTACGTAGTATTGCGGCACTTCACCCTCGTTTTTCTTTTTCTTCTTCGTCAGGTAATCCGTGGTGTACACCTTTTGAAGAAGGGCGTCACCCTTGTATTTTTCGTTGGTGAGGATGGAGCGCACACAGCCGTGACCCCATTTCTCTTTGCCGCCGGGTGTCGGGATGCCCCGTTCCGTCAGAATCTGTGCGATTTTGTAGGGCGAGTAACCTTCAAGGAAAAGCTTGTATATGAGCCGGACGGTAACCGCCTGTTCCTTGTTAACCACCAGGTTGCCGTCCTCTCCACGCTCGAAGCCGAGGAAGCGTCCGAACGGAACCATCGCCTTGCCGTCTGCAAACCTTTTTCTGTGACCCCATGTTGTGTTGTCGGAAATGGATCTGCTTTCTTCCTGTGCAAGGCTCGACATGATGGAAATCAGCAGTTCGCCTTTGCCGTCAAATGTCCAGATGTTCTCTTTCTCGAAATACACCTCAACGCCAGCCTCTTTCAGCTTTCGTATCGTGGTCAGGCTGTCAACGGTGTTTCTTGCGAAACGGCTGACGCTCTTTGTGATGATGAGCTGAATCTTTCCGGCAAGCGCGTCCTCAATCATGGTGTTAAAACCGTCTCTGCCTTTTGTGGCGCAGCCGCTGATTCCTTCGTCTGCATATACCCCGACGAACTCCATATCGTCACGGCTTTTGATGTAGTCGGTGTAATAGCTGACCTGGGCTTCGTAGCTGGATTCCTGTTCTTCGTGGTCGGTGCTGACTCGGGCATAAGCCGCCGTTTTCCTTTTTGTCGGCTTCATCAGCAAATCCATTGAGAATTTGTTGATGGTAGCCGGTATTACTCTTATATTCTTTGCCATGTTTCCTCCTTGCCGTCTTTGAAGCGGTAGGTCAAGCTGCCGTCTTCTTCGACTGTGATTCTCTCAATCCTGTCCGTAAAAACCCGTTCGTCAAATTTCTCAAGCCCCAGCATAAAGGCTGAAACGTTCCGCAAAGCAAAATCGGTGTAGTTAATAGTGCTGTCACATCGGTCTTCACCTTTATGCTTTTTGGCAGCGCAGTACCAGTAGCACCATTTCCCGCCCGAAACAACTCTGTGGTATGTGTATCCGCATTTTCCGCAGAAAACCTTATTCTGAAAGCAGTCCGTGACGGTGAATTCCGGTCTTGTATCGTTGACGTGCAGGTCTTTCCAAATCTTCATTTTGCCGCCGAGCAGCCGGAACTCAAGGTGACCGCCGTCCAGAACCGTAATGCTGATGACCTCCTGCGAGAAGATTTCTTCATCGAATTCTTCCAAGCCAAGCGCCCATGCACAGATCCGCTTCAGTTCTTCTTCCTGAAAATTACGGTTGTCGCAGGTGATTCCGCTTTCCTTTTTTGCTCTGCAAATCCAGTGCGTGAAGCGTTTTCCTCTCACCACACCGGTTTTGCGAGTGTAGGCTTTCCCGCACTTGCCGCATTTGATTTTGCCTGTGAAGCAGTTGAGGGGCGGCATCGTGGCAAGCCTGCGCTCGTGTTCTTTCAGCACCAGTTCCCAGGTTTCTCTGTCGATGATGGCTTCGTGGGCATTTTCCAAGTAATACTGCGGAAGCTCTCCACAGTTCTTGACCTTCTTCTTCGTAATCGGGTCTGTTACATAGGCTTTCTGGAAAAGGATGTCACCGGCATAAATCTCGTTGTGAAGAAGGTTTCGGAGTGAACCCTCCTGAAATTTACCGCCGTTTGTGCCTCTGTAGCCCATGCCGTTGATTTCATCACAGATGATATGGAGCGGAACCTGCTCCAGATACCGCTTGAACATCAGCCGGACGATTTCGGCTTCTTCGGGGATGATCTCATACTGCTTCGTTTCATCGTTGTATTGCAAACCGAAGAGGTGCTTGTTGCACCTTCCGACTGTGCCGTTTTTAAAGCGTTTTCTCAGACCCCACTTTACGTTGTCGGAAATGCTCCTGACTTCCTCCTGTGCGAAGGACGCAAGGATGGTAAGCATCACCTCGCCGTCACCGGAGAAGGTGCTGATGTTCTGCTCTTCAAACCTGACCTCGACACCGATTTCTCTCAAGTGCCGCACTATTTCGAGCAGGTCAACCGTGTTTCTGGCAAATCTTGAAATCGCCTTGGTCAAAATAATGTCGATACGACCGGCTTCCGCGTCTTCCAGCATCCTTTTGAACTCGTCCCTGTGTGCTGTTTCCGTTCCGGTTGTCGCATAATCTGCGTACACCCCCACGTAGATCCAGTCCGGATTCTTCTGTATTTTTTCGCTGTAGTAGCTGACCTGTGCGGATAGTGAATGAAACAATCGCTCCGTAGCTACGGACACTCTTGCATAGGCGGCCACTTTCTTTTTGGGCTTGAAAACCGGCAGTTTCGGCTCTATTCTTTCAATATTCGGCATAGTAGTACCTCCTAAATCAGTGATCATATATGCCTCTGTTTTCGAGATTTATCAAGTCATATTCGGATAATAAAGTGCCGAAAGTTGGCCGGTATTTCTCGGTAAAAATTGTGTCAATCTGACGATACTCTTCCTCTGTCAAAAGCCCCTTTTTCAGCAGACTTTTCGCCATGGACATGGAGGCAAGATACAGCTTTTCATTTTCCGTCATCGCATCGCACCCCCGAATCTGTCCTCGATATAGCATTCGTGGCTGCAATATTTCCGATTGGCGTTTCCGTATGCGGTGAACTCTTTTCCGCAAGACGGACAGGTAAATGTGTAGACAGCTTTTCGCTTTACAATTTCAAGGTGTGAATTCCACCATTTATTTCTGCAACTGTCAGAGCAGAATCTTTTTTGCTTCCGTCCGGGAATTTGCAGGATTGGCTTCCCGCAGAATTGGCAGGTTCCACCGTCAGATGGTGTCGGTTCCACCGCTTCTGTAAGTCCGGCTCTGTGGCAGTAGGATTTTACTGCACTGTCCGATAAGCCAATTACCTGACCGATTTTTTTATAGCCAAAGCCCTGTCCGCGCAATTCGGCGATCTTCATTTTTTGCTCGTTTGTCAATGTAGTAACCTCCGGATTTTCAGTGGAGGGCTATCGTTAATTCTTTCCCTCCCTGACCCCTGAAAGAGAATTGCGGGGCAAACTGCCGGAAAAATGAGCAAAAAAAAATAAGCCCTCCACAGATATTTCTATCCGCAGAGGGCGTGATTGGGTGTATAGTATTAGCGGTTCGGGATCTTCAGAACCTGACCGACATAAATAGTATCGTATATCAGACCGTTCAGCGTCTTGATTTCCTTGTACCGTGCTCCGGAGCCGAGAAATTTCTTTGCAATGTTCCAAAGGCAATCTCCGCGCACAACCGTATAGGTCGTGTGGGTTACAGCTGGTTCAGGATTTTCGGTCACGCCGGTTACAAGAGCAAGGTCGGCAACATTCACTGGTGACATGATTCCGTGCTTGCCATTTTCGTCCTTGTCGATGACGGCTCTGTCCCCGCTGATGGAATGAAGAACCCAGTTGAGTTCTTTCACCCAGCCGGGGATGGTCTTTCCACTGTAATACTTCGTGCCGGTGATCCTGACGAGATCACCTTTTTTGAAGGCGGGAGCGGGCTGCGATTCGGGCTGCACCGGAACATCCGGTTTGTCTTCAGTACCCGTGAATCCGTTGAGTTTTGCATCACGGATGATTTTGGGGTAATCCTTGTAGGCGATGTCCGTATCGACATTCCCGCTGATACCGGCAACGCTGCCGGTGGACGAGGACTGCCAAATACCGAAATCACCGTCATAAGTCGGCGCGGATGCCCACTGTGCCAGCCAATGGTCAAACCGCTTGAGTCTGGAATCTTCCAGATAATTTTTCAGCCAGTTGAGATTGCTGTACAGGGAAAAGTAAAAACCAGCCTTCTCGATGGCATCACCGAAGGCAATAACCATATCGGTCAGCACCGTTTTGCCGAGGTTCTGCTGGGTCTTGTCCTCTAAATCGAATACAACGGGATAAGTGAAAACGCCCTGATACTTCTGAAGAACACCCACGACATATTCGGCTTCCTTTTTTGCCGCTTCCACAGAAGTGGCGTAGGAATAGAAATAGCAGCCGATGTCGATTCCGGCTTTCAGAGCGTTCTGCACGTTCCGCTCGAAATACGAATCCAGTCCACAGGCGTTTCCGTCAGCGGAGCCGTAGCCGAGCCGGATCATGGCAAACTTCACGCCGTCCGCTTTCACTTTTGCCCAGTCGATTTCACCCTGCCACTTGGAAACGTCGATGCCCTTGACAGTCGGCTTGGGTTCCGGAGCAGGTTCGGGTTTCTGTTCCTCTTCATCATAAAGCGGATGACCGAAAGAATCGATATAACTGTTGGAAAGACTGTAGGTATGCTTTTTGACCTGATCGCCGGAGTTTCCTTCGACCGTACTGACCTTTTCACCGCTTACCGCAGTCACGATGCCGGTATGAGAAATCGAACCGCCGGAAGTGAAGAAAATCTGATCGCCGACCTTCGGATTTCTGTCACAGCGTCCCTTGTTCTGGTAATACTGCTTTGAGTATTTGCATCCGGCACCAAGATCACCGGTCTGGCATTCGATACGCTGACCTTCCGCTTTGCCGAATGCTTTGTAAAAGCACCAGTCCACAAAGACGTCGCACCAGGCAAATCCGTTTTTGTTGCCATTATAATAGCCCGCGTCACGAAGATCACGGGCGTACTTGGTATAGTTGTTGCTTCCTGCGTTGGCGGTAGGATTATCGAGCTGGCTGTTGGAAGCCTTCTCTTTATAACCGACCTCTGCCAGCGCAATCTTTACCACATCACTTACTTTCGCCATTGTTTTCCTCCTTCTCCGCACGGTTGTGCAGCTGTTCCAGCACGTCACGCAGCTTCTGAGGGATAGGCAGTCCGAGGTGCGCCGCGTTCTCGATCAGAGAGATACCTTCATCCGAAATGTAGAAGAAGATAAACGCAGTCCTCAGAACAGAGCCTGTGCCGATGACCTTCGTGTCCAGAATGTGACCGATGCCGACCATCAGAAAAATGAGCACCTTTTTGCAGATGCCCTTGAATCCGACAGAGCTGGACAGGGTCTTGTCATTGATGGCGCACATCACGCCGGTAATGTAGTCGATGACCACAAAGGCGATCAGCGCATAGAGCAGCCCGTCGCAGCCGCCAAGGAAGTAGCCGAGCCACCCACCGACAGCAGCAAGTACAGTCTGAATGATGTTCCAGAATTCTTTCATGAGTAAAAATGCCTCCTTAAAAAATTAAGAGACCCGTCAAGGTCTCTCGTTGTTGATATTGGTAATTCGCGCCATGTAGTAAACCTGACGCAGGGTCTTCGGAAACAGCACATCGGGGTTTTTTATCAGCAGATAGAGCCACGCCGATGAAACGACCGACTCCCATACATGAAACTCCCACGGGAGTTGTGCGTGAGTTGCCGTCACATACAGCACACCGCCTGTGCCATTCTCAATTTCCTGCAAAGCGATGCACTCATCCACATAGGTTTTGGCTTCCTCTCCGTGGCCGAGCAATAAGGCAAGTGCGGCATACCCCAGCGTCCCTTCCGTCCACACGATGTCAGGGGACCCGGTATATCCGCCGTCTCTGTCGCTGTACGGCTTGAAACCGGAAAAGGCACGGCTGCTTGCATACCTCCGATTGTAATAATCCTTGTCGCTGTTCTGAACGAGGTACTTACCGTTTGTCAGATACTCGTTTTTGGCGGCATCTTCGCAGGCAAAGGAGCATTCCTTACTGATGATGGAAAATGCGGTAATGCCAGCCCATGTGGTGCAGTCCAAAGCCCAGCCTCTGTCCGGCTCCGCGCTGATACCTTGATAGAACCGTCCGTTTTCCTTGTCGTACAGTTTCAGATACAGCTGATCTCGAATCAATTCAGCCGCTTCCTTGTATTTCTTCACGTTGAGAACAAGGGAGCATCCCTCAAGTCCCTGCAAAGCAGAGCACTGATGTTCCGTAGAGCACCATTCGATTTCGCCCTCGATGTAGGAGTAATCGTCAAAGTCGTAGGTGCCGTAGCCACCTTTGAGCAATCCGTATCGTGGGTCTTTCGTGTCGGTGATCTGTCGGCTGATGAGGAAATCTCCCGCCTTCTTTATCATCTCGTTATAGGCGGTGTCACCGGTGGTAAGCACATAATAGCAAGCACCCCACAGGAGCCAGCCCATAGCGCCGGTACGGACGTAATCCTCAAAGAGCTGCCCAATATAGATGTCGTAGGAAAAATTGAAAGAGCCGTCGTAGTTCTGTTCAAAAGCCATACGGTCAAGCATTTCCTTGCAGATGTCGTAATCACCGCTGGTCGTGAATACCAAAAGAGCAAGCCCAACGTCGTATGCCCACGTTCTGGAGTTCAGGCAATAACCGTAAATCCGCTGCGCCCGTGTTCCGTCCTTGTCATACTGCGGATCATCTTCGGGGATAAAGAAAGAAGCGGGCAGCCGTCCGCTCTCGATGTTTGCCACAGCCCCCGCAAGCCCGATGACCTCATAGCCGCCGGGTATGGGATGAATCAGCTTTGCAATCTTATGCCCCTGTGTGACATGATTGGTAAACCAGATATAGCCGCCGCTGCCGCAGTTCCAGATTTTGCAGTCCTCAAGAAGGTATTCCGTATCGGCATAGGCAAAAACACGGACAGAATAATCGGTCAGATAACCGTAAGCGTAGCCGCCGTTTTCAGGAGATTCTTCTCTCGAAAGCGAGTACACTTTTCGATAGGCTTTCATGTCCTCCGTGGAAGAAATAAGCTCCCAATGTGAAGAAAGACCGTAACCGAGCCGGAATTCTTTGATTCCTTCCCGCACTTCTACGGGAAGCGTGTAGTACACGGTTTCTTCGTGTGTTTCGCCGGTGATGGGGTCGGTGACTGTATAGACTTCCATGTATTCCCACTCGGCTATCCAGCTCCCACCGGACTGCAAAGGACAGGTCACGACCTCATAACCGATGTCACGGTAAACATAGATATTCACACCGGCATCGGAGGGACTGCTGACATCCTGCCAGCTCCCAGAAACCTGCCCGGTATAGTCGTATCCGTAAAAATGGCTTGTGGAGATATACCTCGGTTCGATTTCACTTTCGTTTCCGGAGAAGCCTGTGACTGAACCCCACATCACATCGCCTTCGTACCAGTCGGAATACTCGTCACCCCAGCGGATACTGTAATCGAAGTGGTTTATATCAAGCTGATTCTTTATGAACTGCAACGCACGTTCAGCCGCCGCCTGATATTTCTCTCCGTCAAATACACTCATTCGGTTTCCTCCTCATCGACCGGAACCGTGCAGTAGAAAACAAGCAGCGTCACCGTTGCCGCCGTCACACCGGAGAGGGCCGCGCCGATATACGCATCGAACTCCGAACCGCCACGGCGAAGGAGCGTGACCGTGCCTTCCGAGCCATCATCTGTATGGATGTGGAAATACGGTCTATCCCGATAAGCGCGGGTGAAGTACATTGTGCCGGTTCCGATCAGTTCTCCAAACTCCACCGTGTATTTTACGGTGCTTTGCCGAATGTCCTCGACCGTGGTTTCCAGCTGATACAGCGAATCGTTGATGGTCGGGATGTACTGCCCGACCGTGATGGAAACCTCTTTGTAGTTGAACGGGTTCCAGTCCATACCGACAATCCGGCTGTAGGCATTGATGCCGAGCTTCGGAAAGACGATATGCAGCTCGTCTCCGATTTCCAGACTGCCTTTTTGGTAGAGCGACAACGAGTAGTTCGTCACGTCCTCCGTAGCGTTGTTGGAAAAGGATATATCCTGAACAAGGCTGGAGGACATGATCTCAATCGGTGTTTCTGTTCCAAGGTGCTCACGGATGCCGACGGTATAGCCGGAATATTCAATCTCGCCGCCGGTCAGCGCCACAAGCTGCATCACACAGGCACGGCGGGTAACATTCTTATTTACCCTCAACGTCACCTCTTCCGTAGGGTCAACCTGACCGACCGTGAACGGAGTGCCGGACAGCAAAGTAAGCAGAATGTTCCTTGGCGTATCCGTCATGTCGAAAGCCTGAACCGCATAATCTTCGCCGTTCAGAAGATACGACACATGGTCTCCGGAAAACTCGGTGTAGCAGATGCCGGAGGAGATATTTTTCTTCACTTCTGTTATGGTAAAAATGAGTCCTTCCACCTCTGCCAGTCTGCCGGTGGAGATATACCCCTCGGTCTGTTTTGTGATGATTTTCGCGTCCAGCGAACATTCGCCGTCCAGCTTCTGTATGATGCCGCAGCCGTTGACTGCGGAGTAGGTTTTTACATGACTGCCGCTCGACCCGTCAGCGTTCTGCTCATAAATGGAAAGGCGCGGATTCGGCGGGATTTCACGGTAAACCGCAAGAATGTCAGTATCGTGGGTAATGTACCAAAACGACGCGCTCCACCCGATGAAAGTGAAGCCGGCGCACCTTTCCGGCGAAGGCGGCACGGCATCTTTTCCGTATTCCACCTGCTGTGTAGACCACAGCGTTTCGCCGTCTTTGGAATAGAACCGCACCGTCAGAATCTGCGCCGTATAAACCGGATTGACCGTCAAATCGGTTGTGATGTTGGAGAAATCCTTGTCCCACCCCGTGAAGGTATGACCGGGGATCAGTTCAGGGGTCGGTGCGACTGCGGCATGACCGTGAGCAATATGCTGTACCGATAGAACCCCGCCGTCATATTTCATGAAAACGACCGTATAAGTCGTATCAACATAAGTCGGGCGGACGGTCATATCTTCTACGACGTGGGTAATAGGCACATTCCAGCCGTTGAAGGTTTTACCCGTTATGATTTCAGGAGACGGAGCCTTTGAGGTTATATCCTCGCCGTACTCCGCCTCCACAACGCCGAGAAGGTCATCCCCGGCGTAATTCAAAAATCTTACTGTGAACATCGGTTCCGACCTCCTTTACACGGTTCCGAGATTTCTGAGGGATGCTTTCCCTCGCTGGTACTGGATCTGGGAAACAACGGTCGTGATGACCTTGCCGTCAATCATAATCGGCTGGCTGAGTTTCACTTCGCCGTTGTTATAACCATTCCCGTTGAAGCCACCGACCGTCGCATTCATGCTGGCATTCATCTCCGGCAGAACCTTTTTCATGTCCATGACAGAAGCCACATCCTTAATGGCATCCCTGACCATGAATTTGCTTCTTTCGATTCCTTCGGCAAGACCGCCCATGAAGTCGGGCATCCAGCTTTCAAAATCCACCAGCGGGCCTTTGTCAGGAACAGAGAAATGCAGATACGACCGGATAGTAGATGCCACATTTTTGACCGCGCTGACAACGGAGCTAATCATGGACTTGATACCGGAAACGATGTTGCTGATGATGTCACGACCCCAGCTATACGCCTGAGACGCCAGATTGGTGATATAGTTCTTTGCCGAATCGAATCCGTTCTGAATCGTGTTCCGGATGTTATTCACCGTGCCGGTAATCGCCGACAGCATATTGTTGAATGCCGTGGTGATGGCGTTCCAGATGGCGTTGGCAATGGTCGTGACCGTGGTCTTGATGCTATTCCACGCTGTTGATATGAAAGTCGAGATCGTGGTCATTACAGTTGTGACCGTAGTCGAAATCGCCGTCCAGATGGTGGTGAAGAAGGTGCTGATGGCATTCCACACCGTCTGCGTCACGGATTGAATCGTATTCCATGTATTTGTCAGGAATGTGGAAATGGCGGTAACCACCGTAGTGAATACATTCTTGATGCCGTCCCACACGCTGACGAAGAAATCGCAGATGGCATTCCATGCCGTGGTGATCGCTTCTCCCATAGCCTGCCATGCCTGAGCAAGCCACTCACCGACAGCGGCAGCGACCTCTTTGATGTTCTCCCACAGATCAATCCAGAACTGCCGGAATTCTTCGCAGTTATTCCATAGATAAATGAAAGCAGCCACCAATGCCGCAATCGCCGCGATGATGAGAATAATCGGATTGGCTGCAAGCACTGCATTGAGTGCCCCGAATGCCTTTTTTACCGTATTAATGATTCCCGCCAGCTTCGGCAGAATCGTCATGACCGTACCGACTGCGGAGATAATTTTTCCTCCGATAATCAGTATCGGTGAAAGAATAGCGATGAACGAACCGAGCTGAACGATGAAATTCTTCGTACCGTCAGAAAGTCCGTTCCACCAGTCCAGCACATTCCGCAAAACGCCCATGAGGTTTTTGAGAATCGGAATCAGGATATTACCGATATCCACCGCCACTGCTTTGAAAGCTTCCTTTAGCTGACTGACCTGAGAGGCAAAGGTCTGATACCGCTTGCTTGCTTCATCGGTCAGCGCCGTGTTGTTCTGATAAGCCTGACTGGATGTGTCGATAGCATCCGAAAGGACACCGGAAGCAAGAGCCAGGGATTTTAACATATTGGACTGACGGACGCCGCTCATGCCAAGTTCATCAAGAACAAGGGTTGCACTTTCGCCCCTCTCATCCAAAGAACCGAGTCCGGCGATAAATGCCTGCAAAGCTTCTATCGGTCTTTTCTCCCATGCGGAAGCAAACTCGGCAGATGACATTCCGGCTACGGAAGCGATTCTGTCGAGGGCTGCTGTTGAGCCATTTGCCGCATCAGAAGCTGCCTTTTCGATTGCTGTTAATGTCTGCGTCATGGCAGTACCACCGGCTTCAGCTTCAATACCAACAGAACTCATGGCTGTGGAAAGCGCCAGAATATCCGTAGTCGTTAAGCCTGCCAGGGTTCCTGCTGAAGCAAGACGTGTACTCATGGCAACGATAGATGCTTCATCGGTTGCAAAGTTATTACCAAGGTCAACGATGGCGGCACCAAGCTTATCTACATTACCGGTTGATTCGCCGGTAATATTAAGGAATCTTGCAAGGGCCACAGCCGCTTCATCTGCTGAAAGGTTTGTGGAGTCACCCAGCATGACCATCGTTTTGGTAAACTCAAGAAGATGCTCTTTTGAAATACCGAGCTGTCCGGCAGCTTCGGCAACAGCAGCAATGTCTTCAGCAGAGGATGCCGTCTCGGTTGCCATTTTCTGAATACCGGCTGCAAGCTCCTCATATTCTGCTTCAGTGGCATCCGTTGTTTTCTTAACACCGGCAAAGGCAGACTCCCAGTCTGTTGCGGCCTTTACTCCGGCAATACCCACCGCAGTTGCTGCAGCAGATAAAGGAGCCAGCGATTTGCCGACTCCTGTGATGGTGTTTCCTACGCTTTGCAGTTTTGTTCCAGTTGCCGCTATCTTCTCAAGTGCGACAGCCGACCTTGATGCCTGGCTTTCCAGGTCCCTCAGTTTTGCTTCTGTTTCGGCGATTTCTCTTTGCAGGGCATCGTACTGCGCCTGGGAGATTTCGCCCCTCTGAAGGGCTTCGTTTGCCTGCTGTGCCGCCGTCTTTAAGGTAGCAAGCTTATCCGTTGTTTCAGAAATGGCGTCCTTCAGCAATTTCTGTTTTTGCGTTAAAAGCTCTGTGTTTCCCGGATCCAGTTTCAGGAGTTTCTCCACATCCTTCAGCTGTGCCTGAGTGTTTTTAATTTCGCTGTTTACGCCTTTTAACGCGGTCTGCAGCTTGGTGGTATCGCCGCCGATTTCGACGGTTATAC
>Ga0208195_1003085_pt1 | contig 14572 bp, 11 predicted proteins | sample AD_UKC077_MetaG_FD_184441 | JGI IMG/M metagenome (GOLD analysis project Ga0208195, IMG submission 184441) | Active sludge microbial communities of municipal wastewater-treating anaerobic digesters from USA - AD_UKC077_MetaG (SPAdes) (version 2) | ecosystem: Engineered > Bioreactor > Anaerobic >...
ACCTGTTTTTCGAGCGCCAGGAGATCCTTTTGGCCCAGGCCGGTTTCCAGCTTCATGTGTTCAAGCCAATCTTCTCGCTCCACGCCCATTTCAGCCGGGCATTTAACATCATGCCCCTTCTCCTGCCAAAGCTCTTTGTATCGCTCATGGGCATAGTGATGGCGCTCACCATGATTGTTCAGGCCGTAGCCGGTTTCCCGGTTGAACCGCCTCAAGGTGTTGTTGGCGAAATCCATCCACTGTTTGAGGGTGTAACCTTCTGGTATCAACGACCGCTGCCCCTGGGAGATACCCCATGCCTTCGCACTGGCCAGAGCTTGCCCTTGAGACTCCTTGGTAATCTCGACTTCCCTGGGACGGGAATTCTTCGTGCAATCGGGTTTTCCAAGGATTAATCTGCCCCCTGTTGTATTCTTCGATGCGATCTTGACCGCATAGCTTTCTCGCGCACGAAGCCCGAACTCAGCCATTAGGGTCCGGGAGTGATACAGGTTCATGTACCGGGGATCATTCTGACCTTTGTCCTGGAGCCAGGATCGGTACGCTGCCGCTTGCGTCCTATCGTTAGCCTTGTTTGTAGGGTCTGTCTGTTGCTTGCTGAGCCCGTATTCTTTTGCCGATACCCTGAGATCGTTTCGCTCAGCGTACTCCAGGATGCGGTTGAGGGCCGAGATACGGTTGGTCGCCGTGCCGGGTTCAATCTCTTCGTTGTCAACCCGGTTCACCAGGACGTTCACGTACTCTCTGACAAGCTCTTCCTCGATTTTACACAGGTTCGTTACTCCTGTCTCCCTGTGCATCTCGTTAAGAGTCGTGACAACAACCTTCGTGTTCGCGGTGCCTCTGCGGGACTTCGACGAAATGCTTCTTGCCACGCATTTTACCTTGTTGCCAGTCGTCAGCTTTGCCGGTTTGTTCAGCTTAACCATGCTCATGTCTCCCAAAAAACTTGTTAATCAGCTAAAGGGGGGGTAAGGCTGCCAACTATCCCGATCATTGGCAGCCTTCCGAGTAACTGTTGCATCTACAACTTGATCAAATCCTGAGTCATGCGCTCCAGGCGGTCACCCTCGATGCCGTAATCCATCAGGATCTTCCTGATTCGCTCAAGGCGAGTGTTCACCTTTCGCTTCTTTGCGGACTCAGGATTGATCCTGATGGGCAACCGTGAAGTACGAACGAACTTTTTTGCTGCCAGGGCATACTTGCGGATTGTCTCGGGAGACAGGCCACTGTCTGCCAGTGACGACACAAAGGCATCATAGTGTTTTTGCCTTAGCTGCCTGATCTCCTGGAGCCGGTACTCCGCTTCGACATAGCCCAGCCATCTTTCGACATAGCGCAGATTCTGCCGATGCCATTCGTTCGTATTCTTTCGGTTGCGAGGGAGCAGCCGTTTTCGATGAAATTCGTCAATCAATATTCCCATCAGTAGCCTCCTTTCCGTGCTTTTTTAAAAGATTCCTGCTGGCCTACGCAGTGGGATTTCTGCCGGCCTAACGCGAGCAGGAGCGCGTGAATATGTTGTCAGCCATAAGAGGCTGTTGGGGCGGGGGTGGTCAGACTCGCCGGGACACCGCAATAGCGTCAGGCAAGTAAGGAGAGCTGTTGGAGAGCATAGGCAATCGGACTTTTTGCGAAAAAGTCCGATTTAGTCCGAGAGCGAAGAATCGCTATCAGAGCCGTTCCGTTCGATATTGGGATAACCTCATTCACTTTGTATGTAACTTCGGCTAAAGCCGAAGTTCTGCCAAAGTGAATGAGGGTTGTCTGAGGTATGCTCAATCGGGAAAATCTGCGAGGTTGTACCGATGCGTACAACGGAAGCAAATCTATTGAGCAGATATGAATATATTTTCTAGTGGGCGTTTTCCTTGGATGTGGACGGAAAACTCAATCATTTGAATGATTTTTAGAAGCCTATTGGCTACGTTTACCACTCTTCGGTGGCTCAATGACTGATAATATCAGCCAAGGATATGTTGTGAATAGAATATAAGCACATATTTAGAAAAATGTCAAGTATTTTTATTCCCTTTCAGGGAAAATCCATTTAGTTTACCATTGAAACAACTGTATTATCCAGATCAAAGCGATGAACGATTACTTTCATTTTTGCATAAACATAACTTCTTCACGGAAGAAAAGTGCCTTGGATATGCTTTAGATATTTACAGGGATATGATATTATAGTATATTTTCATTAACTGATGAGACGATGTATTTGGTTTGTGAGAGTACAATAGCTAACACTCATGAATTTTAACCAAATATCTCAGTTCCAATAGTGCGCTATCATGTTGCTAAGGCGATGGATTAAGTGGGTAGGGTATCATTAATAAAGGGAATAATCTGTAGATATGGATATGCTGACCGATTTAAAAGCCATACTTCATTCTAAGAGGGCCAATATTTATCTTCTAGAGAAATGCAGGGTTTTGGTAAAAAACGGTAGAGTGGTCTATTTGACAGAAGCAGCAGAAGAGAACCACTATTGGAACATACCTATTGCAAATACCACAGTTGTTCTTTTAGGGAATGGTACTTCAATAACGCAAGCTGCAGTCAGGCTGCTCGCGTCTGCTGGTGTATTAATTGGATTTTGTGGAGGCGGTGGAACACCGTTAATTTCAGGATCAGAAGTCGAATGGCTATCCCCCCAAAGTGAATATAGGCCAACGGAATACGTGCAGGGTTGGTTGTCATTCTGGTTTGACGAGCGAAAAAGGTTGAAGGCCGCCAGATACTTACAAACCCTAAGGCTTCAATACATTGAACAAACATGGGGTAAGGATAAAGACCTCCAAGAAGAAGGTTTTTACATCGATGATCCAGATATCTTTGAACCTCTAGATCGCTTTAAGAAAAAGGTAGAAACAGCTGGGAGCATAGGAGATCTTCTTCAAATAGAAGCTCAGTTAACAAAAAGCCTATATAAAATTGCGGCTAAACGAACCAAACAACATGATTTTGTGCGTGAAAGACACGGATCAGACATTGCCAATTCTTTTTTGGATCATGGTAACTATCTTGCCTATGGTCTTGCCGCAACAACACTGTGGGTATTAGGCATCCCTCATGGTTTTGCTGTTATGCACGGAAAAACGCGTAGGGGAGCACTAGTCTTTGACGTTGCTGATCTGGTCAAAGATGCCTTGATATTACCCTGGGCATTTATTTCTTCAAACGAGGGCGTTAGTGAACAGGCATTCAGGGATCAATGCCTACTCACTTTTCAAAAACATAACGCCTTAGATTTCATGTTTGAATGTGTCAAGCATATAGCATTGCGTGGTAACGCCCTATGATGGTGATATTTATTTCTGAGTGCGAGAAAAAAGCGATAAATAAGACACGACAAGTACTTGATGCCTTTGCCAATCGCATTGGTGATCGGACATGGCAGACAATAATTACACGGGAAGGGTTGATGGCTGTACGGAAATTATTGAGGAAAACAGCCACCAAGAACACAGCAGTAGCTTGTCATCTTATCCGTGGACGAAACCGTATTGAATTGGTCTGGATTGTAGGGGATAGAAAAAGATTTAATAGCCAAGGCATTGTTCCGGTCAACAGCACTGCTAAGGATGTATTGAAATCTCAATGGGAAAATGACTGGCACTACCTTCCTCTTATTAAAAGTCTAACTGCCTTGGCTGCCTTATTTCATGATTGGGGTAAGGCAACACAACATTTCCAGGATAAATTAAAACCCGGGAAAGCAAAGAAACTTATTGCCGATCCACTACGCCATGAATGGGTCAGTAGTTTATTGTTAAAGGCTCTTGTCAAAAATAAGTCTGATGATCAGTGGCTCGATCAGCTAGCAAATGGTAAGATTGATGGGAACATTATCAAAAGGAACGATGTTCAAAATAACACATATCCACTTAGTGGTTTACCTGTTGCTGCCAGCTTGATCGCATGGCTTGTGCTGTCTCACCATAAGCTGCCTATCCCTTCTCTTTTTGATATTGATTCAAAACATTACAATTATTGTCCTCTGGCAACATACGACGAATTACTTGATATTATCACCCAACAGTGGGGATATGAAAACAATTGGGAAGAAAATGAAGCATCCTTTTCAAGAACACTAGCCCATTTTCTTGACTTTCCATATGGTCTGCCTTGCCAGTCCGGCGTTTGGCTTAAAAATGCAAAGAAATGGTCATCAAGAATGAAGGGCTGCCTGCCTCTGCTTAATCAAGCAATAAATGATGGTAGCTTGCGATTAATACTATACTACTCGCGACTATCACTCATGTTAGGAGATTACTATTATTCATCGCTCAATGCCGATATAAAATGGAATAGCAACCTCCCCCTTTATGCAAATACAGATAGAAACACAGGCAAGTTGAAGCAGAAATTAGATGAACATTTGATTGGTGTGGCTAAACATGCACTGAATACAGTCCATATTTTACCCGCTTTCGAAAATGAATTGCCACATGCTCATGATGTGAATTCATTAAACCAAAAAAGCAGGACATCCGCCTTCATGTGGCAAGATAAAGCAGTTGCTAAGATAAAGAAATGGCGAGAAGCTCTTCCTCAAATGCAGCAAAAAAAGCCACAAGGGGTCTTTGTTGTTAATATGGCAAGTACTGGCTGCGGAAAAACCTTTGCTAATGCCAAAGTAATGCGTGCGCTGTCTCAGGATGGTCAGAGTTTACGTTATGTTCTCGCCTTAGGATTACGCACCCTCACACTGCAGACAGGAGATGAATATCGTGAAAGGGTAGGTCTCGATAGCAATGAGATGGCAGTAATAATTGGATCTAAGGCTGTTTTGGAATTACACCAAATAGATAAACAAGTTAATCAGGCACCTTTGAAACAAGGTGATGAAACGGCTTCGGAATCGCTCGACGCATTAATGGAAGATGTATTCATCGATTATGATTGTGCTGTTCCCGAAAGAGGTCTTTCAGTAATACTTAGTGACGTCCGAAGTCGTCAAATATTGTATGCTCCGGTATTGGCATGTACTATCGACTACTTAATGGCAGCCACGGAAACAATACGTGGCGGCCGTTACATACTTCCTGGATTGCGACTCATGTCATCCGATCTTGTTATCGATGAAATAGATGATTTTGACAGGGAAGATCTTGTAGCTATTGGAAGATTAATTCATTTAGCTGGGATGTTAGGCAGAAAAGTCATTATATCCTCGGCTACTATTCCTCATTCTTTGGCCGAAGGATATTTCAATGCATATAACGAGGGATGGAAAACTTATGCGAGTTCACGTTCAGCTAATTGCAACGTTTCTTGTGCATGGATAGATGAATTTGACGTCCATGTGAAGACCGTGCGTAATGGGAAAGATCAATATGCCGACTATCATGAAAAGTTTATTACAAAAAGAATTCGACGATTGAAGCATGCACCAGTCAAGAGAAAAGCTGAGATAGTACTGTGCGATGGTTCAACTGATGGCGATGTATTCACAGCTTACTCAGACAGGGTCCGGGACGCGATTCTCAAAAACCATCTCCACAATAATACGCTTGATCCATGTACTCAAAAACATGTTTCGTTCGGGGTAGTACGAGTTGCCAACATTAATCCTTGCATCGCACTTACCAAGTATCTGGCAAGTGCCGAATGGCCCGACACAGTTGATGTCCGGGTCATGGCCTATCATAGCCAGCAGGTCTTACTGTTAAGACACGAACAGGAGAAACATCTTGATAACGTATTGAAAAGAAAAGAGCCAGATCGTCTTTTCAATGATCCGATCATTCGACAGCATATTGATTCATCTTTCGCAGAGAACATTCTTTTTATTCTTGTCGCAACGCCTGTTGAGGAAGTTGGAAGGGATCATGATTTTGATTGGGCAGTAGTAGAACCTTCCTCATACCGCTCAATAATACAATTGGCGGGACGTGTATTGCGCCATAGAAACATCTCACCCGGTGCTCCAAATATAGCATTGATGCAGTATAATATCCGGACGTTGAGAGGAAAGAAACCTGCTTATTGCTGGCCTGGTTATGAGACAATCGAGCATCCGTTAAGAAGTCATGACCTGCGTTGCTTGGTTGATGAAAAAATATTGGAAGAGAGGGTCGACGCAATTCCTCGCATACAAAGAAATAAGGCGCCAAAACCGCATGAGAACCTTGCTGATCTTGAGCATCATTCGATCTCTGAATTGCTTACTGCTTACAATGAAAAAGGGCCAGAATCCTTGCAGGGATGGCTCACGCAAGGTTGGTGGCTAACGGGCCTTCCGCAAGTGCTCAGACCCTTCCGATCTAAGAGAGGGGAAAAACAACAAAAACTTTTCCTGATACCGGATCATCGCGGTGAGATTGCGTTTATGGAAAAAGATAATAAGGGAAGATATGTACCCTCAGAAGAGCTTTACAACATAACCTGGGATTCCGAGCCTGAAACAGCAAAAAACAGGTTGTGGCTATACAGGAATTATGAAGAAGTTCTTACCGATAATGCTGAAATGATGAACATTTCTTTGAAAGAAACAGCATACAGATATGGTGAAATTACTTTCCGCTATAATTATAAGCAGGACCTTAGTCAGGAATTTGTGTATTCGCATCAGTTCGGAATGAGCAAAAAGACCGATAGTTAGGAGGGATTATGGATTGGGCTATCGAGTTATTCGTCAGGGGGTTAAAAGGGGGAGATGAGACAAGCACTCTTCAGAAGTGGTTGAAAAAGCAATGCAAGGCAATAAAGGAAGGCAATTGTTCCCTTGATGATTTGAATCAAGCCCACGCGTTCCTGTCATTAAAGATGGACGATGGAAGGACAATACTAGAACATCTTGAAGAGTCTTCTCCATATATTCAGAACCAACTAGAAGTCAAAGACATCTCCTTTGATCAGATCCGGGAAGCATTTCTGACGGCAATAAAGGGCGAGACCGCTCTTAAATCGTTTATTCGAACAAAAGGTAAGAATGGGGAGACACTGGAGAATTGGCTTCGGAGAAATCATGTCCTTGCAAAAAACCTGTCTCGGAAAACACATTTTTGCAAGTGCAGCCATCCCGATAACAAAAACGGCTCCGTAATGGCTCACGGGGAGGGACGTGCGGATGGTTTTTTGCGAACCGGGAACGTAAGAGGTGTGCCTGATGATTGGGAGGGCAACGCTACATATTCTCCCCTTGGCACATTTCTGTCTTTGAAGATGGACGATGGAAGGACAATATGGGAGCACCTTGAGGAATCTTCTGTTTATATACGGAATATGCTGAAGATCAAAGACATTCCCTTTGATCAGATCCGGGAAGCATTCCTTGCAGCCACGAAAAACAAAGAACCAAAGAGCACCGAGGGAAGAATAAAACAGGTGTTTTTCCCGGTTGGCGATGATTACCACTTGCTATCAATTCTTACGCCACTAGGTATAGCAATGTGCCAGAGTGAGCGGATTCAGAAGATTCAAAATGAAGCTAAGGCAAGCTGGTATAATAGAGGCAAACATGATGATTTTCAGCGGGGATACACAATTGTGCCCCATGTTAGAATTGGCTATGGGGGGGAAAAGCCGCAAAATATCAGTTTGGGGAATGTACGATATAGATATGGAATCCAGCTGTTGCCCTGCTTGCCGCCTGTTTTGCCGGGCAGGACAATCCGCTTGCCCCAAAAAGACTTTTTTACTGAAACTCTTCGCTTGAAGTATTTCGAGGAGTCTTTCTCGAATCTGCATGGAATAATCGTCAGAAAGGCAAACAATAAATATATCCGTGATAAGCAAAACGGCATTATCCTTCATGAAATATTTGCCCGTATTATCTACTGTGCAAGAACTGTTCGCCAACAATGGAATGGGTGGTCACTGGCTGAAAACTACAGTATTTTGCCCGAGGAACAGAAAATCTGGCTTGATGACGCTCGTATGGAGGACCGCATGAAAGATGATGCTTGGATTGCTAAGATCATTCACGGATCTTCGAGGTGGTTTGTAGCTGCTTACAGGGACAAGTTTGGCATAGTCTTGGGTGATGTCGGGATGGATCATTTCAAGTCTATAGCTGAAGAAATGAGGGGGGATCTGATGTGAGGCAATTTTTAATTATTCCACATATAGAAGTCCAGAACGCAAACGCTTTGTCGAGCTCTCTCACTATAGGGTTTCCGGCCATGACTGCATGGTTGGGAGCTGTTCATGCACTACAGAGACATCTCAATCAGGATGGATTTGAATTGTTGAAGTTCTCAGGTGTCGGCGTTATTTGCCATGATTTCGATTTCCACATCGGGGGCGATAAATTCACGAGCTATGTGTCTGCATCGAAAAGAAGTCCGACAACGAAGAGGGAGTATAATTCTTTTAAGAAAAGTAATTCATTACCTCTTATTCCTGAAGGCCAGTGCGACCTAACCGTGACATTATTTATTGAATATAACGGCCTGAGCAGGATTGCGGAAAAGGATAATCTTATTTCTTCTATGAAGAATAGAATGCATCAGAATATGAGAATAGCTGGCGGGGATGTCATAAAGATTAGAGATCCAGAAATCTGCAATGTAAGTAATGAAGGAGAATCAAAGAAACTTTTAGGGAAAGTAATGCCAGGATATGCCATAACTGAGCGAAGAGATCTCATGATCGAAGCAATGGAATCCGGCAAAGATGCTCTCGACGCTCTCCTAGATTATCTGGCTATTGAATACACGCCGCATGTTGAAGAGGATGAGGGTGAGCCCCAGAAGGGTAAGAAGAAAATCGTCTGGACAAGCGGGCGCAAAACATCCGGCTGGATTGTACCCATAGCAACAGGATTTCAGGGAATTACCCCGCTCGGCAATGTCCGCAATCAGCGCGATCCAAACACTCCGCATCGTTTCGCCGAAAGCATAATAACTCTTGGTGAGTTCATCTTGCCAACCCAAGCTAAAAGCGTTGACAATATTCTCTGGCATTACCGGGTGGACCATGAAAAAGCTCTGTATCTTTGTGAGCAGGAGAAAAAAAATTAAATTATATAGGAGGCATACATGGCTAATAACGCTGCAAAAAGAGCAAAACAGGACAACAAGAGACCGTCGGTATTGGCTTTTGAAAAAAAGCTCGTTCCTTCTGATGGTTTTTTGTATGAGATGAAATGGGATAATGTTGCTGAGAAGAGATTTTCAGAATCTGATGCATTGAAAATCCTGCCAAAGACTGTTCGTGGTACGGCTTCTCATCGAGTTAAAGATTCTGAAATCAATAGTACCGAGAGCCGGCTCAAAGCCACAATGAAGTTAACGGACGCAAACATACAGACTGTGGATGCTTGTTATTTGAGCTCGGACAGGGATACGCTGAATGTCAGATTTACCTTGAAGGTATTGAGTGGCATAGACAAGCCATCGGCATGCAACAATGAGCATTTCCTGGAAGAGTATAAAAAGGCTTTTGAAGCATATAGGAATACATATAAGTTCAGTGAACTAGCTAAACGATACGCAATCAACATTGCAAATGCCCGCTATCTGTGGCGCAACAGGGTTGGCGCTGAGCATATCAGGGTTGATGTAAAGATTTTAAACGATAATATTGCCAATGCAGCGTGGCCATTTGACGCTCATAAATTTAGTCTCAATAATTTTGACAATCCCAGTGACGAAATTGAGAAACTTGCAAATCATATTGCCAAGGCTCTTTCCGGAGATATTCCCTTTATTCTCATTGAAGTTAATGCTTATGCGAAGGTCGGTTGTGCTCAAGAGGTTTATCCGAGCGAGGAATTTATTCAGGGAGAAAATAAGAAAAGAAAAGGGGCAAAGAGCAAGACCCTGTATCAGGTCGGAGAATTCGCCGGTATTCATTCTCAGAAGATCGGCAATGCGCTTCGCACGATTGATACATGGTATCCAGAGTTCGGAGAGCCATATTGCGATCATCCGATACCCGTTGAGGTTTATGGAACAGTGACAAATATTGGCAAGATATATCGAGAGCCTAAACATGGTGATTTTTATTCTCTCTTTGATCGTTTTGTGTGGGATAAAGACCTGCCTGAAAATGACCAGCATTATGTGATGGCGGTTCTTATCAGGGGTGGGGTTTTCGGTGAGAGTGATAGTAAAAAAGCGGAGGGCGAGTCATGAGATATTATATTGATATCACAATGTTGCCCAAGATTGATATTAGTGCAGGGTTTTTGTGGGGGAAGGTTTTTTCTGAGATTCATTTAGGCTTACACGATATACTGAAATCAAAGGGTGAACAACCAATAGGGATCGCTCTGCCTGATAAGTCTAGAGACTGTCCGTTTACAGGGAAATCCCCGCTCGGCCTCAATATGCGGTTACTTGCATATGAAAAATATGATCTTGATAAATTAAATGCTTCAATGAGATTGGCACGATTTCGGGATTACGTGTCAGTATCAGGTATTAGAGAGATTCCTCATCGAAAGATACAGGGATTTGCTCATTATGAGAGGATAAGGCCAAAGTGCGATATGGCATATTACCGGAGAAAAGCACGAAGAATGGGGCTTAATATAGATGAAGTGATTGAGAAATTCCACAACGTTGAAAATGAATATATCGATGCTCCCTATATAAATGTCATCAGTAAAAGCAATGACCAGAAATTCAAACTTTTTATTAAAGAAAGGCATGCAGAAGATTTGGTTATGAAAGGATTTAATTGTTATGGTCTAAGCTCAATATCCACAGTTCCACTCTTTTGACCAATTATTTCTTTGTTCTTTGAAAATATAATAAATATAGGCGGTTATGATGCTACGCCAAATATTAGCTAAAATAAGATAAATTCCGTAACTGATCAATAGTATTAAACTAACGAAGAGTTCCATACTGTTTACCGCCGCATAGGCGGCTTAGAAAACAAGAGAGCGAGCGGGAGTGAACGAGCAACACGTTTACCGCCGCATAGGCGGCTTAGAAATTGCCCAGTTCTCAACATCATCAAAACTATCAGTTTACCGCCGCATAGGCGGCTTAGAAATGTCTGAGCTATCGGGCAGGGCATAAGAGTGTGTTTACCGCCGCATAGGCGGCTTAGAAAATTTGCGAGCTGCTCAGTAGGTCGATACAGGCGTTTACCGCCGCATAGGCGGCTTAGAAATACCAGGGTAAGAGCATCAATTACTAATGCAGGTTTACCGCCGCATAGGCGGCTTAGAAATCCAGTGCCCACACCACCCACGCACTCGGGCAGTTTACCGCCGCATAGGCGGCTTAGAAATGATACGCCTTGGCGAGATCCTTGCCGCGATAGTTTACCGCCGCATAGGCGGCTTAGAAAACTGACGAAATAGATGTTATCCATGCCGAGATGTTTACCGCCGCATAGGCGGCTTAGAAAACCTTTTTGGTTCCCGCAATGATTTTGATCCTGTTTACCGCCGCATAGGCGGCTTAGAAAAAGGGTGCATGGCTGATAATCGTCGGTCCGGGGTTTACCGCCGCATAGGCGGCTTAGAAAATATCTCGCAGTCGAGAGACTGGCAAGAGAGGGTTTACCGCCGCATAGGCGGCTTAGAAAAATAAGCTATCCTCTTCATTTCAACACCTCCTGTTTACCGCCGCATAGGCGGCTTAGAAAGCAAGCTCGAAGCGATAATCGCTCAGGAATACGTTTACCGCCGCATAGGCGGCTTAGAAAATGTGTGGGTGGAGTACGACCCTCCCCTGTTCGTTTACCGCCGCATAGGCGGCTTAGAAATCAAGGACATCCCGCCCCAGTCCATGCCCGTGGTTTACCGCCGCATAGGCGGCTTAGAAAATTGTGCCGTATGTTACCAGTACGCCATTTTTGTTTACCGCCGCATAGGCGGCTTAGAAAAAACCGCTCGTGGTGGTGAGGTGATGGGATGAGTTTACCGCCGCATAGGCGGCTTAGAAAACTTTGCGATTGCCCAGAGGATGCGATTATAGGTTTACCGCCGCATAGGCGGCTTAGAAAAATATCATGTAGGAGGTCCTTTGCCTTTAGCTGTTTACCGCCGCATAGGCGGCTTAGAAATTGCGCGGATGCGCTACCAGGTGTGAGTGGGCGTTTACCGCCGCATAGGCGGCTTAGAAATATAGTGGCCCATCCCCTCGAACGGATTTACCGTTTACCGCCGCATAGGCGGCTTAGAAAATATATCGAGGGCAAACTCCAGACCCGCTCATGTTTACCGCCGCATAGGCGGCTTAGAAATCGGAGAAGTGGAAGGACCAGGGCGGCGAAGTGTTTACCGCCGCATAGGCGGCTTAGAAAAATGACTTTCCCTACCTTGCAAAGAAAAGGGTGTTTACCGCCGCATAGGCGGCTTAGAAAACTGACCGACCATGACAAAGCGTTCGCCAAGAGTTTACCGCCGCATAGGCGGCTTAGAAATGAGATTGTTCCACCAGGATTCGTCCCGGTACGTTTACCGCCGCATAGGCGGCTTAGAAAAACAGTACCCGATAGATTCAAAATCGGGATGTGTTTACCGCCGCATAGGCGGCTTAGAAAAAGAGCAGGCACTTACGGGACACCATCGAGGTGTTTACCGCCGCATAGGCGGCTTAGAAAATCGCGCAGGCTTCGACGTTACCGGAGTCGATGTTTACCGCCGCATAGGCGGCTTAGAAAAATCGTAAGCGGAGGGCGGCGTGATGCTGACAGTTTACCGCCGCATAGGCGGCTTAGAAATTGGATACACCCCGGCCACCTGGTGCCAGGGCGTTTACCGCCGCATAGGCGGCTTAGAAAACCACGGAGCGCTACACCCACCTGGTGAGCACGTTTACCGCCGCATAGGCGGCTTAGAAATCGCCCGGCAGATCGAGCCCATCGTCGAGAGCGTTTACCGCCGCATAGGCGGCTTAGAAATCAAAGCCTTGAGCGATGGAAGCCTCACGCCTGTTTACCGCCGCATAGGCGGCTTAGAAATGGAGTACGAACGCAGGAAGAAGGCCCTGCCGGTTTACCGCCGCATAGGCGGCTTAGAAAAATGCCCTTTTGATTGCCTGATTTCTGTAACTGTTTACCGCCGCATAGGCGGCTTAGAAAACAATTGTTCTCCTCTATCCCGTTCAAAAAACGTTTACCGCCGCATAGGCGGCTTAGAAAATTTTCGAGTCTGACAACCGGGTCCATCGGCCGTTTACCGCCGCATAGGCGGCTTAGAAAAAATGCAGCACAAACCGCTTTTCTTGCCTCGGTGTTTACCGCCGCATAGGCGGCTTAGAAAACAACTGTCGGCCTGGAAGATGATCTAGTTGAGTTTACCGCCGCATAGGCGGCTTAGAAAACAAACGAAAGGAGAGCAAAACAATGATGGACGTTTACCGCCGCATAGGCGGCTTAGAAAAACTGTCCAGCAGATCACAGAGGAGCTGGTTGCTTTACCGCCGCATAGGCGGCTTAGAAAATGAGGTCGGCAGGATCGACAGGAGCGTGAACGTTTACCGCCGCATAGGCGGCTTAGAAAGCGTCGATTCGGGCTCTTTGCCGGACGTCCCAGTTTACCGCCGCATAGGCGGCTTAGAAACGAGGAGTGGGAGGATTGCCCCGGCGAAAAGGGTTTACCGCCGCATAGGCGGCTTAGAAAAGGCTCGATCATATCCACCAGCTCCGGCACAAGTTTACCGCCGCATAGGCGGCTTAGAAATCCCTGGAGCGTCTCGAGCGATACGTCGATCGGTTTACCGCCGCATAGGCGGCTTAGAAATGTCAGGCTGGCCCCAGCTGGCAATCCACCGGGTTTACCGCCGCATAGGCGGCTTAGAAAACAAAGGGCACCCGGCAAGATGTTGACGACAGGTTTACCGCCGCATAGGCGGCTTAGAAAACGACAGGTTCATAAACAGGGACGGCGATATTGTTTACCGCCGCATAGGCGGCTTAGAAAACATTATCATCCCCTGTTGATGTTCAGGCGTTGTTTACCGCCGCATAGGCGGCTTAGAAACTCGAACGCGTAGATGACTATTTGCGGAGCCAGTTTACCGCCGCATAGGCGGCTTAGAAATATGTGCGCCGGCTGTTCGGCTACTCGCTGCTGTTTACCGCCGCATAGGCGGCTTAGAAATCGCGGGCCGTGAGGAGCACGTTCAGCGCGTAGTTTACCGCCGCATAGGCGGCTTAGAAAGATTGAGGGCGGGAATCCTGAGTACGAGGATAGTTTACCGCCGCATAGGCGGCTTAGAAATAGCCCCCGGCGAAAGGAGAGGAAGGGATGGCGTTTACCGCCGCATAGGCGGCTTAGAAATTGTACGCCGCCCATGACCTTCCCCCATTCTTTAGGCCATTTTTAAGGCGAGTGTTTTAGTGTCTAACATATCCATGTGTTTTCCGGCAAATTCATCCGGGGTACATCTCCCAAGTGAACTGTGTCTGACAATCAGTTCCTGATCCACAAGTTTATCAGCAACTCATTGATATTGCTATTTAATTCTTGACAAAAGGCCAATATTATGGTATATAATAATTGTTGTTGATCAGGGAGGGAGGCATCTTGGATAGGGCAAATCACAGATAGACGGGAAGGCTATCGTGGCTTACTCGCTTGAGGATGTGGGGAATAAAAAGGCAGAAGAGGTAATCCGTGAGAGACAAGGCTAGGTATTTCACAACTTACTCC
>Ga0208195_1003092_pt1 | contig 14553 bp, 10 predicted proteins | sample AD_UKC077_MetaG_FD_184441 | JGI IMG/M metagenome (GOLD analysis project Ga0208195, IMG submission 184441) | Active sludge microbial communities of municipal wastewater-treating anaerobic digesters from USA - AD_UKC077_MetaG (SPAdes) (version 2) | ecosystem: Engineered > Bioreactor > Anaerobic >...
ACCTCCCTGTTGGCGCCGGAAAACGGCGAGGGGATGGCGGCAAATCGGAATTCCCGCCATATTTCTCCTTTTTCATCCAGGGGAAAGGGACGATCCAGGCCAACGATTTTCTTGAAGTCCCGGAAGCTTCCTCCGTGTCGGATTGTCGCGGCCGTATAGATCAGACCTTTGGTGTCCCCGTAGAAATCCCGGCGAATCGGGTCGGACACATCGATAGGAGCTGCAGCGATGGTCCAGTGCCGGACCAGGATCGTGAAGGCCGTGGTCCGGTCCGGCCGGGTGATCATGTTGTCCATCTCCAGCCATCGATCGGCCTGATCCGCCACTTCTCCCCGGGCGTTTTTCAGCCTTTCCCGAGTCCGGCTGGGGATCTTCAGGAGGCGGCAGATGTCATCATCCTTGAGCCAAGCTAGATGGTCATGGATCATCAGCAGGATTTCCCGCAGCAGGCGCAGGTGCGTATGGATATGGCCGTCGAGGTAAGCGGCGTCCGCCGCGGGGAGCGGGCAAGTTCCGGCCGCGGCAATGTTGCCGCAATCGGCCTTGATCTTTCGCAAGGCCCGACCGAAGCCGTCTATGGCCACATGCAAATCCTCCGTGGCCGCCAGGATAGCGCCTATTTCTTCCCCCATATCACCCGCCGCCCGGTCCTGGAGTTTGGCGGCGGCGGTGGCGATATAATCGACCGCCAAGGCGATATCCCGGGAATCTATCTCCAGGGCGGAAGCGCTACGGCAGGCATCCTCGAAATGATTCGCCTCATCGATAACAAAGATCCGGAAGAGTTTGCTCAAAACCGGATCATGGGCAAGGAGGGCAAGTTTGTGGTGATTTGTGATCACCAGGCGGGCTTTAACGGCCTCGGCGGTGATGATCTGGGCGGGGCACTGCCGGTGCCTTCCGTGACAGCCGGACCGGGCGGAAACCTCCCGATGCAGTTTCGTCAAGAAACCGCGGTGGTCGAGAAAATGGCGAATCCGTCCCCCGATCCGGTCACCGTCGGCCTCCCGAAAATGAAAGAGGAGATTGAGGCAGTAAAGCCAGGCCATAAGTTCAGCCCCCCGCCAGACTTCTTCATAGACGTGATCCAGCTTTTCAGCGCAGAGATAGTTCGACTTGCCCTTGAGGAGGGTGACGGGGATCTCCGTGTAGGCCTTGATCGCCTTGGTGATGAAACCGATCTCCCGTTCTCGGATCTGATTCTGGAGACTCTTGGTATAGGTGGAAACAACGGCCCTGGCCTCTGGATTGCGATCGAGGAATTCAAACAGGGGGAGGAGGTAGCCCTGGGTCTTCCCCGTCCCCGTGCCGGCCTCGATGGTGAGGACCGCCGCGTCGTTCAGGGCGGCCGCGACCTGACCGGCATAAGCCGCCTGGCTGGGGCGATAAACGAAATTCTTGATCTTCCCGGCCATACCCCGAAAGATAGCCGCCATCCCCTGAGGATCTACGGGCTGAAAGGAAGCGGTAGCCGCCACGGCGCGGCGATGCGCCTTGCTCGCGTCAGGCAAAAAGGGGCGCCAGGCGGCGGTGTCGTTATCCTGCCGGATACTTATAAGATCGCCGAAATAGTCCGTTAGGCGTTGGGCACAATGGAGAAAAACCGTCCCGAACAGGGTATCGCTTTTCACCAGATAATAGCGGAGGGCCGCCGCCCGGGGCGATTCCCGGTCGTTGAGTTGATAACGGCAGAGATGACGGATGAGATCGACGGCAAGCTCCACCCCTTCCCCGGCGCTGAAGGAGACCTTCGGGCGTGAACGGCGGTGGAGACGCTCCCATAGATACTTCGGCGATAGAGAATCAAGACCGGGAAGGAAGAACTCGGCGGCAAACCCTAAATCCACAATCCGCCGGGGACCGCAAAACCGCTTCAATGTGAGAAAACTGTCCCGTTGGGGCAGAACGAGCACAACAGGGGCATCACCCAGGAAGGTCTGGAGTTCCTTTAATACCTCCGGTGCTTCCGGCGCCGTCGCCAGTTCCGGACGCGAAAGATTGGAGCGGCTCCGGTCCATGGCGGTAAAATGGGCATAATTGATCAGGGACGAAAATTTCCGCTCCGGGCCGTCGGGGCGGAGTATCGCCGCCGCCACGGCGTAGGCCCGGTTTCCCCGCTCCTCCCTGGCGCCGGAGTGGGCAAAAAGAATGGCTATCTCTCGAATCTCTTCATGATAAGGATTTAGCATGGCCCTCGGTTAATGATACCATCCGCCTTTGTGACGACGTACCGTCGTCTTCCGTAATCTTCGCCTCAATGATGATGCGAGGGTTGAATTCGCTCGGGATGATGGAATCCGGGGTTTGATCGAAACCCAATTCTGTGATGTAATTCTTCAATTCCTCAATTATTCCGGAAATAACCCTGTTACGGTCACAAGTCAGCGGCGCATCTTCCGCGTTCGCTGGATCGGCTTATTGAAAGATTTGCCAGGGCGGCGCTGATAAGGGCCAAGGAAACGCTCGCCGTTGAAGTGGATCAGGTGCGAAGGCGCATCAGCCACCCACACCTCGGTTTCCCATGCGATTTCTATCAGGTAGCGGCTCATGACCACCCGGTTGGGAAAGGCGGTCACATAGACCAAACCGGCCTTTGATCCCGCAAACAGCCCGGCAAGTTCGTCATGTCGTTTGCCATCCACCGGCCCGTGACTGGTAACGGACTCCACCAGCAGTAGCCAGTTTTTCGCGGGGAAGTGAAACACGACATCGGGCATCTTACCGTGTGAGTCCACCTTGACGCCCAGTCCGGCCAGGAGCGCCGCATCGAAGTAGCCCCATTTTTCGCCGGTGTCTCCGGCATAGACCAACACACTGCCCGGCGCGAAGCGCGGGGCAAAATCCTCGATGATTGCCCGGATAAGCTGGCTATGCTCCCCCGGGCTTAAGGTAATTTGCTTGCCCTTCGCAATCTCGACGGGGATACGGTTCTGAACTCGCTCCCGGGCGTAACGGGTGACCAGCGTTTCCCGGTTGGCCAGATAGGTCGTCAGATTGGCATGCCACTTTGGCTTGCCGAAGGTGCGCAGCAGCATCAGCGCCGCCGGTTCGATCTGATATACGGCCTTGGGACTGTTCACCGGCCGGTCAGGCTTGTCCGGGTTGTAGAGGGCAAGCCCGGCATCCACAAACTGGTGCATGGTCTGCCTCCGCACCGTTTCTCGGGTGTTCGGAGCATATTTCTTTTCGTAGTGCTCCCTTGCCCAATCCATGATGGGCGTGATGCCCAGGAGCGGGTTCACGGCCCGCGTCCAAGGCTTATCGGGCGTCAAGTTCAGCAAGGCCAGCAGGCAAAGAGCGGACCGCTCGTTCTGCTGGGCCCGGGAAAGGCCCAAGCTTATGAGGATTTGCAGCGCCTCCTCAATGTGATCGTTTCTGTTGTTCGTCATGTGATCAGGGTTCCTATCTTGGCATCAATCTGTTCCTGCGTGAGCGTCCCTTGTCGCATGGCCCACATGCCGAGCCGGATCAGCGCGTCGCGGCTAGGGTATTTCATCAGCTTGAGGTCGGTTGCATTGACCTGGGTGTGGCCGTTGAAGCGCCGAAAATGCTCATCAACGGCCGTTGTGTTCAGATAAATGACCAGCCCGCGGGCCAGTGGCTCGGGCAGGCCGTGCCTGTCGTCATGAAAGACGTTCAGGTGATTCTCGAAGCCCAGCATTATCGCATCTCCGAAGATGCGCGGGTCAACCATGCTCGCCACAACCCGACGCTTTTCCTCCTTCGCTGAAAATCGCCGCGCCACGCAATAGCAACCAGAGGGATAAAGCCATTTCTCGGTGTCGGCGTTACGCGCGATGGCATTCGGTTTCCTCATGCCCGCAATGGGCCATGCGGCGGCTTGGCCGATAAAGTGCCCCGGATAGAGGAGGGGAACCGTACCCGGACCCGGCATGGCGCGCAGGTGCTCCTTCAGCCGGAAATCGACGACCGGCCCCGTCGAAACCTTGATGCCGAGATCGGCCAGGGGGTGGCGGATTGCCGGCGAGAGATCGATAAGATTGTGATCAGGCGAGGTGGGCACATGGATGAACCGCTCCGGGTCATCGGGGAAGACGATCCGCTCGAAGGGATGTTCGTGCCGGGAAAAACGGGCAAAGGTGTCATCGGTCGAAGCCGAAACCGTCACCGGCCCCTGCCGGCCGCCTCGCTCCAGCAGGATGATGATGTTTTCCTGTAGGACGTCGTCATCCTTGAACGCTTGGCTTCGCGATTCGAAAAGGTGCATGTGACGGATGGCGGCCCGGGCAAAGATGAAGTCGCGAAACGGGCGGTAGTATGGCCCATTGCAGAAGCTCCGCGGAATGATCGCCACAAGCTGACCGCCCGGCGTCATCTGTGCGAGGGCCAAGGCGACAAAGGCCGAGTATAGATTCACCGTCTCGATGCCGACACGGCGCAACGCCAGTCGGTGCGCCGAAAAGCTGTTCAACTTCTTGTAGGGCGGATTGAGAATTGCGTGCGTGTATGGTGGAAACGAATGGGAAAACAGGTCTCCCGTCAGAGAGCCCACGCTGGCATGAATGAAATCGTCGCCGATGATCCGTACCCTGAAGTTGTCAAGGGATGCATATTGACGGAAGGTATGGCAAAGGTTTGGATGCAGCGTCGGATCAATTTCGAAGGCAACCAGATCAACGTCGTCAAAGTGTAGTTCTCCGGCTGTCCAGCGTTCCAGAAACGCAGCGGACAGAGATCCTATGCCCGCGCCGGCGTCCAGCAGCCGGCAGTGGCCGCTCTGGTCGGAAAAGAGAGAGGCCATAAAAACGGCGATGCGTTGCGGCGTCAGAAACTGGCCGAGCCGTGATTTCTTCTTGGCTTCGGTGTTTCTGGAAACCTGCCGTCGATTTTCTTCAATAGCCGATAGCAACAATGGGTCTCCTATGTGGGCCTGACGCTCCTCAAAACCGACCGGCAAGAAAGCGCGGCGGAACCGCCAGGCCGCGTTGATGCGGTTGACAGGGCATTTTTTACATCCATACGGCACGGGGACAGGAAATACTCGGCATTAGGCTCCCGGCAAAGTCGGCAAGCCAGCGGGAAGAAGCGACGATATTCATACTCTATCTTCCTCTCGCTTGAATTAAGTCGGGAAAAATATTCCCCGGGGAATACGACTTAAATTATTGTTATCGTTATGCTATTCACGACAGTTGCCGCGATTTTGCCGGCGCGCGCAGTGGTGTCGGCGACTCCGGATCGAGGAGAAGCTCGACGGTCTCCCGGAGGTTGGCAAGGCCATCCCGGAAGGCCGTGTTTTCCTCTTCCGTCCAGGCGCTCCGGTCCAGTTGGCCCAATTTCTTTTCCATATCGGCAATCAAGGCTACATATTGATCGGGGGCTCTCCCCTTCCGGTCCCCGGCCTCCCGATTGATCTCCTCCCGGGTCAACTCCTTTTCCCGATACTCCCGGTAGAGGCGCAGCATGGCCCGTTCCTGTTTCTTCTGGGCGATGGCGATGAGAACCGCCCGGGGCACCGTTGGATCGCAGCGGCATTCGTCGCGGATCTCCTGAGGCAGGCGAGTCAGAGAGAGGATCTTGGAGATCATGGACTGGGACTTGTTGACCACCCCGACGAGATCCTCCTGTTTGTAGTCGTGGTTCTTCATCATCCTCTCCAGGGCCTCCGCCTCCTCCACGGGGGTCAGGTCCTTGCGCTGGAGGTTTTCCACCAGGGCGATCTCGTCGGCGCTCCCATCCACCATCAAGCCCGGGATGATGTTCACACCCACCTTTTTCGCCGCCTCGATGCGCCGCTCTCCGGCCACGATGGTAAGCCAGCCCTGCTCCGCCGGCTTGAAGAGGACCGGCTGGAGGATGCCGTGCTTCCGAATGGAAGCGGCCAGTTCTTCCAGGGCCTCGGGATCGAAGTATTTGCGGGGCTGATTGGGATCCTTTCGGAAGTCAATAACGGAAATATTGTAGAGCTTGCCTTTTTCATATTGCGGGGTAGCGACCATAACTCATTCTCCTCCCGTAGGCTGAAGATAGTTATATCATTCACGGGTTATGATACCCACATTGATTTTATTAGCAAGAAAAATCTGGCCGTTTCCGCTCCGCAGCAAAAAAAGGGGGCGGTTTCGCCATATTTGCAGGAAGAGCGGGGGGAAATGACCGGACAGACCGGGATAACTGATGAAATCTCCCGCGTTTCATGGTAAGGGAAAGGCTGGGCAACGCCGGCGGGGGATCGCCACGGCCCCCTTCGCCCCGGTGAAAATACCCTGTACAAAGAAAGGATCGTATAAACCATGTATGCCGTCATCATGGCGGGAGGCAAGGGGTCCCGGTTCTGGCCCCGGAGCCGGAACCGTCTCCCCAAGCATCTCCTAGATATTTGCAGCGAAAAGACCATCATCCAGGAAACGGTGGCCAGGATGCTCCCCCTGACGCCGCCGGAAAAGATCCTCATCGTCACCGGGGCCGCCCATGCCCGGGAGCTGATCGCCCAACTCCCGGAGATCCCCGAGGAAAACATCCTCATCGAGCCGGTGGGCCGCAACACCGCCCCGTGTATCGGCCTGGCCGCCCTGGTGGTGAGGCGCCGGGCCGGCGATGACGTCATGGCCGTCCTGCCCTCGGACCACCGGATCGGGGACGAAGCGACCTTCCGGCGCGTCCTGGCCGCCGCCGCCGAGGTAGCCGCCCAGGGCGGGCATCTGGTCACCATCGGCATCCGGCCGGCGGGACCGGAAACCGGCTTCGGCTACATCGAACGGGGCCAGCCCGTCGCCCGGAAGGGGGAGGAGGAGATCTTCCGCGTCACGTCCCTGCGGGAGAAGCCCGACGCCGCCACGGCCCGGGCCTTTATCGCCCAGGGGGGCTTTTACTGGAACAGCGGGATGTTCATCTGGCGGGCCACAACGATCCTCAACGAGCTGGCGTCCTCATTGCCGGACATTTACGCGGGGCTCCGGGAGATCGACGTCGCCCTGGACACCCCGGCGGAGGCGGAGGTTATCGCCGCCGCCTACGGCCGCTTCCGTTCCATTTCCATAGATTACGGCGTCATGGAGAAGGCGCGGGACGTCCTGATCATCCCCGCGGACTTCGACTGGTCCGACGTGGGAAGCTGGGATGCCCTGTGGGAGGTCTCGGAAAAGGACGGCGCGGGGATCGCCGCCCGGACCCCGGGCAATCTCATCAACGTGAGCGCCCGCGATTGCCTGGTTCATTCGCCCCGGAAACTCGTCGCCTTGGTGGGTGTGGAGGACCTCATCGTCGTGGAGACGGACGATGCCCTGCTCGTCTGTAGGCGGGGATCATCTCAGGACGTCCGCAAGGCCGTCGAGGCCCTGGAGACGGAAAAGCGCCATGAGTATCTCTAAGTCGTCGCGAAGTCGCCTTTTTTACTTCGTCACGACTAATGCGCCAGGATCTCTCCCAGGGTTTCCACCAGGGTCCGGCATTCCTCCGGCGTGCCGATAGAGATACGGAGAAAATCCTCGATCCGCGGGGCCGGAAAGTGACGGACCAGTATCCCCCGCTGCCGCAACCGGTGCTGCAACTCCCCGCCCCGGCGGGAGGGATGACGCACAAAGAGAAAGTTGGCTCGGGATGGCAGGACCTCGAAACCCAGGTCCGGGAGTTTGCCGGCCAGCCACTCCCGGCTCTCCATGATCCGGCGGCAGGTATTATGGAAATACTCTTTGTCCCGGAAGGCGGCCTCGGCCCCGATGAGGGCCAGCCGGTCGAGGGGATAGGAGTTGAAAGAGTTCTTGACCGTATTCAGGGCGGTGACGAGGGAAGGGGCGCCGCAGGCCATACTGATCCGCAGCCCGGCCAGGGCGCGGGATTTGGAGTAGGTCTGGACGACCAGGAGATTCGGGTATTCCGCCACCAGCGGCACGGCGCTCTCGGCCCCGAAATCGACGTAGGCCTCGTCGACCAGAACTACGGAGCGGGGGGATTGCTCCAAAAGCGACCGGATCTGGGCGAGACCGATGGCGATCCCCGTGGGGGCGTTAGGATTGGCCAGGACGATCCCTCCGTTCGGACGGTCATAGTCGGCCACGATCACCTGAAACGCCCCGTCAAGCGGGATGGTCTCGTAGGCGATCCCGTACAGGGCGCAATAGACGGGATAGAAGCTGTAGGTGATATCCGGGAAGAGGATGGGCCGCCCCTGCTTGAGGAGGGCGAGAAAGGCATGGGCCAGGACCTCGTCCGAACCGTTGCCGAGAAAGATGTTTTCCGCCCCGAGGCCGTACGCGGCGGCGATGGTCTCCTTGAGCCTCCTCCCCTCCGGGTCGGGGTAAAGGCGAAGATCGGCGTTGATCCCCTCCCGGAGGGCGCTCAGGCAGGCCGGGGACGGCGGGTAGGGGTTCTCGTTCGTGTTGAGCTTGATCACCCGTTCCCCCGGGGAGGGCTGCTCCCCGGGGCGGTAGGGGACGAGGCCGCGGACGGCGTCGCTCCATAATTCCCTGTCCAATTGCTTCACCCCATAATTCGCTCGTATATATTTGAATTGACGGCATCGTAAAAAGTCCGGATGCTTCGTTGCGCTTCATCCTTCGTCACTGCGACGTACGTCCCAGTACGCCTCATTCCTCAGGATGCGTGCGCCTCGCCTGCGGATCTTTTTACGATGCCGTCTGAATTAATTCATCATAAAAAAGCACCCCCGCCCGCCACTGGCGGGCCTGCATGGCGAAGGATGCTATTACCATATCCCGGAACTAAAGAGTAGCCTTTATTCCCCCCGGCCGATGGCGGGGCGGACGGCATGAGGGTCGCCGCCGATCACGTACACTGTCGTCGCCCCTGATTTTTCGATGGAGATATTTCCTGAGGGATCAATCCCGATGGCCTGCCCAGGGTGATCCAGGCGCGACCCGGAATTTGTTAGGGAGTCCCCACCCGCCGGATCAGGGCTTCGAGATAGCGGGACTTCACCTGCTCGCTCGCCAGGGCTTGCTTGAGCGGCGGCAGTTTCAGGATCGCCGCGAGGATCGCCGCCAGGAACCGATGGCTCGCCAGGGCCTGATCGTCGAAGATGAGATTTTGCAGTTTCCCTCGTTCGACGGCCATGACCACGGCCTGATGGACGGCGTTCAGGGGCGGAATGATCCTCTGGGCCCTTTCCTTGAGCGCGATGGCCCCTTCAGGGCATTCCCGGACGCAGAGGCCGCATCCCAGACAGAGCTCTTCGCTCAGGCGGGCCACCTTCCTTTTGGGCTTCCGGGGATCATTGGCGGTCACGAGACTCATGGCCGCCACGGGACAGACGGAAACACACCGGCCGCATCCCTTGCATTTCCCGGTCTCCAAAACGGGCAGAAAGTTCGTTGTATGGATGGGATGGAGAAGACCGAAGCGCCTCGCCGCCGCCATGGCCTCGCAGCAGCAGCCGCAGCAATTGCAGATGAAGCCCACCCCTTCCCGGACGTTGGAACCGAACTGGATGAGTTTGTGTTCCCAGGCGATCCGGAGGAGATCCAGGCATTCCTCCTTGCTCACGGCGCGGGCGTGTTGATGTTTGATCAGCGCCCGGGCCGGTTCGTTGAAGGTCATGCAGATCTCCTGGGGGGCATCGCAGGCCCGGCCCAGATGGGCCATCTTGTGGCGGCAGTAGCAAAGACTGATCCCACGATAGGAAGCCGTTTTGATGACCTCCGTGGCCCGCTCGTAATCGAGGATGCAGAGACTTCCTACCTCATTCGCCCCTTGATGGCCGTGATCGCCGGCATCCGCGGTGACCCCCGCCGTCGCCGTCATTATTCCCGGTTCTCCTCCGGACCTCCCCTCCCCCGGCTTTTCCGGACCGGGCAGGGCCGGTTCGTGGACAAAGATGCGCCCCACCTGAGTCTCCCCCTTCGTGAAAAGTTCCTTCAGAAAATCGTCCTCCACCCGTACATACTGATGGAGAAGCTCACTGAGAACCTTCTGGTTTAGATCGCCCCGGAGGCGCATGAGAGAAAATTCAAAAAACCCGATCATGGGCGGTGGAAGGACATAGGTCGCAACGCCGTCTTTCTCCAGATCAAGAAGGATAGCCCGGTCCGCCAGATCATCCAGGATCTTTTGCGCCTCCCCTTCCTTGATCTTCCATATCCGCGCCGCCCGCCGAACCGTGAAGGGACGGATGGGAAGCCGGGCAACCCGCGCGGCATCCTGCTCGCTGAACAGGATCTTCAGAATCGCAAACAGCGTCTCCGAAGGCGCCGCCCCCTGGGAAAAGCGGTTGAGACGCGCGACGAGGGCGGTGTAACCCGTCTTTACCAGATGATGACTCAATCTAAATTATCCTCCCCAAAGCTAGCTAAAACTCGTTATTGCCAATCCGTCTTGTTATGGGGAATATCAAAACTCTGGATAAAAATGCAATCTAATCCCGACGGATATTTGCGTTGATGAATCTATCCTGATATAGGGGGCCGACATGTATGCATACCTGATGATCATCCCCGCCGCCGTCAAGGTCGGAGTAACCTTCCTGGCGATTCTCACGGCCAATCGCCTCGGCCTGCCCCTGGGCCTGGCAATCCTCTTTTCCTCCATAACTTTGTCCTTCTGGGCGGGAATGGACGGACGGGACATCCTCAACCAGTTGTCATCCTTCCAAAAACCGGAGAACTACCTCCTGCCCGTAGTAATCTTCCTGCTTCTTTTTTTTACTGAAACACTCAACAGAACGGGGAGGATAGACCAGATACTGGAAGCCATGAAATCATGGTTGAAGAACCGAAGACTACTCTATGTGGGGCTGCCGGCCCTGGTGGGCCTCCTGCCCATGCCGGGAGGGGCGCTGTTTTCCGCGCCCCTCGTGGATTCCGTAGACAGTGAAAAGGGCATCGGCGGCACCCTCAAGGCGGCAGTCAACTACTGGTTCCGTCATATCTGGGAATACTGGTGGCCCTTGTATCCCGGCGTGATCCTGGCGATCCGCTATTCCGGCCTGCCATTTGAGCTGTTCCTTATCATCCAGGCCCCCTTTACCCTGGCCGCCCTAGCCGGCGGTTATCTCTTCATAATGAAGAAGGTGAAAAAGAGCGTCGCCGAGACGGTCGCCGGGGGAAACGGTCCCCTGCCCGTTTCCGAGTTGTTGTACGGAAGCGGCCCCATCATCCTGCTGATCGTCATCTCCATAGCCGGATCCGTTCTTCTTCCTTTCCAAGGCTTTTCCGGGAGCCTTGCCAGCCTTCTGGCCATGCTGGCGGGGCTTATTCTCGCCACGGCCATGGCTTTCCGGGGTTGTGGCGAAGCCTGGAAGGATACGCTGAAATTCCTCGGGAAACCCCATGCCTGGAACATGATCCTCCTGGTGATCAGCATCCAGGTATTTTCCGCCGTCCTGCAATATCCTCTGGGGGCATCGGGAAAAACCATTGTGGCCGTCATGCGGGATGAGTTTGTCGCCTACGGGATTCCCATTGTCCTCCTCATTGCCGTCATTCCCTTCATTTCCGGGATGGCGACGGGGGTGGCCTTCGGATTTGTCGGAGCCAGTTTTCCCATCGTTTTTGCCCTCATTGGTGAAAATCCCGGTCTGCATGTCGCCGCCGCCGTCACGGCCCTGGCTTACGCCTCCGGTTATGCGGGCATGATGCTTTCCCCGCTCCACATATGCTACGTCGTAACCTGCGAATACTTTCAAACAACCCTTTGGCGGACCTATCGTTACATAATCGGCCCGACGGTTATCATGATCTTTTCCGCCATAGTTCTTTCCATCGTCTATTATCACCTCTTCTAGAGGGCGGCGATTATCACCTTAGGGATTTGGGGACCATTCGCATTATTCCGTGCCGTTCTCCATAAAATATGCTATGTATACCAATAATTGCAGACAAGGATAAAACATTGACACGAGGTTTTCATTGAATAAGGGCTGCCTATATAGCGCTCTCGCGGCGGTAATGATCGTATTTTTGTCTTTTTCAAACCTGGGCGCCGAAACCAAGCCCTCTGTCGCCGTCCTGGATTTTGAAAGCATGGGAACTGAGGATTATCTCGGCAAGGCCGTGGCAGAAATAATCAGGACTACGCTGGTAAGCAACAAGAATTATCTTGTCGTAGAACGTGCCCAGATAAGCAAGGCCCTCTCCGAGCAGAAGTTTCAGCAATCCGGCATCATCGATGACAGAAGCGCCGTTGAAATCGGCAAGGTTCTGGGCGCGGATCTCATCATTGTCGGATCGGTAGTAAGAATCGGCAATGCCTATACCATAAATTCCCGGATGATAGATGTAAAAACCGGCGAAGCCAAACTGGGAAAGAATGTAACCGGCACCAATCTGAATCTGATCACCGCGATGAGCAATGAACTCGTTGAAAACCTCTTTGGTGGGGACGAGAAACGGACAAAAAAAAATGACACCGGCAGGGAAAAAGCGATCGCCCATCGGGCGACGCAAAGTCAGCACGACTCAGGATACTACGTGAATCTTGATAACTGGGAAATTCTCGACGGCCAATGGTACGCTGAAAACGGCGCAATTGTGGGAAGCGGCGGGCATCTCATCCTCAAGGATGAATTCCGGGATTATATCTTTGAGGTAAGGGTGGAGCACTTGAGCGGTCTGAAGTCGGGCGTCGGCATCGGCACAAGATGTACCGTCGTACCGGGTGGAAAGAAAACGTTTCGCAACCATACCTCAATCAATCAGGGCTATGCCTTTAACTTTGGGTTTAACAGAACTTATAACATATACAGTGGGTTAAGTGGAAACTGGTATCCCATGAACCCAAGCTGGAAACGATACGATTGGCAATATTCGGCTTTATTTAGAGAAGATATAAACAATATCCGTATTGAAGCAAAGGGTAAAAACTGTAAGATTTTTGTCAATGACAGCCTTCTGGTCGAATATTCGGACTCCAGCCATTTCCAGGGCGCACCTTTACTCTGGGTTCAAGATCCGGCAGAAAGAATAATATTTTCGGACATGAAGGTGCTCATCTTAAGGTGATGACGACATTACCCCCTCCCTTATTCAAAGGGAGGGAACCGTGAGACCCTTTTAGTGATGTGAAAAAAACGTTGCCAGGAAATTCCGTTCCTCATCCGAAAGGACATGGATCATCACCTCATGGCTGATTATTTTCCGTGGCATGATCGCAAAAACAAGTGAATCCGCCTATGCGGCCATCAGCGTCTGGTTCTGTAAAGGGGCAGTCCGGGCGCGGTCGGCGGCGCCGGGGAAGCCGCCGGTGGTGGAGAGACAACCGTTTGCACATGAGCCGGCGCCCTCCGGAGTTTGAATCTCCCTTTTTCCAGCGCCTTGACGATATCCGCCACCGATGTCCGCCCGTCGTCGTAGGCGACCACGACCACGCCGTCCCGGGGGATGACGAAATTGATCACCCCCGCGGTATTTCTCAGGATGGACCCCATCCTGGCCCGGTCTCCTCACGTGTGGCAGCCCGCTATCTGGAACTGCACCGTCCGGTTCGCCGCCGGCGCCGGCGCCGGCATCGCGCCCAGCCACAGCAGCGCCGCCGCCAGTGCGAGGGCCTTAATCCCGGCATGATCGATCATGTGTTCCTCCCGTTGTCACCGCACCGTTCCCTCCCGACCGGAGGAGGCAACCTTGACGGCATCGTAAAAAGTCCGGATGCTTCGTTGCGCTTCATCCCTCGTCACTGCGACGTACGTACAAGTACGCCTCATTCCTCAGGATGCGCGCGCCTCGCCTGCGGATCTTTTTACGATGCCGTCCCAAATGGGACATTTTTTAACCTTTTACGATGTCGTCAAAGGTTGCCTCGAGTGTAATGGGACTTACTCTCAGCCACCCCCTGATTCTCGCCTCCGCCTCGCCCCGGAGGGAGGAACTGCTGCGTCTGCTGGGCCTGGATTTTCAGGTCCTCCCCAGCCGGGTGGACGAAACCTTCTTCGTAAACGAAAGGCCCGGGGAGCATGTCCTCAGGCTGGCGGAAAACAAGGCCCACGTCGTGGCCCTGATGCACCCCCAGGCCTGGGTCCTGGGGGCGGACACCATCGTGGTCATCGACGGCGAGGTACTGGGAAAACCGGCGGATCCTCCAGCGGCGGCGCGGATGCTGGAGAAGCTCAGCGGCCGGACCCACGAGGTGTACACGGGTTTCGCCCTCCTCCGTCTTGCCGCTCGGATCACCGTCAGGCAGGAGGTCCGGTCCTCCGTAACCTTCCGGAATATTTCCCCGGATGAAAAAATGTGGTATATCAGCTCCCCGGAACCTTACGACAAGGCCGGGGCCTATGCCGTCCAGGGCCTCGGGGCATTTTTTATCAAGGAAATCAGTGGTTCCTATACGAACGTCATGGGCTTGCCGCTCTGCGAGGTGGTGGATGCCCTGAAGACCGTGGGCGCCCTTTCCTTCACCCCGCCCCCGGAGGGATGAAAACCCGGCGATCCCCAGCCGCTGCAAGCGTTGTTCCAGAGGGAAGGTGAAGATAATGAGACGAAAAAGATGAATGATGCCGCCATCATGGAAAATATCGAGCGGATCAGGGAGCGGATCGCCCGGGCCGCCGCCGGAGCGGGCCGGCGGCCTGAAGACGTGCGCCTCATGGCCGTCACCAAGACCGTGGACGACGAGCGGATTGCCGCGGCCATCGCCGCCGGG
>Ga0208195_1003098_pt1 | contig 14529 bp, 10 predicted proteins | sample AD_UKC077_MetaG_FD_184441 | JGI IMG/M metagenome (GOLD analysis project Ga0208195, IMG submission 184441) | Active sludge microbial communities of municipal wastewater-treating anaerobic digesters from USA - AD_UKC077_MetaG (SPAdes) (version 2) | ecosystem: Engineered > Bioreactor > Anaerobic >...
CTTATTTAGAAGAAAATAAGGAATTACTTACAACTTTAAAAAAACATAATACTCTTACTTATTTTAGAATAGCCAATTTAATTAAAGTTTTGAATTATATTTTAGAAAGCAAGAAGATTGATAAAATCTATGAAACAATTTTCGATGTTGGATTTAACTTTCTTCATTCAACTTTAGAAGAGATAAAAGAGTATTTAGATATCTATTTTGATAACGATTATGAAGCTTTCATTAAACAAGAGTTATATGTAAACTATATTTTAATTCTAGATGATTTAAGATTATCGATTAAAGAACAAACGAAATTAGATGAAAATGATGAAGAGCATATTCTTAAGATGCAAGAAAGTTTAGAAAACTATTTTAAAAAGGGCCTTGATGTTCCAAAAAAAGTATATAGGGAATATCAAGACTATGTTCAAACTTTAAGCCATAAGTATAGTGATGTAAGATTAACCGTAGAAGTATTTGAAGAGATACACGATAAGTTAATGTATTAAAAAAAGCAACTTTAATAAGTTGCTTCTTTTTTATTTGTTTTTCATGTGAGGGAATAAAATAATATCCCTAATTGAATCGACATTTGCAAGTAACATACAAGTACGGTCAATACCGATACCTAAACCACCTGTTGGTGGTAAGCCATATTCTAAAGCTTCTAAGAAATCTGTATCCATTTCGCTTGCTTCATCGTTACCTTTGCTTTTTTCTTCTAGCTGCTTTTCGAATCTTTCTTTTTGATCAATTGGATCATTTAATTCTGAGAAAGCATTGGCATATTCTTTAGTATTAATGAATAATTCAAAGCGGTCAGTAAAACGAGGATCTTTATCGTTCTTTTTTGCTAATGGACTTATATCTAGTGGATGTCCATAAACAAAAGTAGGTTGGATAAGTTTTTCTTCGCAGTATGTTTCAAAGAATAGATTAACAATGTGACCGAAAGATTTTTCGTGTTCTTTTACTTGAATATCATGCTTTTTAGCTAATTTTAAAGCTTCTTCATCAGATTTAACTTTAAAGAAATCAATTCCTGTTTCTTCTTTGATTAAGTCTGCCATATGAACTCTTTTGAATTTAGTAAAGTCTAATTCGTGGCCTTGGTAGTTGATAATGTATGAACCATTTGTTTCTTTAGCTAAATATTGGAATAACTCTTCTACAAGATCCATCATTCCTACCATATCAGAGTATGCTTGGTAAGCTTCAATTGTAGTGAATTCTGGGTTGTGAGTAGAGTCCATTCCTTCGTTTCTAAATAGACGACCAATTTCATATACTCTATCCATACCACCTACGATTAATTTCTTTAGTGGAAGTTCAGTTGCGATTCTTAAATAAAAGTCCATATCTAAAGTATTGTGATGAGTGATAAATGGTCTTGCATTAGCTCCACCTAAGACAGAATGTAAAATCGGTGTTTCCACTTCCACAAACCCTCTACTATCAAAGAAGTGTTGGATTAGTCTAATAATTCTTGGTCTTAAGAAAGCAATGTATCTAGACTCTTCATTCATAATTAAATCTACATAACGATGACGTCTTGCTTCTTCAACATCTTGAAGGCCATGATATTTTTCTGGTAGAGGTCTTAAAGCTTTTGTTAGGTGAACATATTTAGTAGCTCTTACTGTTAATTCTCCTGTATTTGTTTTAATTACAAAGCCTTCGATTCCGATAATATCACCGATATCGCATCTACGATATAGGTAATATTGTTCTTCTCCAATTTCGTCTTCACGAATATAGATTTGAACTTGACCAAATTTATCTTGGATATGCATAAAGCCGGCTTTTCCTGATCTTCGTTTAGTCATTATTCTACCAGCTACTTTAACTTTTATCTTTTTTTCTTCTAACTCTTCTTTAGTTTTTTCTAAATATTTTTCTTGTAATTTTTTGGAATTAGAAGTTGGTTTATAGGCATGACCAAAAGGTTTAATTCCTAAGTCTTCTAATTCTTTTACTTTTTCTCGTCTTACTATTTCTTGATCTGTTAGATTTTTCATCATAAGTTTTCACCTCTTATTGCTTTAGTAATTATACCATATTTTACTTAGGTTTTCAATTAATAAAAACGTAATTACTAGGTTCTTGCTTTTTTATGTTGGTGTTGCTATAATATAAACTAATGAAAGGTGTGATTTGTATGTACCCGTTATTCACAAATATGAAATATGTTTTTAAAAAGGCTTATAAGTATGATAAGAAAATTAGGCTTTTTTTAATTGTTCATATTGTTTGCCAGATACTATTACCAATTATATCTTTAGTTACTACAAGTGGAATTGTTTATATGCTTACAAATAATATTGATGTTATTCCTTATCTCTATATAGTTGGTGGAATTTTATTATTAAGTGTGATATTGCAAATTACAAATGCATATGTATACAATAAGTATAACTGGTATTCTACGTTTGCCAGGACTACTATTTTTATGGTTGAAATAACAAATGAATGTATTACTAAAGACTATGAAACTATAGAACCTAAAAGTGGACAAAAAAGGCTTAATCAAAGTTTAGAGAGTGTATCTTCAAACTGGGTTGGTGTTGAAGGGATGATGAAAGAAACCCCTAAATTCTTTATTAACATTATCGGGTTAATAGTATATACAGTAGTTGCTATTATTTTTATACCTTGGATTTTAATTGTAGTTTTTGCAATGAGTGCTTTAAATATTTTTTTATCTAATAAAGCAAACAAATATTTGAAAGAGATTTATCCAGAAACTTCAAAACTTAGAAGAGAACAATACTTTTTAAGAAGTGAACTTATTGATCCTAAATATGGTAAAGATATTAGGATGTTTAAGATGAAAGCTTGGTTTCTTAAGATTTATCATGCTTTAATGAAAAAAAGAATTAATATTGAATCTAAAGTCCATTTAAGGTTTATGTTAGCAGGAATAAGCAATTCAATCTTTTTATTTATTAGAGATGCTATTGCTTATGGATTGTTAATTGTGATGGTTATTGATGGGAAGATTGATGTTGCAACATTCACCTTTTTATTAGGAATTGTTTTTGGTTTTTCATCTTGGGTTAATGGTTTTACTGATGCTTTTAATAGCTTAAAAAGAATGAATGTAGATGTTAATTATTATCGCAAGTTTGTAGAGTATGAAAATGTCTTTAATCATGAAGAAGGATTACCAATTGAAAAGTTAGAAAAGCCAATTAGTATTACTTTTAAAGATGTGACATTTGCTTATCCTGAAACTGACAAAGTGGTTTTAGAGAATTTTAATTTAGAAGTTAAAGCAGGCGAAAAATTAGCAGTAGTTGGTCCAAACGGAAGTGGTAAAACGACATTAATTAAACTACTTACTGGATTATATAGACCAACTAAAGGAGAAATCTTAATTAATGGTGTTAATATCTTAGAATATAACATTGATGATTATATGAGTTTATTTAGCGTTGTCTTTCAAGATTCAGAACCTTTAGCTTTCACAATTTTAGAGAATGTGTCAGCAAGACCTACTAGCAAAACCGATATGGATAAATTTAACGATGCTGTTACTAAAGCGGGGTTAAAAGAAAAAATTGAATCTTTACCACACAAAGAATATACTTACTTAACGCAACATTTTGACGAGGAAGGAATTTCTTTATCGGGTGGAGAAACACAAAAATTAATGTTAGCTAGGGCTTTATATAAGAATGCTCCAATCTTAATATTAGATGAACCAACAAGTGCCTTAGATCCATTAAATGAAGAGAAGATGTATAAAGCATATGATTCTTTTACGAAAGGAAACACATCGATCTTTATTTCTCATAGACTTTCTTCTACAAGATTTTGTGATAGGATTATTTATATTGAAGATGGAACAATAAAGGAAGTTGGAACTCATAAAGAATTAATGGCTTTAAATGGTAAATATAAATTTATCTTTGATACTCAAAGCCAGTATTATAAGGAGAGTGTCTAGTATGAAAGCTACAATGAAGAATTTGAAATTAATGAGTAAGCTCTCTCCTGGATTTATCGCCGGTCATATCTTCAAGGGTATTGTTTTATCACTACTTCCTTTTGTGAATATTATCTTTTCTTATTTAATACTTGATAATCTACTTTTAGGTAAGCCAAAAGAGACAATCTTTACTCAAGTAGCAATAATGATTTCGATTAATTTGTTTTTAGCTTTAATAAACATACTGTTAGATTACATTATTAAGAAGAAATCTATTTTATTGCAATATAAATTAGATGAAGCTATAAGTATGAAATCTATTGATATAGATTATGAACTACAAGAAAAACAAGAAGTTATGGCTTTAATTAGTAAAGCTCAAGCGGGAATTAATAGTAGTGGTGGATTTGATAGTTATGCTAAATATATTTTTCAAGAAGTATTAAAAAACATTTTGCAAATAATTTATGCAATAGTTATTCTAGTTGGTTTGTTTATTGTAAAAGAGGACTTGCATAATACAGGCTTATCAAGATTTTTAAACAATCCATTTTCAATTTTGATTATTATTTTGTTGATAGCTATAACAGTAACTGTTTCCACAATGCTAACAAATAAACTAAGCAAAGTAAATTATGAAGCTACTTTAGGAAATATTGATGGTAACCGTAAGTTTAGTTATTTATTTAGAATAAATATGGATTATGATTTAGGAAAAGATGTTCGACTTTACAAAATGCAAGATATGATTTTAACTGTTATGAAAGATAAAAGATTTTCAGTTGAAACATCTTGGGGTAAATACATTAACTTTACTTTTAAAATGCAAAGAACAATGCACATTTTAAGTCATATTCTTACATTTGCATCATATGTTTTTGTAGGGTTAAAAGCATTACATGGTTTTATTAGTGTTGGAGAAGTATTGAGGTATGTTGGGGCGATAGTATTATTGCAAGGAGCAATTAGTGCAACATTTCAGTATGTTGTAGAGATTGGATTATTAAATACATATTTAACGCATTATGATACTTTCTTGAATTTAGAATCGAAAATGGTTTATGGTAATGAGAAAGTAGACTTAAAAGATTTAACAATTGAATTTAAAAATGTGTATTTTAAATACCCAAATACTACAAACTACATTTTAAAAGATATCAATTTAAAAATTAATCCTTATGATAAATTAGCGATTGTTGGGGAAAATGGAGCTGGTAAAACGACTTTTATTAAATTATTGTCTAGGCTTTATGATCCAACTGAAGGAGAAATCTTAGTTAATGGTAAAAATATTAAAGTTTATTCTAAAGAATCAATTAGAGATATCTTTGGTATTGTTTTCCAAGATTTTAAATTATTTTCTTATTCAATTAAAGATAACATCACAATTGGTAAAGAAGATGAAGGTGTAGAAAAAGTATTAATTGAAGCAGGTTTTAAAGAAAGATTAGAAAAACTACCAAAGGGAATTGATACAATGATGTTCAATAAAGCAGCAAATGATGGTCAAGAATTTAGTGGTGGCGAAGAACAAAAAATTGCTATTGCTAGGGCTTTGTATAAGAATGCACCTTTTGTTATTTTAGATGAACCTACAAGCGCACTTGATCCATTAGCTGAAGAAGAGATTTATTTAAAGTTTAATAAATTAATAGAAAATAAAACTTCAATCTTTATTTCTCATAGAATGAGTGGTTGTAAGTTCTGTGATAAAATTATTGTTTTAGATAAAGGCGAAATTTTAGAAGTTGAAACTCATGAAGGGTTAATGAAGAACAAGAATAAATATTATGAGTTATTTAGTGCTCAGGCTAAATATTATAATTAATCTATAACTTTTTAAAATATTTGCATTATACTAGGTTAATGATATAATATAGTTGTAAGTAGGCTAAGATATAACTAGCTGTGAAATTTTGGAAAGGTGATTAATATGAGAAAGGTTTTAATTATTTTATTGTTATTATTTTGTTTTAGTTTAACTGCTTGTAAAGACAATGATGCTAAGAAAAAAGAAGATGATAAAACACAAGAAACAAATACACCTGATGATGCAGTTATAGCTAATAAAGAAGATATCGTTGATGATAACGATGATACAACTACTAATGATAAAGAAGATGAAGTTGATCCTCCTGGCGGTGAAGATCCTGGAGATGATCCAGAACCAGTAGATAGAGCTTTAGAAATAAAAGCTATTATTGAAATGATGGAAACAGAAGAAGATCCAGAAGTAGTAATAAGAGTTTTATTTAAGATTAAGGCAGAAATTAAAGATTGGCCTTTAGAAGAATTAGAAAAGATTACTAATTTAGATCGAATAGAACTTTTAATAACCAGTGCTATTTGCAAACTTACTGAAGAAAAGCAAATAAAAAAATATGTTGATGAACCAAGTGATTATTACACTTTTGAGGAATTGTTTGCAAGATATTATCCTCCAGCTAATGCTATAGAAGAAATTGGTTATTGTGGTTTCATAGACTCAAGTCCATGTTTAAAAACATCAGTAGAAGCAGCATATAGAATATTTTATTTGCCTTTTATTAAAGTTGAAGATGTTACTGGTTTAATGGAATTTGGTTTGCTTTTTGAAAATGACGCATTTGGTCTTCCAGCACATATTATGGTTCGTATGAATGACAATCATATTCATGAAGTTATTTATACTGGATTTTATTTTTATTCTAATGGAATTTGTATGTTAAGAACAAAAGAAAGCGATGATGCTCCTGAAGAAATATATGTTTCAATAATAGGTATGGATTTAGAAGTCTTCGCAGAAGAAGCAGCTATACCTTTTGAAAGCTTTTTCCCAGATTTAGGTGGTGTAGATCCAGCACAAAGAGCAGCAAGGATTGTTAGTAAGATTGATTCATTACAAACTGAAACTAATCCAATTGTTTTGATCAGAGAGTTATTTAAACTTAAAAAGGAAATTAAAGAATATTTACCTTTAGAATATCGTAATAAAGTTACTAACTTAGATCAAATTGAAGTTTTAATGAAAGCAGCAATTTTAAGAAGAATAGAGGATACAAAATTAACTAGTTATGTTATTAATCTAGAGGAGTATTTTACTTTTGAAGATTTGCTAGTTAAAAAGTATAGATCTTTAGACTTTATCCAACAAGTAGATTTTTATAATCTATTTGATGAAGAACAACCAGCTTTAAGCAAAAGACCTGAAAATGCCTGTAAGATGCTTAACTTACCATTTATTGAGGTTCAAGCAGATTCGGTATTAGGAGAATGGGCTTTAGGAGAAAATACTTCTCTATTTGAAACTAATGAGTATATGTGGGGTAGTAAGATAAAGCTTGTGGGGAAAAATCCTGAAAGAGATTTAAATTTAAATTTTGAATTTAGATTTGTAGCATCAGGAATTTGTGTGCTAAAAATGAGAGTTGGCAATGGTCCGTGGGAAGCATATGTTTCCATAACTCCAATAGATCCGTCTGTTTTTTCTCTGTATTCAGAAAAACCACTGGAAAGTTTTTTCCCCAAGGATAATAAATTTAGAATAAATTAAAAGAGCTAACATTTAATGTTTGCTCTTTTTAATGTCTTAAATTGATAAAAGTCCTTGCTTTTTAGAAGTAAATATTGTATAATAATAAAGCATATGAGAATGCATGGTGGGGTAGCGAAGTGGCTAAACGCGGTGGACTGTAAATCCACTCTCTCCGAGTTCGGCAGTTCGAATCTGTCCCCCACCACCACTTATAGGGCTATAGCCAAGCGGTAAGGCAAAGGACTTTGACTCCTTGATCGTTGGTTCAAATCCAGCTAGCCCTGCCACTTTTATATTTTATTTAAACGCCCTTAATAAAGGCGTTTTTTTTAAAAATAAAGAAATTAAATTAATTATTTTGTTTTTAAGGAATAATTAGGATAAAGTGCTACAATTATTCAAACGTCATTTGAAATGGCATTTGAATAATAGGAGTAAATAATTATGATTATCGTTTATGTAATAGATTCGTTTGATGAATTTTCTAACGAAGCTACTATTTTTGCTAGTTGTTCCAAAAAGATATTAGAAGAAATGGGACATATGGTTAGAGTTGTTTCTAACACGAAACTAAAAGGTGAAGAATATTTTAATCTTCAAAATGGAAAATCTAAAACGATGGCAAAGCAAAAATATTATTTTGCAAAACCAGATAAAGAAATATTTAGAAAGGCTTTTGATGGAGCAGATATAGTTCATTTCTTTTATCCTTCTAAAGCAGCTAAAGTTGCAATTAAAGTTGCAAAAGAAATGGGTATACCAGTTACTGGCTCATATTACTGCTTAGAGCATAGGTTAGTACATAAGCGCAGATTTTATAGAAAGATTGATCGTGTTCATTGTCCAAGTCTAATTATAGCTAACCAATTAAGGGACCGTGGTTATAAAAACATTTTTCATCCAATTACTATTGGAGTTGGTAAAGAGAATCAAGACTCAATGCAAAATTATCAAATTGAAGTAGCGGGAAACAAATTAGAAGAGATGTTTAATGCAGCTATTAAAGACAATAAGATAAATAATTTGGAAAAAGATGCAGCTGAGAAAAAATATTTAAAGAGATTAAAACAAAGCAAAATCGGATTTTTGATTCTTAAATTATTTTATTTATTGCTATTTCCATTTGGTAAGCTATATGCTCATTTGTTTGGGAAACTTCATATTAAGGGTAAGGAAAACTTAACATCAATTAAGGGTGGAGCTATCATAATTAGCAATCATGTTCATAATTTCGATGCTCCAATCAACACTTGTGCTGCGTATCCAAGATTGCCTGTCTTTACATCACAACCAGCAAATTTTGAACATAAAGTATATGGACTTTTAATTAAAATGTTTGGAGCTATTCCAACACCAGTTGAGCTTAATCAAACTAAGATATTTATTAATGAAATAACTAAAAAAGTTAAAAATGGAAGATTAGTTTTAATTTATCCAGAAGGGAATTTGATCTATAAAAATAAAGATCTTCAAAAATTTAAAAAAGGAGCTTTTTATATTGCCCAAAATGCAATGGCTCCAATTATCCCCGCAAGAATTAGTTTTTTAGAAATACCTAGGAAAAATGGTAAAATTAAAAAACGTGTTATTCTAAATATTGGTAAGCCAATTTATCCTAATTTTGCTATGACGAGAAAAGAATCAATTGACAATCTTATGGAAGCATCGCTTGCAGCACTGGAATCATTAAAAGTTGAAGAATATAAGTAAAGGTGGTAATAATGCAATTTAGATTAGCTGAAAAACAAGATTTAACGCAAATAATTAAGATGTATAAAGAAGTTATAAAAAATATGGATGCAAATGGACTTCAAATTTGGGATGAGAGTTATCCTTTTGCTTTTTTTGAAAGTGATATTCAAAACAAACAATTTTATGTTTTAGTTGAAGGTGAAAAGATAATTTCAGCTGTTGCTATGTGTGATAGACATATTGGAGAAAATGTAGGGAAATGGGAAAATCCAAATGCTAAGGCTTTTTATTTAAGCCGTTTTGCTGTTAATCCTGATTATTTAAAACAAGGTATTGGTAGCCTAATGGTAAGTAAAATAAAAGAAGTTGCTAAAGAACTGGGTGCTGAATATTTAAGGTTATTTGTTGTTATAATAAATAAAAGGGCAATCCAATTTTATGAAAAAAATGGTTTTAGAAAAGTTGAAGGAATACTTGACACATTTTTAGATGATGGTTCTATTTTGCATGAATTTGGATATGAAATGGAAATTTAAATGATTTTGATAACCTTCGTTTACTTGGGCTGATAGTGAAGTTATGAGATATGTAGGTTTTCCTAAATGATTTAAAAAAGAGAAGAAGAGATGATATTATAGTAGGAGCAATTTAGTAAACGCAAGTCAACCACTAATCATTTTCTATAATTGTTGATAGAAAATTTGATCGTGGAAATATTTAAGAATGGCGCAACGAATGCTTATGTTTACCCCGTTGTGCAAAATAAAAAAACGACTTATAAAGTCGTTTTTTTATTATCCTGGAAGAGCGGGCAGTTCCATTTTACCTAATGCATTAGATTGGTTTAGTAAATAGTTTGCCATTTCTTCTCTTGTAGTTGCAATTTTTTTAAGTTCGCTATAACGAATGGGTTTATCAAAGATATGCACTTTATCTTTTCTTCGGTAATAAGAAGAATAGATTAAGACATCCATTCCTCTTTTATAGAAAGTTTCTGCTAATAAAGCAAATCCAGAGTAAAACCCCCTTAGTTCATCAAAGTATCCTTCTTCAGACATTTCAGGAAAGATTACAATATTTTCTCCGTTTTTCATAACAGCAACACTTTCTCTTAAAGTTCTTTTTAAACGAGCATCGCGATATGTAGAGATCAATCTAAGTCCTTTATAAAATAGATAAGTTAAAGGACTTGCAAGCAAACAAAATAGTCTAGCAAGATGGATGTTCCATCCTTTCTTTTGGTGGTAATAAGTTTTCGTTTGATAGTTGTAAAGTTTTCTTAAACCAGAATTCATTTCGTGAGTTCCCCACATTCTTAAAGGAAACTCTGCGTATGACTCTAGTAAAAGCGGGCCTGTAGCACCAACATGATTAGCTAAAACAATGCTATTAGTTGTTGGTTTTTCACCTAAATAAATATATCTAGGTCTTCTGTAACGTAGTCTTATAAGTTTTTTAAAACCGCGAAACCAAAGTTTTCGGTCCTGTCGAAAAATTTTTGCCATAAATATCACCTTTCAAAGAGTATAACATAAAATAAATACTATATCAATAATAAAGTAAATAGGAAACTTTATTTTGAAAATACTAATATAACAATATTTTAATTTACTAATATTAAAACAAACTTAAAATATATTATTATTTATCAAAGATAAAATAATATAAGTGAATATTGGAACTTTTTTATTATCATTTCTTTTCTTTACAAATGTTGCAATTAAAGTTATAATATACCAAGGTGGAGCTTATGGAAACTTTAAAAATTGATAAACAAAATACAAAAATGATAGCTCATCGTGGTTTAAGTGGTCTAGAACAAGAAAATACAGTTCTAGCTTTTATTGCGGCTGGCAATAGAAGTTATTTTGGGATTGAAACTGATGTTAGGATTACTAAAGACAAGAAGTTTATTTTGTGTCATGATGATAATCTTAAAAGGATTTCTGGTATTGATGTAAAGATTTCTGACGCTACTTATGAAGAGTTAAGGAGTTATTCTTTATATGATTTTGATAGCAAAGAAAGAAAAGAACATGTAAGATTAGCTTCACTTGAAGAGTATTTAAGTGTTTGTAAGAAGTATGATAAAGTTGCAGTTATTGAATTAAAAGAAGTTTATCGTGAAGAAGATGTTGTAAATTTACTTGATATTACTTTTCAGTATTTAAAAGAAGAAAATGTAATTTTTATTAGTTTTTATTTAAAGAACTTACAATACATTCGTAAATACAACTCAAATGTAAAGATTCAGTTTCTAACAAGCGATTTTAATAAAGCTATTTTAAATGAATTAAGAAAACTAGAAGCAGGACTTGATATCAACTATCACCAATTGTCTAAGGAGATTGTTGAGACATGTCATAAATATGGGATTGAAGTTAATGTTTGGACAGTTAATAATCCAATTGAAGCATATTTACTTTTAACTTGGGATATTGATTATATAACTTCAAATGTTTTAGAATAATGAATTATGTTTATATTTTAAAGTGTAGTGATGATACTTTGTATATAGGTTGGACTAATGATCTTGAAAAAAGAATCAAAGCACACAACGAACAAAAAGGAGCAAGATATACTAAAAGAAGAACTCCTGTTAGATTAGTCTATTATGAAACATTTGAAACTAAGATTGAAGCTTTAAAAAGAGAATTTGATTTAAAAAAGTTATCAAGAGAACATAAACTTTATTTAATAAATAATGAAGTAAAAACTAATGTTTATGTTTTTAGAAGTTCAAATCAAGATGAAGATATTAGGAAGCTTTTAAAAGAAAAACTTCAAGAAGATTACAAATTAGATATCAAAACTTTAAAGTTTAAATATAATAAATATAAAAAACCTTATTTAAACTTACCAGTTTATTTTAATATTAGTCATTCTTATGATTTAATAGCTTTAGTTATTTCTAAATATGAAGTAGGTATTGATATTGAGAAAGTCCAAACAAGAAAAGAAAAACTAGCTGATAAGATTTTTAGCGAAGTAGAAATGAAAGAGTATCAAGAAAACAAATCAGATTCTTACTTAATTAAGAAATGGACAGAAAAAGAAGCATACTTTAAGTTATTAGGTACTGGTTTAATTTTAAATGAGTTAAAGCAAGATTATAGTAGATATGTAAAGAGTTATAAATTAGAAGATAATAAGGAAATATACTATTTATCTATAGCAACTAACGAAACAATTAACATAAATATACTTGAAGAAAATATAAAAATTTGATAAAATGAATAAACAAAAAAAGGATAAAAGGAAATGGCAGATTTTAAAGAAAAAGTTTTAGATTTACATGAAAAATATCAAGGTAAAATTGAAATAACTTCTAAGTTACAAATCAATAGCAAAGAAGACTTAGCTTTAGTTTATTCGCCAGGAGTAGCAGAAGCTTCTCTTGCGATTAAAGAAAATAAAGAAGATGTTTATAAATATACATCTAAGGGTAAGTTTGTAGCTATAGTAACAGATGGTTCAGCTGTTTTAGGTTTAGGTGATATTGGACCAGAAGCTGCTTTACCAGTTATGGAAGGTAAAGCTTTACTTTTTAAGAAGTTTGCAGGTGTTGATGCTTTTCCAATTTGTTTAAGAACTAAAGATGTTGATGAAATTGTCAATACTGTTAAATTAATTGCTCCTGGATTTGGGGGAGTAAATTTAGAAGATATATCTTTTCCACGTTGTGTTGAGATTGAAGAAAGGCTAAAGAAAGAATTAGATATACCAGTTTTTCACGATGATCAACACGGAACTGCAATTGTAACTTTAGCTGCTTTAATCAATGCTTGTAAAGTTGTTGGTAAAAAACTAGAAAACTTAAAAGTAGTTATTTCTGGTTTTGGTGCAGCAGGTTCAGCAATTGCAAGATTATTAAGAAAAGCTAATGTTCCATCTATTTATGCTACCAATCGCAAGGGTGTTTTAAGCAAACTAAAAGAAAACGATCCAATGATTGATAAATTTTTGGAAAAGGGAATTGTTGATAGCTATAATAAGAAAGATGGAAAGTTAGAAGATATTATTAAAGATGCCGATGTTTTTATTGGTGTATCTGTAGCTGATGTTCTAACAAAAGAAATGGTTAATATGATGGCAGATAAACCAATTGTTTTTGCTCTTGCTAATCCTAATCCAGAAATAAGTAGCATTGAGGTCAAAAAAACTAAAGCGTATATTTATGCAACAGGAAGGAGCGATTTACCAAATCAAATAAATAATGTTTTAGCTTTTCCGGGACTATTTAAAGGAGTCTTCGCGTGCAAAGCAAAACAAATTACAGAAAAAATGTTATTAGATGCTAGTCAAGCTATTGCTTCTTTAATTACTGAAGAAGAACTAAGTAAAGACTACATTATTCCATCACCATTTGATGAAAGAGTAGCTTTTGTAGTTAGTAAAGCAGTGTCTAAATAATAAAAGATATAGGGGGGATAAATTATGAGATATCGCATTGAGAAGGATAAAATAGGGAAACTTCAATTGCCTTTAGAAGTGTATTATGGGATTCATACTGCAAGAAGTAAAGAAACATTTTCCTTAACAAAACACGGGCTAAATAGGCAAATGATTAAAACTCTAACAAGTATTAAAAAAGCATCAGCTATTGCTAATACTAGTTTAAAACTATTAGATCAAAAAAAGGCTGAAGCAATTATTTTAAGTTGTGATGAGATTTTTAATGGAAGACTTCATGGTCAGTTTGTAACTGATTTAGTTCAAGGTGGTTCTGGTCATAGTATGAACATGAATGCTAACGAAGTAATTGCTAATCGTGCTAATGAAATGTTAGGGGGAACTAAGGGCGGTTACGAATATGTAAGTGTAGAAGATGTTAATTTAAATCAATCAAGCATAGGGGTTATTGTTTTAGCTGGTAAAATTACAGCGGTTAGATTAACTAAGAAATTACTTAATGAAGCTAAAAAATTAAGTGCTACTTTAAAAGAAAAAATAGCTGATTTGAAAATTGGCGAATTTGATTATGAGAATTGTCTTATTTTCATGCAAGAAAATTTAGATCGCAATATCAAAAAAGTAACTAAAACTTTTGATAGTTTTAAAGAAGTAGCAATTGGTATGAGTTATTTTGAAACAAAAAAAGAAATTCCTGAAGAATTTCCTAAATTGTTTGTGAAGCATTTAAATGCTGCATATCCAAGTGAAAAAGTAAAACAAGCTAGTAACTTAATTGAGAATGCTTCTGATTATTCTTGTTTCTTAGAATTATCATCTGCTTTAAGAACATTAATGATTGATGTAGCAAAAGCAGTAGACGATTTAAAACCAGGAATTGTTTCAGGTAAATTTGTTATTCCTCAAGTTCAAGAAAGTCCTGAACCAGAAGAACCGAATTTAATTGTTTTAGAAATGGTTAACCAAATTTCATTTTATATTATGGGTA
>Ga0208195_1003109_pt1 | contig 14476 bp, 10 predicted proteins | sample AD_UKC077_MetaG_FD_184441 | JGI IMG/M metagenome (GOLD analysis project Ga0208195, IMG submission 184441) | Active sludge microbial communities of municipal wastewater-treating anaerobic digesters from USA - AD_UKC077_MetaG (SPAdes) (version 2) | ecosystem: Engineered > Bioreactor > Anaerobic >...
AACGGAATCTGCCAGTTTCAAGAAATCCGCAGTCGATGTGTTCTGTTATGATCTCAATTATTTCTTTCGGAGAAGTGCTGTTGGACCATTCCTGCCTGGAGATTGGCACCCCGCCGCCAAACTTTGCCGCCAGCCTTTGCAAGAGTTCCCTTTCATCATCGTTCAGCCAGTCATTCCTGATATACTTCGAAAAGCGGCAGTCCAGGAGGGTGAAAGCGTCAAAAGCTCCCATCTCCTTCTCCTGTGTGTCCCACAGCAGGAGTAATAGGTTAGGATATTTCCTGAAATCGACGGTTTCTTCCATCCGATCGCCCCTCCATATTATCCTTTATTACATTCTATCTCGTATAATAAAGAAAAGATATCAAGTATAGCAGTGCGGGTGCTGTTGCGGAATACTGGCAAGTCAGGCACGGTCGCGGCTGTCTTTCCAGAGCCTTTCCTTGCGTGCCGCCGTCCGCGAACGCTTTTCCACGCGCTCATTTATAAAAAAATGCGCACGAAATTTTCTATCACAAAGGGAGTTGATAAATTTGCCGTATTTCATAAGGCCGTTTTATATCTCCCGGGAAGATGCCCTGAAAATAAGAACGGAAGAGGAAGCGATGTTTAAAAGGGCTGCCATCACCGCTTTGGGTGAAGATGTATTCAGAAAAAGAAATTTCACTGTAAGGTTTGCCGGAATATTTGAAAAAGAAAATGGGCCGAATGCTGAGGGCAAACAGTAAAAATATGGATCAAGGTCATTGAGGGCAGACAGGGAATAGAAGTTTTGCGGAAGGAGGATACCCTGATCCCAGACAAGAATGTTTGGGATCAGGGGCTACCTCACGCGATATCCCGTTTGGGATTCGCTTATTATAGCAACTCTAAAAACAAAAAAATAATAAATGATTTTAGAGTGACTATAATCGTGCAATCGGCGCAATAGCGCAACGAAAGCACCTTATGAAATTAATATATCAAAAAAAATAACAGTAAACAATAATACGAAAAACATTAAAAATAGCGACAAACTCAGTCATAGAGAGGATTTACAGAAAAATGCGTAAAGTGCATTGAATATTCGGAATAGTAAAACTATTTAATCAATTGGGACGGCTGCGTAAAATCGGAATACGACCGCCCCATCAGAGCTCACTTTGAGCTCTTGAAGTAGATTGCTTATCTTTTGCGGGATGGTTTCTGTATTTGTGCTGCATGGGCTTTACGCATAAGCTAGGTTAGTCCCGGAGTTTTACCGTATTCGTAAATATCTCCTTAAGTTATCAATCGAGTAGCGCCATCGCCGCACGTTGCCTTTCCTCCTGGGCATCAATATAATGTTGTGTGGTTCTAAAATCGGCATGCGTGAGGGCGTTCTGCAATTGGAGCGGATCGGCTCCTTTTTCGGCCAACAGCATGGCAAAGCCGTGTCGAAGACTATACGGTGAATACTTTTTTTCATCAATTCCGGCACGGCGGAGAACACTTTTAAACTGTTTTTTTATCGAAGAAACAGGAAAGAGTCTATCGTCTGGCTTCGCATTTGGGTTCTTATCCTTCCAGTCCTTCAAAGCGTGATACGGGGCTTCAGATAAATACAGCCAGCACGTTGTTTTTGCTTTTCGATTGTTAGTGTGGCGGGCAAGAAACTTTTTCTTTTTTAAATCTATGTCCCTCCATATGAGGCCCAGTGCGGTAACAGGACGAATACCGGTATAAATCATCAGGACTATAAGCGGGTGGAGATATCCCATATCGCGTTTTTTATCGCCTATAGTATATGTTTCTTTTGATTGCTCTAATGCGGCCGCAATTATTTTATTTCTGTCATCTTCGGGGATCTCTTGGATCCGTGGTTCAATCCCTATCTCCGATAACTGCTTGTATTTTGGGTATTGATAGTCCTTTAAGCGGTCATAATGTTCGCTTGCCCAAACGCACAGGTATTTTAACTCTCGTAATTTTCTGTTTATAGTGGAAGCTTTCTTGCCTGCCAGTGTCTCCTCCGCTTGATATTTTTCTATTTTAGCCTTGTCAATATTCGAAATGCGGACTTTGTACAAATCCTTGAGGGCCAAATAAGAACTGTGCGTACAGTTACGTCTGGTCTGAGCCTGCTTCTTTTCCCAAGCACACCAGTTTTCGTATACCTCTTCAAGTGTAGGGACACCTGCGCTTCTGTTTCTCTTAATGGGATCAAGCGGGTTTCCTCCGGCAGCGTATTGTTTGATATACCCGTTGGCAATCTTGCGAATATTATCGAACTTTATATCTTCAACTTTGCCTATAGTCTTCTTTAATTGAACCTTGCCCTCATATTTTCTGCATCTTATAGCGTATGTTTTTTTCCCTCCTTGATTTACCCTCAATATCAAGCCTTGGGTCTCAATGTCGCAGTATTCGATATATTTTTTTTCATCCGGACACGTTGCCTGTTCCACAAACTCTTCTGTAAGAAGTACTTGCATAATCTTCATCCCCCAATATTTTACTCACATTTTACTCAACAAATATACTAAAAAATACATCTTTAAACAACTATCCCACATAAAATTATTATGCTGGAAGCAGATAAAATTCAGTAATAATCAGGGTTATTCAGTGATATTCAGGTTTATGCGATTTGGATTGAAGTGTGCATACCTAACCTTGCCAAGGTTGGGGTCGCGGGTTCGAATCCCGTCTTCCGCTCCAGAGATACCAACAGTTCGTAGGGTCCAGCCCTACGAATTTTTTTTATATCATTCTTTAGCCTTTCATTTCAATAAAAAAGAGCCGTTACTTGATTGGAGTAAAATCTAATTTTTTTCTAAATTCAAAATAATGTACTATAATTATTATAAATATATTGTTTTAAAGGAGGATTTTATCATTTTATACACAAAGATCGAAAAGCAATTTAATCGTACAAGAATTTCAATAAATGACTTAGATCAAGCTATAAAATACCTTAAGTATCTTAATCAAAATACTATTAACTCAGATTATATTATTCGCTCTGCACTTCTTACTGCCGCTATAATTTCATATTCAAGGCCTTTTTCTGACAACGTTTAAGAAACGTCAGCAGCAGGTACTCAAAAATTTGGAAAACGCGAGAAAAAAGAAATAATAAATATGATTGGAGAAGAAATTTCTGCTTATGATGAAAGAATCATAGTAAGAAATAAAGCAGTTGCTCATTCTGAATATGCTAAAAACCCAACAAAAAGATCCGCAGGCGAACAAGGCCGATCGGGATATTCCCTAACGCTGATTCATACATAAGTCTCGTTACGATCTGCCTGATCGAATACTCGGAGGATTGGTCGGCGAACAGGGCATACTTAAGTCAAGACTCGCTCCAAAAATTATCATCAAGAGCTGCGTAGGTTAACAGGAGTCCTAATGAAATTGCGAACTTAATTTGACACTGGCATGCGGGGTAAAATAGGATATGAAGTATGACCTTCGCAGGGAGATGTTGTTGATGGAAAATTCGGTGCATACAGTTTTATTCCTGCCGGATAATATAGAGGCGGTATCTGGGACGGACGAGCTTGTTGCCCATGCGGCTGCCGCCGCGGGAGTAAACATATTGCGTCCCTGCGGAGGTGCCGGGACTTGCGGCAAGTGCAGAGTCTCAGCGACTGACGGGAGAAGGTTCCTTTCGCCGCTTACCGCTACTGAAAAGAAACTCCTCAAAAAGGAAGAGATAAATTCCGGTGTGCGGTTGGCGTGCTGCGCGAAGATCCTTGGGAGCGGCACCCTGAAAGTCATCGATGCTGCAGAAGAACAGGGCAGCCGGATACTCGAGGGGACGTCAGTAAAGCCTGTGACCGAGTGGTCCCCCGACAAGAAGGGGCTCGGCGTGGCCGTTGACTTGGGCACTACGACGGTCGTCTGCTATCTGCTGGACCTTGACCGACATAAAGTCGCAGGGATCCGTTCCTTTCTGAATCCTCAGGTCTCCTACGGCGATGATGTGGTTTCGAGGATAGCGGCTTCAACGCTGCAGCCGGGAGCCCTTGCCCGTATGCAGGAAATGCTCGTTGAGGAAATGAACAAAGCATTTTCGACCCTTGCAGAAAAAGCGGGGACTGTTCCGGAGTCGCTGAACGAGGCCGTAGTGGCAGGCAACACCGTAATGGAGCATATTTTTCTCGGGATATCGCCAGAGAGCATTGGCTGCAGTCCATATTCGCCTCAGTTCAGGACCCATCCTCCGGTCGCTGCTTCAGACCTGGGCCTCAAAATGTCCCCCAACGGTACGGTCAAAGTGATACCGGTCGTTTCCGGATATGTGGGAGGGGACATAGTGGCGGGGATCGCTGCGCATGATGTAGACAGGGAAGTGCCTCTGAGGCTTTTTATAGATATAGGGACCAACAACGAGATCGTTATCGGCAATAAGGAAAAAATGTACTGCTGTGCGACAGCGGCCGGCCCGGCTTTCGAGGGAGCGGGAATAAGCCAGGGTATAAGTGGCTGCAGCGGCGCCGTCGAAAAAGTCTCGATGACAGAAGACGGGATATCATACAAAGTTATAGGAGGAGTTGCTCCCAAAGGACTGTGCGGGTCAGGGCTTATCGACGCAGTGGCCATACTTCTGAGGGAAGGCGTGATCGACGGCGGCGGAAGGATGCTTACACGCGAGGAATGCACCGATGAAAGGATAAAAGACAGGCTGAGCTTAGACGACAACAGGATCAACCGCTTCCTGATCACTGACAGGAATGATCCTGTATACCTTACCCAGAAGGATGTGCGTGCCGTGCAGCTTGCCACGGGAGCCGTAAAAGCTGGGACCGAAGTGCTGATGGAGAAGATGGGCGTTGCCGCTGACGGGATCGATGAAGTCCTGCTAGCGGGGGCCTTTGGCAGCAACATAGATATATCGAATGCCATGACGGTCGGTCTGATCCCGAAAGTCGAACGTGAAAGGGTGCGTTTCGTCTTCAACTCTTCAGGCCTGGGAGCCTGCATGGCGCAGGCGTCGGAAGATTTCTACCGCAGAACGGAACAGACCATGGGCGGGATGGAATATATAGAACTCTCTTCGCTGCAGGATTTTCAGGATCGTTTTATCAGATCGCTGACGTTTGCATAACGGCTTGTAAGGAGATGAGAGGGCATGAAAAAGATCAGGATATACTTCAGCTCCGACCTTGCCGATCCGACGAATGGAACAGCCGAGATCGAAGGACCTGAAGCGGCTGTCGATTTTTCCGCCCTGATCGAACATTACAGAACGCTGGGAGAAAACTACCTGAAAGATGCGGATAAATTCATCATGCAGTGGAAAGAGGAATGGGGGCCCAGGCTGTTTGACCCCAAGGCTCGCATTCTGCTGATGTCTGATGAAAATATGAGAAAAAATTTCGGAGATGTCATAGACTTCGGCAAAGCTGAGACAACTCTGTCGGCACTTATCGTCTGGACCGTAGGTGAGGCGATAGAGAAGAAAAGCGAAGAACTGATGTCCCAGAGCGGAAACCTCATGTCCGGCATGCTGCTTGATGTCGCGGGCTCTGTAGCGCTTTACGGCATGCACAGGCCCATACTGGAATGGCTGAGCGGCAAAGTCTGCCGTGAGCACTCAAAATACATATCCGCCGAGGTATATCCGGGCTTCACGGATGTCTCCCACGAGATAATGGACAGGATCGAAAAAACAGGCAATACAGAAAAGACTATAGGGGTCAGGGCTGAGGGAAGTTCGATGCTCCGACCGAGAAAGACACAATGTTCCTTTGTCGGCTTCGGTACAAACGAGATCCCTCTGTCGTCGGCAGTACGGCCCTGTGTGCCGTGCTCAGGCAAAAAGTGCCTCTGCTGGCAGCTTGGGGGATGCCATATGGATGTGTTAAGAAACAAGTGAACACCGGTCTTGATCTCTGTGGGGGGATATCGATGGCACGCGGAAAACTTGCGATAGTAAGAGGTGGCGGAGACCTGGCGACCGGGATAATATACAGATTGTGGAAGGTAGGCTATTCCGTGCTTTCACTGGAGACGGAGAGACCACTGGCGATAAGGAGGACCGTCTCTGTGGCCTCTGCCGTGTTTGACGGATCGATAGTGATCGAAGATATGGAGGCAGTCAGGATAGATTCCCTTTCGGATCTCCCCCGTGACAGAGAAAAAGTTTATGTGTATGTCGATCCGGCGGGTAAGTCGATCGCTGCTTTGAAGCCCGACCTTCTCGTTGATGCGATAATGGCAAAGAAAAATCTAGGTACCCGAAAAGGGATGGCACCCCTGGTGATAGCGATCGGCCCGGGGTTCTCGGCCCCTGAAGATGTTGACGCGGTAATAGAGACAAAACGCGGTCACTACCTGGGGAGAGTCATAAGGAAAGGTTCTGCGATACCCAATACCGGTATCCCGGGGATCATAAAAGGCTATTCTGTCGAAAGGGTGCTGAGGTCTCCGTGCGATGGCTATGTCGTGCCGCTGAAAAGCATCGGGGACACGGTGATGCCGGAAGAAGCGGTCGCCTGCGTCGAAGGTGTTCCGGTCTTTTCCCAGATCGAGGGGATAGTGAGGGGATTGATCCACCCGTCTGTCAGGGTGACCAAAGGACTCAAGATAGGCGATATAGATCCGCGGGGGGAGAGAGAGCACTGTTTCAGTATAACGGACAAGGCTCTTGCCATAGCCGGTGGGGTTCTGGAGGCCATAATGAGCTCGGAAATATAGACTTCTCGGATGTATTCCTGTCTGCTTAGGCAGGAAGTATAGGTCTATCAATAATATTGGCAGCTGCTGACGAAGTGAGTCGGGGCTGCCAATTTTTTTATAATGAAATCAATAGACCCATCGCTTTTGCATGTTATAATGTTGACAATTAAAATCGATAGCACGGATATCCCAAATGAGGTGTTGCAAATGAAGCGGAACAGCGTCCTGATCATCGGTGCCGGAGGCGCCGGACTTACTGCCGCGATAGAGGCGGCCGCCGCAGGTGCGGACGTTACGGTGGTGAGCAAAACATCCGCAGGTCTCGCGAGCTGCACGGCCTATTCTGCGGGTATGTTTACACTTCCTGTCTGCGGGATCAGTCCCGAAGAACATTTCAGCAGAACGATGGAAACGGGGAAAGGCCTCAACGACCCGGTGCTTGTAAAGATCCTTTCCGAAAAGAGCGAGGAGAGTCTGAGAAGGCTTTCTGATCTGGGAGTGGGCATTAAGTTTACAAAAGGGACTGCCAGCACAAGAGAGACGGCTGTCTGTGAACTCATGGGCGGCGGCGGATTTGTAAACCAGCTCGTTGATATCGCCAGGAGGAAAGGAGTCAGGTTTATTGAATGGACAGTGGCTACATCGCTTGAAGTGACGGATGGCAAGGTCTCGGGAGCGAGCTTCACGGACTGGAGGACGGGAAAATCATTCTCATTAAAAGCCGACGCGGTCATAATAGCGACGGGCGGAGGCGGCCGTATCTACAGAAGGAGCGACAACCCGGCAAGAATGACGGGAGACGGCTATTCTCTCGCACTTAGGGCAGGGCTTGATCTGATCGATATGGAGTTCGTTCAGTTTTACCCGATCGGCTGGAACGAACCTGGCCTTCCGGAATGGATGGCCGATACCGGACTTGTCGACCATGTAAGGATAACTGATGAAAACGGCGACGAGTTCTTAAAAAGAGCGATATACGAGTGGGGTTACAAGAGCGGAGCCGAGGCAAACCTCTTTGCAAGGGATCGCTGCTCGGTCCTCATGGCACAGAAGGAGCGGTCCGGCCGGGTACTGGCACACCTTGAAGATGCAGATCCCGGGAAATGGGAGGACAAGGGATTCCGTTACTCACTTACCGTGGATCGGAGATTTTTTGACGGGTTCAGGCGTCCTGTCAGAGTTTCTCCGATACAGCACTATATGTCTGGCGGCATCAGGATAGACGAGGGGTGCAGGACCGGGATATCGGGACTTTACGCCTGCGGCGAGGCCACCGGCGGGGTGGACGGGGCCAACAGGGTGGGAGGCAACGCGCTTTCCAATATCGTTACATTCGGTATCATAGCCGGACGCAATGCATCAATGGCGGAGGTCTGGGATACCGTCCTGAGCCGCGAACCGGAAAGAAATATGCCCGTCGTAAGTTGCGAAAAAGGGGAGAGACCGTCCGAACTGAGGTCTGAACTGCAGAAAGCTTCATGGGAGCTTCTCGGACCGATCAGGAACGAAAATGGGATCAGGCTTGCGCAGGAAAAGATCAGAGACATAAGTGAAAGAAAAATGAGGATAGAAAGCCCCGCAGAGATGCTGCTTGCCCTTGAAATGAAGGGTCTGATAGATACCGCCTCTGCTGTCGCGGATGCTGCTCTTAGGAGAAAGAGCTCGCTGGGTACTCATTTCAGGGAAGACAGCCGCTGACCCTGCGGCAGAGATAAGGACTTTATTTTTATAAAAATAAATGTATGTTTTGAAATATTTTTTCCCGAAGTTTGATATAATTTCAAAGCAAGATATTTGCCGCGATTTATTTGACGATATCAGTCATTTTCAGGATAAATGTCTTCTTATGCAGCAAGGATCTTTGCCGGCTCTGTTTTGCTGTTGACCGCCCAAATTTTTCCGGGCGTCTGAGGGGGCTTTTTTTTGTGTGCCCTCGGAATAAGGTCTCGGGGGAGGTGTTAGTGTTGGGGGAAAATGATGCCAGTGACAGAAAAAGAATAGCAACAGCTGCGATCGCTGCCGCCTTTATATTTATCGTCTCTTCACTGGTATTTATGAACAGTACCTATGATCAGGTCAAAGCAGAAATACTTGCCTCTATCCGCGATGTCGAAAAAAGAAACGTTGCACTTCTCAGGCAAAATCTCCTCATAAACAAAAACTTTATCGACAGCATATCAACGACTCTTGGCAAACTTACCCCCGAGCTCAACTCTCCGGAGGCTATCAGGTTTGTCAGGGAGCAGAACCGTTTTACAGGTTTTGGCGCGCTCTACCTCATAAACAGAGATGGAAACATGTATTTTGGCAACCCCCTAAACAAAGGTGAACGGGAATACTTCAAAGGAATAATGTCAAAGAACCAAGCCTATTCCAACATAAGGATCTCAGGATCGTCAAAGGGCGGATATCTGACTATCAACTCGGTGATAATAAACAACAGTGAAGCGATCGGAGTCCTCTCCGCAAGATTCTATCAGGACAGGCTCAACGAGCTGGTCACTTTCGACATCTTTGGGCGGGGCGGTTACTGCTACCTGCTTTCAAAAGACGGAGCAATAATAGCCAGGTCTGACCACCCGATGGTCAACATGGACGCAGTTGCGCTTCCCGACCTCTTTTATTCAGACTCAGGAAGCGAAAACGGGAGCAAATACAGTCTGGCAGTTGCCGAAGCTATGCAGAAAGGCCTCTCGGGCGGGATGATATTTCCCGCTAAAGGCGAGAACAAAGTGGTCAGCTATATTCCTGTGGGGATAGCAGATCTGTACCTTCTCACATCCGTCCCTGAAAAAGTTGTCTTTACCTCTGCCTCGGGCGATTTTTTCAAAGGGATCTTATTTGTTATGGTCTCCTTTGCCATCTTCGGAACATTTATGCTCTTCTTTTTCAGGACGATCAGGAAAAATTCTGAGATCATAAAAAGTACAAACAGGGAACTCTCTCTGATCTATGAAAGCATGCCGGGCGGGATAGTCCGCTATGTCCGTGAGGATCAGAAGTGGAGGATAAAATCAGCAAATGAAGGTTTTTACAGGCTTATAGGCTGTTCAAAAGAGGAGTTTGAAAGAAATTACGGGGGCAATATTTTCAAGATACTCTCGGAACCGATGCCGCGCGAGGCAAGGGAGGAATTCTGGTCCAAGATCGACAATGAGGAACCCTTCGAGACTGAACTGAAGCTGAACAGCGGCAGCGGGGACCCCAAGTGGGTCTGCATGAACATAGACTATATCAGGAATGAAGACGAGACCAGGGAAGCTGTGGCGATATTTTCAGACATAACGGGGATCAAGGCGGCAGACAGAGAACTCTATGTAAACAAGGAACAGTTCGATATAGTAAAGAGACTTACTAATGTCATATTCTTTGAATGGGACACAGAGGCAGGCACTATTTCTCACTCTTCCAACTTCCTTGATTTCTTTGATCCTCTCGACAGTTATGAAAATTTTCCTTATAGCCTGAAAGGTTACGGGGCATTTTCACAGGAAGACGCTGAAGGCCTGATCACCCTGTTTGAAGAGTTCAGAGAGGGACTTACGGAGAGCGATGCGGAAGTCAAAGCTGTGAACAAGTATGGTGAATCACGCTGGTACAAGGCATCGATGTCTGCGATATTCGACAGTTCCGGAATCCTGCTTAAGGTAGTCGGCATCCTTTCTGACATAGACGAACAAAAACGAAAGCTCCAGACTGCCGAGGAGAGCGCCATGAAAGATCCTCTCACACAACTGTACAATAAGGTGTCTACAAAAGCTCTTATAGAGGAATATATAGGTGCAAATACGAACCATGGAGCATTCATGATGCTTGATATAGACAACTTCAAGCGAGTGAACGACACACTGGGGCATCTTTACGGAGATGCGGTACTCAGCGAACTTGCCCATACCCTTAAGTCTCTTTTCAGGGATACAGATATAATCGGCAGGGTAGGCGGAGACGAGTTTGTGGTATTTATGACGAACGTTAAGGATCCTGCTGTTATCCGTAGCAAGGCTGAGAGGATACTCAGTTCGTTCAAACGCTCATTCAGCAAAGATGATGACGAACGAGGCATTTCCTGCAGCATAGGCGTATCGATATACCCCGTGCATGGAACCTCTTATGATGAGCTGATGCAGAAGGCTGACAGATCCCTCTACTTCTCCAAGAGCAGCGGCAAGGATCAGTGTACCCTCTATTCCGATGATGTGCAAAGCTGCGGCGTATTTGCACTGGGCGAGACAAGGGGTACGACAGAGATAACAGCCCCTCACGGATTCGTTCAGAAGAACTTCAGGGAAAACGTAGCCGAGTACATCCTCAAGCTCTTTTATCAGTACGACGATGTCGATACCGCAGTGCCCATACTTCTTGAATTTGTCGGTAACTCGTTCAAGATGGGACGCCTCGACGTAGCTGTCTTCTCCGATGACGACACCTACTACGAGATCCTCTACGAATGGTGCGCTGCCGGTGTCTCTCCAATCAAGGAAGAGGGGAAGAGGTTCCCTTCGGATGAGTGGTCCTTGATAAAGGCCGAGCTTGACGGGAACAATATACTGCTCTGTGAAGACGTAGAGACATACGTTCCGGATTGTCTTGAAAACGACGACATGAGGCCGCGCGGCGTCAAGTCAACGATGCTCTGCTATATAGTTGAAAGGGGCAGGAGGAGGGCCTGTCTCTCCTTTGAATATTTCAAGGAGAAGCATATCTTCACCAGAGAGGAAAAGGATACCATCAGGACAATATCGGACACCATAAGCCTATTTGTCCTCAGGGCAAGGGAGCGTGCCCTTTACAATGAAAAAGTATCTCAGATGAAAAACTGGGAAATTGTGCTCGACGAGACAGATGACGTAGTCTATGTAAGCGACGCCGATAATTATGACCTGCTCTACCTGAACAAAGCGGGAAGGGAGCTGCCGTGGCTCGCCGGAAGGGATTTAAGGGGCCGGAAATGTTATGAGTTCTTATTCGGGACGGACAGACCATGTCCCTTCTGTACCATGGATCTGCTCTCAAAGGATAAGTATTACATCTGGGAGCGTACGGACGAGATATCAGGGAACCACTACATGCTCAAGGACAAACTTATCGACTGGAACGGTAGGCTTGCCAGGATAGAATGGGCTATCAACCTCACAGAAAAAGAGCAGCAGCAGAAGATACTCTCTTCGAGGCTAAAGATCGAAAAGGCGCTTCTGGAGGGGATCGGCGAGATGGCTTATGCTTCGGACCTCGAAGAGTCGATGAACGTTATCGTCAGGCGCGTGGGTGAGCTTTACAATGCCGACAGGAGCTACATGATGAGGATCGACGACGAGGACGGACAGACGATAAGCATGACCAACGAGTGGCTTGCGGAGGGTGTCGCCCCCGAGATAGGAAACCTTCATCATTTTCCGCTCTCACGTTCGCCGCTGTGGCACAGAGCGTTCACGAAACAGGAGATGGTATTCATTAAGGATATTTCCGAGTTCAGGGAGACATATCCCGAAGAGTACCAAAGGCTGGCGGCGCAGAAGATCGAAAGTATGTATGCCATACCGATAACGATAAAGGGTGAGTTCTGGGGATTCCTCGGAGTCGATACACCCAGAAGATACAAGGGAGACATGTATGTCCTTGAATCAGTGGCATACTTTGTCGCGGACGAGATAAGCAAGAGGCGCCAGATAGAATCGCCAAAGAAGAGAGGTGCATAGACAGGATGAATAAGGTGTTCCGATCCCTTTTTTTCTGGGAGGCACTTTCGTTTGCCGTTGCATTTGCCGGCAGCAGGGCCATGAGCGAAAGCTCGATGCTCTGGTACCGTGAACTTTCAAGGTCATCCCTGACACCCCCCGATATAGCCTTTCCGATAGTCTGGGCGTTCCTTTATGCTCTGATGGGATATTCCGCGTACAGGGTCGTGAACAGAGCCAGTGCCGGTGTACTGATACCCTATTTTGTCCAGCTCGCGCTCAACCTTGCCTGGAGTTGGGCTTTTTTCTACTTTATGGAGACCACAGCAGGGCTGTTCGATCTGTTCCTTCTGGTCTTTGCCGTGCTTTGGACAGCCGCGGTCTTCATCAAGCACGACAAGCTTGCCGGGGCGCTTTTCATTCCATACATACTGTGGGGATGCTTTGCATTCTGGCTCAATCTATACATAGTCATACACAACTGACCGATGAATTTTTAAAAACCCATATTAAGGAGGTACGACGATGAAAGAGATCAAGATGTTCATGTTTGAAAGCTGTCCGCACTGTGCGAAGGCCAGGAAGATAATGTCATCGCTCCTTGAGTCCAACCCGGAATACAAAGAAATACCGCTTGTGATGATCGACGAAAAACTGCAGCCTGAAGTGGCGGACAAGTATGATTATTACTATGTGCCGTGTTTTTTTGTGGGAGGCGAAAAGGTATGTGAGGGAGCAGTGGACGAAGAGAAGGTGAAGGCCGTCTTTGAAAAAGCGGCTGAATGACAGACCCTGTCAGGAGCGGCAATAATGAGAGTCGACGATATCGAAATATTGAAACTGATAGGCAACACCCCGCTCTATAAACTAAAGACGGAGACGGGGGGCGCAGAGGTATGGATAAAGCTGGAGGGCTCGAATCCCGGAGGTTCCATTAAGGACAGAGCTGTATGGGGGATGCTGAAAAATGCCGAACTCAAGGGCCTGCTGAAGAGCGATACTGTGCTTGTCGAACCCACGAGCGGCAATACGGGCATAGGGCTTGCGCTGCTCGGAAGGGCAATGGGGCTCCGGGTCGTTCTCACGATGCCTGAATCCATGTCGATCGAAAGAAGGACGATACTCTCCTCCTTTGGTGCGGAGCTTATCCTCACTCCCGCGTCCAAAGGCATGCAGGGAGCCGTCGATGCAGCAAGCGAGTTCCTCTCGGGCGATCAAAACGCCCTTATGCTCGACCAGTTTTCAAACGAGGGCAATCCGTGGGCACACGAAATTACTACCGGGCCCGAGATTTTGTCCCAGATACCGGAGGGCAGAAGCATCGGGGCTTTTGTGGCCGGATTCGGAACTGGCGGAACCATAACCGGCGTTGGGAAGGTACTGAAGGGAAAGTTCCCCGATGTCAGGGTGATCGCGGTCGAACCGCTTTCCAGCCCTCTGCTCACTGAAGGAAGAGCAGGCTCCCACAGGATACAGGGGATAGGCGCAAATTTTGTGCCAAAGAATCTCGACAGGAGCGTGGTCACAGCCTATGAAAGGGCAAGTGACGAAGACGCACTCAGGACAGCAAAATGGCTCGCATCAGAAGAGGGCCTCTTCAGCGGGATATCGACCGGTGCAAACGTATGGGCGGCGCTGCAGGAGGCAAAAAAACTGCCGAAGGAGAGCATCGTGGTCACGGTCCAGCCCGACAGAGGAGACAAGTATCTGAGTATTTTTTCGGCATAGGAGTCAGGGACCGATCCACACTGCCGGGGAGGAATGAGATGTCAGGGTACGATAAGATTGAGATTATAAAAGATTCGAATGTCGCTGTGATAAGGCTGAATTCACCCGCGACGATGAACGCCCTTGAAAGCCTACTCTTTGAGGAACTCTGCGAGGCGACATCGGACGTTGAGCGGGACAGTTCAGTCAGGGCAGTGGTGCTTACAGGCACCGGGAGGGCCTTCTGTGCGGGCGGGGATCTTAAGAGGTTTTCGGAGGGGTTTGACGCAAACGAAGGCTATTTTTACATGAAAAGGTTCGCTCCCTGGGTAAGGCAGTTCGCTGAAATGCCAAAACCCACCATAGCTGCGGTAAACGGCTATGCCGTGGGGGCGGGCTTCTGTATCGCGCTCCACGCCGACATGATAGTCGCTTCCGACAACGCG
>Ga0208195_1003110_pt1 | contig 14475 bp, 10 predicted proteins | sample AD_UKC077_MetaG_FD_184441 | JGI IMG/M metagenome (GOLD analysis project Ga0208195, IMG submission 184441) | Active sludge microbial communities of municipal wastewater-treating anaerobic digesters from USA - AD_UKC077_MetaG (SPAdes) (version 2) | ecosystem: Engineered > Bioreactor > Anaerobic >...
CTTCGAATCATCCAGGACCTTGTCCCACTTTTTGTCCCAGTGGATCGCCCCTGCCGCAATGCTCCAGAAACCCTCTCTGTCTTCCAGAGAGCGCCGGTAGGCGTCTTCATACGATTTGAACATGGATCAAAACCTCCTTATCGATAATCTGTAATCTATGTTTTCACCCCGGTGTTCAGGGATGTGTGGCCAGACAGATGAAGCAACTCATGTGCCAGCATGGAATAATCAGGAATAACAGGTACATGGGCAGAGAGGACCGGGCAATGCCTGTCCGGGATGCCGGAAAGTGTCCGGAAGACAGGACAGATTGCCAGGACATAAGGATTGATGAAAAAGGCAGGGCGCCCCCGTGATCACGGAGCAAGCCGTAGAGCTTGCGGCTGATGAAGCCGTCCAGGCGCTTCAGTTTGTTCTTGTCCATATCGAGGCCCGAGGCGAGCCGGAAGAGTTGTTCGAACTTTGACACATTGGCTCCCGGGGTCATACAGGGCCCTCTCATAGAGAATGCACGCGCGTTTTTTAGTGAATCAAGAGACAGTGCCGGCCCCCGTGCTGCCCATTTCCCGGTGCGTGCGTTCACCCGCTTTCCCCGGTGCCGGCGGCCGGGTCAACGGCAGACCGCATCGAGACGGATCTCCCCGGTTGTTATCGTGCATACGAGGCCCCGGTCTGCTCAAAGCGGCCATCTGCAAGCCCCCTCTGAAATTTTGCATAGTGGATGAGGTGGGAGAGGGCCTTGAAGGAGTCTTGGGGATGCTCGATGAAATAGATGCCGTTTTTCTCATAGTAGCGCCTGGCATAGTCGGTCACCTCCCGGAAACTCAATGCGACCACGGGCTTGTCCGCGGAGCGGGCAACCGGGAAGAGGCCCTCGTTGAAGCGGTGCATCAGGGTATCGCCGTCTCCGGCAGGGGCAAACGACAGGGTGGCGATCATGTCGAGATTCTCGTCATCGAGCAGGATCTTCAGGATCTCGCCCATTCCCTGCAGAAAACCCGATCCGGTCACGTCGAGGGGATTGTCGGGCTGGGCGAAATCGGGCAGGACGGTCTTCAGGGCAGTAACGGTCCTCTCCGAAAGGCGGGGGACCTCGATGCCGTAGCGGCTGCACAGGTCTGCATAGAGGCCGCACAGACCTCCCGAAAGGGTACAGATGCCGAGCCTCCCTCCCCGGGGAAGCGGGCAGTGGGTGAACACGGAGGCGGTCTCCACCAGCTCTTCGATGCTCTCCACCCGGACGATCCCGTACTGCCGGAAAAACGCGTCCGTCACTGCATCGTTGCCTGCCAGGGCCCCGGTGTGGGACCGGGCTGCGTGCATGCCGCGTTCCGATCTGCCCACCTTGAGAAGAATGATGGGTATCTGTCTCAGCGCCGCTTCCCGAGCGATCTCCTTCATCCGGCCGATGTTGCGGAAGCCTTCCATGAACCCGGCGATCACTCGCGTGCGGCTGTCGTGAACCAGGTAGTCCATGCAGTCTTCCGAGGTGATCACGGCCTCGTTTCCGGTGGTGGTGTACAGGGATATGCCGAGCGACTTCTTCATGAGCTTGCTGGCAATGATCTCGCTGCTTGCGCCGCTCTGCCCCACCAGTCCGATGGAACCGGGGCGCAGCTCGCCCTCCACGGACCCGCCGGCAAACACGTTCACCCTGTCGGAAAAGTTCATGAACCCCAGGCAGTTGGGACCCATGAGCAGGATGTCGTTCTCCCTGCAGAAGCGCTTGAGCCGCTCCTGCTTTACCTCACCTTCGGCGCCCGTCTCTGCGAACCCCGAAGAGATGAGCAGGATATTCCTTATCCCCTTGTGCAGCAGCTTCTCCACTGATGCGAGCACGGCATCGCTTTTGACCATGACCACCGCGAAATCGACATCGCCCTCCGGAAGGTGTTCGATGGAGGGCAGGGCCCTGATTCCCGCCACCTCGGCCGCCCTGGGATTGACGGGAAAGAACTGCCCGGTCGCCCCGTAGCGCCGGCCATAGCCGGCCAGGTTGCCGAACCACTGGTTTTTCGCGGATGCGCCCACCACGGCCACGCCGCGGGGCGAGAAAAAGCGTTTCAACCTCTCGTATGCTGCCTGTTCCATGCGACGGCACCCCCTTTTTGCATGACAGCCTATTCAACATCATCCAGCCAAGCGTTTTGTCAATAGAAAAACCGGATCTGCAGTTTACTGGACAGTGCGGCGTTCCCCTATGCCCAAAGGGAAACCCTCCTCTATACGCAGCGGGCGCGAGGTCCGTTCTCTTGGCATATCCGGGCGGCGCGTTATTCAACTATGTAGGAATATATCGCTCCCATGCGTTCTTCGGTGATGCGGCAGTCGTTTCCGCCGTGTTGAAGGGGCATCCGTCGGGATGCACGGTACCTGCCGGTATCAAGGGAGGGTTTTATGAACATGAAGAGAATAATCATACTATTCATTGCAGCCTTCACGATACTGGGTGCGGGGCAATCGACCTTTGCACAGGAGCTTCTCTCGCTCAATCAGACCTTCGTGCTCCATCCGGCGCCGAGAGAGCACGATTCCTATTCTCTGTACTACAACATCCTGGTGAGGTCTCCGGGACTCATCCGCGTCAGGCTCGATCTGGAAAATGTTTCGCCGGATCTGGCCGGCGAGGTGAAGTTTCTCACTGTCTCGCTCAGGCAACTGGATAACGAGGTGGAAGTCCGCCGGGTCGAGTTCGGCACTGACGGCATCGTTCTGGAATACGGTGTGGATGCCTACGAGTTGGATCGAACCGACGGGGAATACCGCATCGTCGTGTCCAACTGGTCTCAGCTCCATACGGCTGTTGCCAGGCTCGTCGCCTGGTACCCGGGCGAAGACGATTCAGAAAGGCCCTGGCCCTACATCCCCGGACACCCGCGGGCGGAAGACCTGATGTTCTAGCCCCTTTTCGGGGACGGGTTCACATTTCCAGCGGGTTCACATTTCCAGCGCTGCGCGGGAAAGATCCGGTCATGCTCGTTCCCTGCAGGCCCATCGGATCCCGGTCCGGTTCATGGACGTGACATGCAGTGAAAGAAACCTTCCGGCTCGCAGACAGGTACCGTTGAGCCCTCCTCTCAAGTTGGTTTCTTCACGGACTTTGAGGGTAGGGCTGGATACCCGGTGAGAGCTTTCTAAGCTTTGAGCACACAGGATCGGGGTCACATCATGGTGTCAGGTCTCAACACACAGGATTGGTGTCAGGTCTCAACATATGACACTCCCAGTGTCATATGTTGAGACCTGACACCATGATGTGACCCCATGATGACCCACAAGCTGCCGTGATCGGGAGGTAAAGGGGCTCCTACCTTGCGCCTTTCCCGGCATCCCCAGGCACGATCTACCGGTGCCCGGTCACCTTCACCTGGCGGCACATGGCCAGAACCGGGCAGGTGCCGCACCTGGGAAGCCTGGACGTGCAGATGTTCTTGCCAAAGGGCACCAGCACCCGGTTGATCTCGCTCCAGTATTCGACCGGCAGTATTTCCTCCAGGGCGTGCAGACTCTGCTCGGGCCTCGTGGTTTGAATATAGCCCCAGCGATTTGCGATGCGGTGCACGTGTGTGTCCACGGAGATGAGGTTTTCCCCGCAGGCGACGGCCAGGACGAGGTTCGCACACTTGGGCCCGACCCCGGGCAGCGACAGCAGCACTTCCCGCTCGCAGGGCAGCACGCCGTGGTATTCATCCACGACCCTGCGGGCTGCCGCATGGATGCGAAGGGCCTTGACCTCGTGGAAGGAGCTGAGGCTGATGGCCTCTTCTATCAGCGTGGGGTCCAGCCCGGCAACCTGTCCGGGTGTGCGGCCCAAGGCGAAGAGCCTCCGGGCGCAGACAAGGGTCGTTTCATCAAAGGTGCGCACCGAGATGATGCACGCCATGAGCTGCTCGAAGGCAGAGGCGTGCCCCTCTTCGGCAAGCTGGGTCAGGGCAGCCTTGGGGAAGGGCTGGACGGCTTGCCGGATGCGCTCCATCACCAGGCGGATATCGAACGGACGCTTTTCTTCTCGACTGTGCATGGCGCTTGGGGAGAATCCCCGGGAAACGGGGCTCCTCTCTGATACAGTATAAGGGGATGCCGCCCGGACAACAGGAAGACACAAGCTCCGCAGGGAAGGTCACCGGTACCGGCAGAGGTCTTTTGTCTCCAGCAGATACGCCTCTGCACCGATCTCCTTCATCCGAACGTTCATCGCGATCCACCGGTCTTTCGGATCGGGATCGAATACGGTCCTCTCACAGGGAAACTCTCCACACTGAAAGCAGAAGTCCACCCCGCGGGCACGGCAGCACTCCAGGACCCTGCAACCCGGGAAACGGCACTCCCCGCTCCTGCATCCTGCACAGGACGCCTCTGCGAAGAAATCCAGAAGCGCCCTGAACTGGGGATAACCCCCGAACGTCGTCATAAAGCTCTTGAACCGCCCGGCATACCGGCCGAAAGCAGGGCCGAGCAGCTCCTGAAGCCTCCGGCTGTGTTTTACCATATCGCCGTCCGCATATGCCATGCACGCGCGGCAGTTGAGCCCGCGGGGAGCAGGGTTCTCGGGCGAGGCGGTGTTCATTCTATGCGAAGAGCATGCGGGAGGCAAGAATCGACCGGCATATATCCGGTTGCCGGCATACCTGCCGCCGGGGCATCGAGCCTCGGCACATGCCCGTCTGGGGCGGCTCCGGGTGCTGCCGCTCTATTTGATCTGGAAGGTAGAGATGCCGTTCCAGTCCTCTGGCGGCGGGGTCATGCAGAGCTGCCGGATACGGTGAAGATAGAGGCGGTAGAGCGGGCAGGGGTTTTCGGCCTGGAGCCGCGTGATGATCTCGCGGGCGGCCGGGAAATCCTTCCGGGCATAATGGTCCAGGGCTTCCTCGAACTCCTCCACTTCCGCCCTCAGGGCGGGGTCGGGCTCGCCCTCGGCCAGGGGCTCGAAGATCTCGATGGGCACGGTCTTGCCCTTTACCTGTACCACGTCGATCTTCCGGCAGAAGAATTCGCCGTTCAATGCCTCGCGGGTGAACTGGGAGATGATGATCGGCGTGCCGTAGAACTTGTTGAGCCCTTCCAGGCGTGAGGCCAGGTTCACGTTGTCGCCGAGAACGGTATACTCGAACCGGCGCTCGCTGCCGAAATTGCCCACGCTGGCAATGCCGGTGTTGATCCCGATGCCGATGTCTACACAGGGGATTCCCTGCTTGCGCCATTTTTCCTTCAGGCTTTCCATGGTCTGCTTCATGCCCAGCGCGGCCCGGACCGCGTTGCGGGCATGGTACGGGTCGTCCAGGGGCGCCCCCCAGATGGCCACGATCGCATCGCCGATATACTTGTCCACCATGCCGTTGTTTGCCATGACGATATCGCTCATGGCCGTGAGATAGGTGTTCATGAAGGAGCTGAGCTGCTTGGGATTCATTCCCTCCGCCAGGGTGGTGAAGTCGCGGATGTCGCTGAACAGGATGGAGAGATCCTTCTCTTCTCCGGCGAGGGTGAGCTTCTCGGGCCGCTTCATGATCTCGTTGACCACCACGGGCGAGACATAGCGGTTGAAGGCGTCGTGGATGAACTGCTTTCTGCGGTATTCAAAGAAATAGTTGAACAGCGTCACCACCAGGAAAACCACAATGAGGGTCGCGAGCGGGTAGGTGATGCCGACGAGCCTGCCTTTGAGAAAAAACAGGAAGTAGTTGCCGGCGATCACGGCCGCGAAACAGAGCAGGCCCGCCAGCCCCCCGGTGAGCGCGCTGGTATAGGCGAGCATGGCGCTCAGCAGGATGCCTCCTGCAATGATGATGCTATAGGTGAGCCCGATCTCGGTGAAGATATCCGAGGTGAAGAGCGAGCCGGTCAGGATGTTGTCGATGATGGTCGCCTGAATCTCCACACCGGGGAAGATCCCGGTGAACGGGGTCGCGTGGAAGTCCAGCAGCCCCGACGCCGAGGTGCCGATGAGCACGTACCGGCCTCTGATTTTGTCAGCGTGGAGCCCCTTCATGACGTCCGAGGCACAGAGGTAGGGAAAGGTCTTCACCGGACCCAGGAAGTTGACCGTGACCTGCCCCCGGTCATCTCCCGGAATAAAGGCGTCTCCCACCGAGACCCCGAGGATCGCATTTTTGCCCGCGGTCTTCTGGCGCGATACGTGGATGGTCATCTCGTCCTCGCCCAGGGCCTCGCGAAACATCTCCAGGGCCAGGGAGGGGTAGGGCAGGCCGTCGAGCTCCATGAGCAGCGGGGTCTTGCGGACCATGCCCGAGGAGTCCGGGAATACGTTCAGAAACCCCTCGGTGGGAGCCTGGGCGATCTCTTCGATATTGAGGATCGCGCGGTAGCCCGAAAGGAGCAGCAGGTCATCGTACGCGGCAGTGCCGGGCGAGATCTTGATGGTGGACGACGGGAAAGGGCGCTCGGATGCGTTCTTCAGGCCGTCGTCTTCCAGCTGGAAGACATAGCCCAGTACCACCGGTGCTTTTGCCACGGTTCTGCCCAGGATGAGGTCGTGGTCGAGCTCGTCCTGGGAAACGATGTCCCGGAGGCTCTGCCCGAGCTCGATCCCCTTGCCGGAAAGGACGGAGGAAAGGGTATCCATGTGCCCGGTGAGCGAGGTGCGGTCCTTTTCGGCGAACAAGATGTCGAAGCCGATGACCCGCGCCCCTGCATCATGAACCGACTCGACCAGCCGGGCCACCCTGTCGCGGGGCCAGGGCCACTGGCCCATGTCCTTAAGGCTCTTTTCGTCGATATCCACGATCACGATCTCTCCGGTAGTGCCGACCGGGCCTCGCCATCGGAACATGGCGCTGGTGATCTGATTGTCCAGGGATGAGAGCAGGGCGGGCTTGTTCAGGCCGAAGGAGTAGAAGAACAGACAGGATGCCAGGACCACCAGGCATCCCATCTTGAAGGGCGATGGCTTCAGGATGCGGATCAGCCGGTGCATCACGGGACGGATCCGTTCATCAGCGGTTCCCGCCGAAGATGCCGATGTAGCGGGTCCCGTCCATCTCCCGGGCATGGAAGTTCCCTCCCACCGCCTCGGCATTGGATCCGAAGAACGCCCCCTGGAGGGCACTGCTCACTGATCCCTGAATGTTGGCGGAAAACCGCGATTCCGTCGTGCTGAGGTTCCCGTTTTCCAGATTCAACTGGACCTCGTCGAAGTTGATGGCCCCCGACACGGGGTTCATGGAAGATGGGGAAAACTCGACCCGGATATTCGTGACCCCGTTATGCAGCCTGGTGAGAGCGCTTGCGGTATCGATTTTCACCCCCTGGGCCCTGCCGGTGTACTCGCCCACGAATTCGCCGGTCGCCAGGTCCTGGAGAGCCGCAGACGGCGTGAGCTCGCCCGCGATCCACAAGGAGCCGGGCGAGTGGACATGGTAGTCGGCCCCGCTCGCGGGGTCTGTGTAGGCGATCTCCCAGTATCCCCAGGTGAAATAGTCGCTGAGCTGGTAATCCGGGTCCTCGGTGACCAGATAGTTGGCTCGGGGCTTGAGCCCCCCTGTTTCCATGGAGCTGGTGACACAGTCATCCCCGGTGTCGCCCAGCAGGGCCACGAAGTTGTCTTCCAGGATATAGGCCGAGCCGTGCGAAGATCCGATCTCGATGTAATCGAGATGCCGTTCGGAGGGCGAGATGATGTCGAATGCCGAGATCGTGCCGCTCACCGTGCCCGTGTCCTGGTCCAGGATGAGACGGAAGGCGTCAGGATCATCGTTCATGTAGATCCTGCGGTCTGTTTCCGGGTCGCTCATGTCTTCGGCGATTCCGGCGATAAAGCCTCGGAAGTTGCGAGTTCCTTTTGGCGATGTCTCGTCGATCCCCGGTTCGATCTGCCGGAATCCGGCGGCAACCAGCCGGGAGGTGCCGATGGCGGTCGTGCTGTCCGCCATGCCGGTGCCGATGTCGTAGTCATAACCGGCTCCCGTGAGCCCGAGCCCCTGGTAGTCCGAGCCATAGAACATACCGTCTCCGGTGCCCTCTATCCACGCCACCGGGTCCGTGGCCGGGTCATCGGGGTTCACGCCCCGGGGGCCGAATATGCGCACGTTGGTGAGGCGTTTGTTGTCCGGATCCACATCGGCGAAAAAGAACAGGCCGCTTTCCCGATCGTACAGGGAAGAGTCAGGGTCCTGCACGTCCGGGCCGTCCTTGTCAGAGAATATCATCCTGCCCAAAGCCTTGCGGTTGTGCCAGTTCACCTCCGTGAACATATCGGCATAGCCGAAATCCTTGCGGACATCGAGATCTTCGAATCCCAGAGCAGGGCCTGAGTATCCGGATATCCCGTCGGTGGGAAGGGCGGCGGTGCAGGCCGCTCCCAGAAACCCCAGCTCGCGGTAGTGATAGGTCTGCCCCTGGGTGAACGAGCCGTCGACGCCGAAGATCGCGAATTCTCCTTTCGGGTCCGAGAAGACCGTCATGGAGAAGGATCGCGGGGCATCGAGCAGGGATATGGTCCGGGTAAAGAAAGTGGCCGACTCTTGAGGGTATGTGTACGTTGCCAGCGGGTTGTAGGGCTGCATGGAAAAGCCTATATCCTGGAACGTGCCGCCCTGCGCGGCAGGGTCCTCGCTCACCAGGCCGTTTGAAGATGTCGCCTGCATGCTGATATCGTATTGATACGAGTTGTTGATGTTCAGGAAATCATCGGGATCCACCAGGGTGCTCATATGGAAGCCGGTCAGCGCGATGGAGTTGGCTATGGGCAACTGTGAGGTGTCATCACTGCTGAACGGCTCCTGCCAGGTCTGGGTAACCTCGGTCAGGGTGCTTGAGACCGGAACGGCGGCGGTCACGGGTTCAGATGCCGGGGCCGGGTTCGTTGACAGGGGGATGACCGGCTCGCCGGACACCCCGGATGAGGCCATGTCCAGTATTTCCCCGCTGTCAGACACCTCCGGGGAGGTGCCATCCGATAACGGCGATTCCTCGTCTGCAGCGGCCGGCCCGGATGTATCACCGGTTTCCGGATTCTCGTCTCCTGTGTCAGCGGCCCCGGTGTCCGTGGTTTCGTCCCCGGCGGCATCTGCCGTTTCACCGTCTGTCTCGGGCGATTCCTGTGCCCCTTCGTCTCCGGCTCCCTCACCTGTTTCCTCGCCGGAGGATTCCGGATCTCCTTCTTCCCGGTCCTGCCGGTCATGTTCGTCTTCCTGCTCAAGTGGCGGGTCCCTGTCCTCTGATTCCTGCCCGCCGAGCGCCAGGTCCCGGTTCAGGTCGGAGAGGTCCTGCGCGCTGAAGCGCTTCGGCTTCTGCGGCGGCACACCCGCGGCCGGGATGCTGGTTCCGAACCCGGGGCGGGTGATGCTGACCGCGCCCGCGTCATTGGCGACATCGATGCCCCTGCCGCCTTCGAACACCACGGTGAGCCTTCCTCCGTCGACCCTGCCCGCATACATGGAACCCCTGATGCCGATGGTGGCGGCGGGAGTGACCGTGATGAAGCTCTGGGGGGCCTCCTTGGCGATGGCACCGCCCATGATCCGGAAGACTCCCTCCTTGACCCGGGTCTTCATGGCGCCGCTCTTGTCCTCTGCATCCCACACGTGCTCGACGACCACCATCTCGCTTGCCCTGCCCAGGCTGACGATCGTGTTGTCGGTAAAGAGCACCTGGATTCTGCCCTGAGGGCCGGTCCTGATGGTGTCGCTCCGGTAGACCGGGCTCTTCATGACAAGCCCTCTCGCGTTTCCCCGGTTATCGACCGCCTCTGCCGTGCCGCGGACCGCAACCACCAGGGCCACGGGGTCTTCATTCTGCGCCAGGGCAGGGAGACCGCTCAAGGTGAATGCCGTCAAAGCCGCCAGGAGAAGGTGTGTTTTTCTCATCGTGATTCCCCCCTAGAATGCAAACGTGACACTCATCGAGGTTACGTTCTTGGTATAGGTGTAGAGGTCGATGTTGGAATCCGACCGGGTATGGGTGTATCCGATGTTCAGGATGATCGCCGCCCCCCGGGGCGCCGCCAGAGCAAAGGTCCTGGAAAGCCCCGCCGAAAGGTACTGCACGTCGTCGCTGCGTTTTTTGCCGAACAGGGGATAGATCTCGTCATAGTCCGTGCCCTGGTACCAGTAGCTCGCATACACTCCGAAAGCGAAGGGGAGGTCGACCTGGTAGCCGGCAATGCCGTTGATGCGGGTGTAGGCGTTCACGTCTTCTTCCGCGATCTCCCGCTCCCATCCGACGCTGAAAGAGATACGGCCGATGTCGAGCGCGAATGCGGGAGAGAGCGTAAAGCTGAGATTGTGGGCATCCCGGTCGTCGAGCTCATCGTAGTTTTTCCTCCGGTACCGGGCGTCCGTGCTCAGCAGAATGCGGGGGGAGAGGATGAACGACAGGCTCGTGCCGCCGCCATAGGTTCTCAGATACTGGTCGTAGTCGAGATTCAGGTGATTCGCGAGCCCGTAGACGTCCCAGGCCATGTTCCCGTGCTCGATGCAGAAGCCTGCCTTGACGTCGAACAGGCTCAGGTCGAGATTCTCCGCGTCGCGATAGAGGGCGTTATAGTTCAGGGCCGAGAACTTCCAGCAGAGTGATCCGTCCAGGGGTTTGTAGAGATAGTTCAGGTGTGCCGTGCCGGTGGTGATCTGATCACCCTGCGCATCGTCCACCGTAACAGGGAACACGTTGCCCAGCAGGTCGGTGATCTCGATGTTCGAGCTCGACGGCGCGGTGTTGACGTTATCGTCGAAATCGATGCCCAGCGAGACCCTGGCCGAGAAGAAATGCTCCTTTCCGGACGAACGGATGGCATCGAGGTATTTCTCGATATTGGTCCGGACCTGCCGGGGAGGGTCCGCGGCCATGACCTCCTCGAAATATCCTTTAGCCGTTTCAAGGGAGCCCAGGTGGAAGTAGCACCGTCCGATCTCCAGCTTGACGCGCACCGCGTCGGGGCGAGCCATGAGCACCCGTTCGAACGCCATGACCGCGGCCTCGAAATCGCCTGCCTCGAAGGCCGCCCTGCCCAGGTTGAAATTGATCTCAGGATTTCCGGGATCGCTCAGGAACAGCCGGTGATATACCTGATACGCCTTGCCGAACTCGCCCCGGTCGAAGAGCTCTCTGGGGCTCGGGTCCCGGCCGGCGCCCTGCACGGGTTGCGGGATCAGGCACGCACCAACCAACAGCATGGCGGCGAGTATACCCAGGATGTTTCCTCGCATACGGCCCGATACCTTTCCGCGGGCCCTCATGTGCGCGGATGTTTTTCTCGATGGCATTCTTTCCCCCTCGTTACCCCTCTTAAGGATAGACATCGTCATCAGGGGGACTTTTTTTAAGTTTTTTTCGAGTTCTTTTTTCAATCGGGCTCATCACGGGTCAGTTTCCGCCCATGAGCTCCATCTCCTGCTTCAGCCGCGAGAGCTCGCCGCTGGTCTGACGCAGCCGGTGGGCGAGTATTTCCGAGAGCAGGCGGAAGTAGACCGCCTCGAACTCCTGGCGCTCCCGGGCCTCGAGCCGGTCTATGATCGAGCCGTCTATGGCCAGGCACGTGGTTTCGCTCAGGGCGAAGATCGATGCGGACCGTGCCTCCCCGTCTATCACGGCAAGCTCTCCGAATGTCCCGCCGTGGGCGTCGAGACGGGCGATCTCTTCTTCGTTCTTGACCACCTTGACCTCGCCCGCAAGGATCACGTAGAGCCAGCTGTCGTATTCTCCCTCACGGGTGATCACCTCGCCCGGGCTGTACCGGCGCATTTTGCTCAGTTCGAGGATCTTCCGCAGGAACCTGTCTTCGTAGGAGCGGAGAAAGGGGATCTTCTTGACGGTATCAAGGAGATCTTCCCTCCCCGTGAGATACTGGGTTTCGAGCATGCAGTCCTCCGATTCTCATGCTGCAGATTGACGATCTGCATATGGTTTCGGCAATCCGGACGATCAAACTTGAACGGTATCCGCACCTTCTTTCTTAAAAGGGGAGGTGCGCCCCCGGAGGAAAAAAGACTGGATGCGGCCTTTTTTGGCGACGGATGTTCCCTGTTTCCCGGAAGAGGCTCAAGCCCGGTAGCCCGCTATCTTTCGGCAGGCCTCGTCCAGGACGGCGTCGTCCTTGGCAAAGCAGAACCGGGAGAGATGGTCTCCTGCATGGTCGTGATAAAAGGCGCTGCCCGGCACGGAGGCAACCCCGGTGGACCTGAGAAACTCGAGCGCCCGCTCTCTGGCGCTGGAGCCGGGCACGATGCTCATGTCCGCAAGGACGTAGTATGCGCCCTGCGGGACAGAGGGCTTCAGCCCCGCGGACGAGAGGGCTTCGCATATCCTGTCCCGCTTGCGTTCGTACTGCCCGGCGACCGAATCGTAATAGCCCCTGCCGAGCGAGTTCAGCCCGCTGACCACGCCCATCTGGAGCGGAGCCGGTGCGCACACGTAGATCAGATCGTTGAGGTGGCCGATAGCCTGAGCCCACTTTTCGTCACAGACACAGTACCCGATGCGCCATCCCGTGATGCTGAATATCTTGGAAAAACCCGAAGTGGTGATGGTGCGCCCGGCCATGCCCTTGATCACCACCGGAGAGAGGTGCTGCACCCCGTCGTACACGAAGTGCTCGTACATCTCGTCCGTGAACACGAACAGGTTGCGGCTCCGGGCGACCCCGGCGACGGCCTCGATCTCTTCCCGCGAAAAGACCTTGCCCGAGGGATTGGCGGGCGTGTTCAGGATGATCGCCCGGGTGCGGGGCGAGACGGCCCGCTCGATCTCCCCGGGGGTGATGTCCCACCGGGGCGGCTCCATTCTGACGAACACGGGCGTCACGCCTGCCGCCTGCAGGGTGGCGATGTGGTAGCTGTAAAACGGCTCGAACACGATGACCTCGTCGCCGGGGTCCAGAAGCGCGAGCACCGTGCAGTGGAATATGCCGGTGCTGCCCGAGCTCACCACGATCTGGGTCTCGGGATCGACAGGGGTCCCGGTCTGCGCCTCGTGCTTGCGCGCGATTGCCTGCCTGAGTGCGGGCAGCCCGTCGTAGCGCGTGTAGACGTTGATCCCGTCTTCGATTGCCTTGTGTGCGCCCTCCCTGACCTCGACGGGCACCTCCAAGTCGCACACCCCCTGGGCAAGGTTGATTCCCCCGAGCCTGGCACACTCGGAGGTCATGGCCCGAATCTCAGACTGCGATATCAGGCCCTGGCGTTCACTGACGTGTAGATGCATAAATCTCCTCATTCAGATGTAAGAATTTGTTTCCCGGATCATACCACACGAACCGGCGGGTGTCTAACCGGCCCTGGAAAGCGAAAGCCGGACAGGCTTTCACAGGGGCAGTGCCGCACGCTGCCTCTATCGGATGTCTGGCACATTCCTCAAAAAGAGCGTGATCGGGGTTGACCTGGGTCACTCCGGAAATGAGACAGGTTTTGCATGGTTCGCCCGCTGCAGGCTTTGGCGTGAGAGAGGTGTGCCGGCACTCTTGTTTTCCTGGGTCTTGCCGTGCACGCGTGCACATGCCCCGGTCTTTCCGGGAGAAAAACCTTTTAAGGTTTCAGGCGGAAAGGGAAATGTGAACCCGTCCCCGAAAAGATGAGACGGGTCATTCCTTACGAGCGGGTGATCTTTCTGCACTCAAGGTAGAAGCGCTTTTCGTCCGCGTGCCCCATGGAGAATGTCTTGCGCGGCAGGGCGCCGTCTACGATGATGGTCCGGAAGAAGTCGTGCTTGGGTATGGCCGGGAGAAAGAAGCCCACGGCATCGGGCTTCGATGCAAGGTCGATCACGGTGTCGTCTCCGTGGATGTAGTCGACCTTGCCGGCCGAGGGGCTTGAGAGATATGCATCAAGGAAGGACTGGAGCGTTCCCGCCTCCAGGGTGAGCCTGGGGTTCGTGACGGTGACCGTGCCGAAGTCTCGCCCGCTCACGAAGGATATGGAGTGCGCGCCGGGCTCTGTGCCGGGGTAGGGCGTGAACTCATCCCGCGAGGTGTATCTTTTGACCGAGAAGGAAGAGCCCTGAGCGGTGAAGAACGACTCCATGGCCTGCAGCAGTTGGGACAAACCGGTGTTGAACACTACCCGGTGGATGGGCTCGAACACGAGGCTCTCGTCGTGGAGGTTCACAAGCTCCACCAGCGCGTACCGGGCGGGGTGATCCATGACGGCCTCCCGGTCGGGGGCGGCGTTCTTCAGTCCCTCCCAGATTTCCTTTGCCGTAGCCAGTGAGTGGTTGCCGTCACCCATGGCGTAGAGCAGGACGTCCCGGTCCTGTATCCCGTACCTGTCTCCGAACGCAGCCGGGTCCGCGAGCCGCTCCAGGGCGCGGGCGACTGCGTCCAGGGCCCTTTCTTCGTGAACGTGATATCCCCGGATATGGCCGCTGTCTTCCATGAGATCGAAGTCGTAGACCTTTTCCGGATTTCCGGCGAACAGGGGCTCGATCACAGTCTTTTCCGGGTCGTCGATGAGGACCATGATGTGAGGGGTCTCCAAGGGGGCGTTCTCGCGGATTTTCACCCGGGGAGGGAGCCTGTCCACCACGGTC
>Ga0208195_1003111_pt1 | contig 14475 bp, 6 predicted proteins | sample AD_UKC077_MetaG_FD_184441 | JGI IMG/M metagenome (GOLD analysis project Ga0208195, IMG submission 184441) | Active sludge microbial communities of municipal wastewater-treating anaerobic digesters from USA - AD_UKC077_MetaG (SPAdes) (version 2) | ecosystem: Engineered > Bioreactor > Anaerobic >...
AAGTCATGCAGCAAACTGAATATTCTGCGGCACTGCTTTCACCTTTTTGGTCAGCCAGCACGACAGAAGCCGATGCGCGTGCGATGCTGGATGCAGCAATGCGCGATAAGCTGCCATTGCAGTTTAAATTGACGAGCTTGCTGTCATTGGCAGAAAAAATGCTTGCAGACGGCTTAGCTATCACCAGACTTCTGGCCGATTTGAACGCTGCTATTGCATTGATTCCAGCAAAAAATGCGCCGCCGTCACATTGGGTGTTGACGATTGCGCGCGTACTTGAGGCTTTGCAATGGCCGGGCGAGCGGCCAGTCACCAGCCTAGAGTATCAGGCGCAAACGACTTGGCATAAAGCCTTACAACAACTGGCGCAGATGGACGTATTGCAAAATAATATCGGGTTTAACGAGGCGGTGAATTTAGCCCAGCAAACATGCTCGGCGATGATTTTTCAGGCAGAAACGAAGCACACACCAGCCATTCAGATTTTAGGCATTATGGAAGCTTTAAGCAGCCCGGTGGATGCCCTTTGGTGTATGCACATGAACGACCATATCTGGCCACCGCCAGCACGACCCAACTCGCTATTGCCTGCGTTTATTCAACGTCAGGCGCACATTCCCAATGCCGATAACACGGTGCAAGCGACGTTTGCCGCAACCATTCATACGCGTTTACTGCATTCAGCGCAGCAGATTGTTTTTTCAAGCAGCACCACCGCGGGGGAGAGCCAGTTACGCCCGTCACCGCTCATGAAAAATATCCCCAATGGACTACCTGAAACCCAATTGGCTAGCACTTTGGCTGAGCAGCTCAGCATGGCAGGCAATGCCGGCCTAACTTTTTTAGAAGATGCGATGGCGCCGGCAATTCAAGCGAATGAACATGTGCGAGGCGGCACTGGCTTATTCAAAGCGCAAGCCGTTTGCCCGGCATGGGCATTTTACCAATATCGTTTGGGGGCCAAAGCACTGAAAACCCCAACCGATGGACTTGATAACATGGCGCGTGGCTCGCTGGTGCATGGTGTACTGGAGCAGTTTTGGCACAAGCGCCATTTTGCTGATTTGCGCGATATGCCAACGGCAGCGCTCCAAGTTGCGGTCAGTGAGGCCGCTGACCATACGTTGCAAGCATTTTCGGCCGAAAATTCAGTTTCAGCCAACGTGCTGGCGCTTGAACATGAACGGCTTTTCAAGCTGATTAGCGATTGGTTGCTGTATGAAAAATCACGCGATGTCGGTTTTAATATCGTGGCATGCGAGGCCGAGAAAAAAGTCAGCATTTGCGGCATTGAAGTCACCCTTAAAATTGACCGTATTCATACTCTTGAAAATGGCGGCCTTGAATTTGTTGATTATAAAACCGGCCAAGCGCCCAAAATGAACAGTTGGGCTGAGGCGCGCATCACCGAGCCGCAATTGCCCATATATGCGGTGTTTTATGTGGAAGATGCCGCGCATACAACGGGCGTACAATTTGGCATGGTTAAAACGGCTGAACATATCTTTGCAGGGGTGAGTACAGAAAATTTTGAAGCGGAGCCAGAAAAACGCAAGCCCGCATTTATTCGCGCATTCAATGATTGGACTGCTTTACTGACGCATTGGAAAAGCAGTATTGAAGCCATTGCCCAAGAAATTAAAAACGGTGAAGCCGCCGTGCGCTTTAAAGACGAAAAAGATTTGGCTTATTGTGAAGTGATGCCGCTGCTGCGAATTCCAGAACGAAAATTACAGTTTGAGCGCTATGCTAATCATCAAAAAGCCGGTGAAGAATGATGCGTTCTAGTGCAATAAAAATCATACAAAATAGCCCGGTTTTTATTACAAACCTTTTTCGATGCTCTGTAAGCCTTGTAAATAAAGGCTCGCAGAGGCATGTTTTTTTCTCGGGCGTTTTGAAGTGATTTTTTTAGTGTTTTTAACGTTTGAGTTATCAGGAAAAAAAGCATGACAGCAGCGCGTGAATTGAATCTTGCAACGGATGAAAAAAACCGTCAGCGTGCGCTCGATTTTGCTTCATTTATTGTCGAAGCTCCGGCAGGGGCGGGCAAAACCGAGCTGCTCACGCAACGCTATTTAAAACTGCTGCAAACGGTAAACGCGCCTGAAGAAATCATCGCCATTACGTTTACCAATAAAGCTGCGGCAGAAATGCGCGTGCGTATTTTAGATAGCTTAATCAAAGCTGCCAATCATGAAAAGCCAGACGCTGAACATAAACAAATCACTTATGCGTTGAGCCTTAAAGCGCTGGAAATAGCAGAGAAGAAGCAATGGCAACTCATTGAAAATCCTGCGCGTTTGCGTATTTTTACCATAGACAGCCTGTGCGCACACTTAGCTAGGCAAATGCCTTTGATGAGCCGATTTGGTGCGCAGCCGCGCGTGGCGGAAGATGCCGGCGCACTTTATACGCAGGCGGCAGAACATACATTGGCATTGCTTGAAGTCGCTGCACACACCGACGTTGTGAAGTCCGCCCTGCGTTATGTGGATAACAACGCCGAGCAGTTGAAAAGCCTGTTGGTGAAAATGCTTGAAAAGCGTGACCAGTGGCTACATCACGCCCAACAAGAAGTCGATGAGGCGGCTTTGCAGCAAACATTACGTCATTTGGTGGAGCAAGAGTTGGCAAGCATCGCGCAAGTTTTCAATACGCGTCTGCAATGTGAACTGATGCCACTCGCACGCTTTGCAGCCAGTCAATTGCCATGCGAGCACTCGATTGCTTTGCTGCGTGATTGGGAGAACACGCTACCCACCCATGCCGAAGCGCTACCCATGTGGCAAAGTGTCCGTGAATTATTGCTGACTAATGAGGATGGTGTTCGCGCTGGTATTTCTAAAAACATTGGTTTTCCGCCAGAATTTAAAATTGAAAAAGCGCAGTTCAAAAGCTTTTTAGAGGCACTTGAATCCATTCCAGAGGTTGCGCCAGCGCTCGCTAAAACCAAAAAACTGCCCAACATCGCGCACACACAGGAGGCCTGGCAAATCATCAGCACGTTTTCTCAGTTACTGAATTTGGCGGTGGCGCAATTGTGGTTGGTGTTTCAGCGTGCTGGTGAAGTTGATTTTGTTGAAATTGCCACGCGTGCCACACAGGCGCTTAAAAATGATTTTGGTGAGCCTACCGATTTGGCCTTGAAACTTGATTATCAGATTCAGCATTTACTGGTGGATGAGTTTCAGGACACCAGCCCCAGCCAGATTGAACTACTCAAGCAACTCACGCTTGGCTGGCAGATGAACGATCAGCGTACATTATTTTGTGTGGGCGATCCGATGCAGTCGATTTACCGCTTTCGCAAAGCCAATGTAGGCTTATTTATTGAGGCGGCCAAGCATGGCATTGGCGACATTCATTTAGAAAAATTGCAGTTGTATCGTAACAACCGTTCTTATCCTGCAGTGGTTAACTGGATAAATCAGACGTTTGCGAAGGTTTTTCCTGTGGCCGATGACATCACGCAATCAGCCATTCAATATCGGCCATTCATCGCCACCAAAGAAGATGCAACGAGCGCGGGTGTGCAGGTGCACCCGATTATCCAGCGCGTGGATGAGACCAATGAGGCTGCGCAAATGCGTGAGGCGGAAGCGGTGATCGAGATTATTTTGCAAGCACGCGCGAATGAAGTACAGCCAAAAATCGCAGTGCTGGTGCGCTCAAAAAAACACTTGGCGCAATTGGTTAGCCTAATACGCCGACATTACCCCGAAATTGCCTTTCAGGCGGTGGAGATTGAGGCACTGGAAGGGCGCCAGATTGTGCAGGATTTACTCTCCCTTACGCATGCACTGCATCACCGCGCAGACCGTGTGCATTGGTTAAGTGTGCTTCGTGCGCCCTGGTGCGGCTTAACGTTGCATGATTTACATGCGCTGGCTGGCTACGATTTGTATGCAAGCATTTGGTCGCTCATGCAAAATGAAGCGGTGGTGCAGCGGTTATCTGCTGACGGGCAGACACGCTTAACCCATGTACGTGAAATTTTTGCAGAGGCGTTTGCAACGCAGGGCCGCATGAATACCAGCCGCTGGCTGCGCGGTGTGTGGCTGATGCTCAATGGCAGCGCCTGCCTGTGGGAGCCGCGAGATGTGATTGATGTGCAGGCTTTTTTTGCCTGTTTAGATGCGCTTGATCGCAGTAACCAGTTTTCACCCGAGCGCATGAACATTGAAATCACCAAGTTATTTGCTAGCCCGGATGCACAAGGCGAGTGTTTGCAGATGATGACCATTCATAAATCAAAAGGTCTGGAATTTGATACCGTGATTCTGCCGGGCTTGGGCGCTACCACGGGTGGCAGCAACAACGACAAGCCGCTATTGTTGTGGGAAGAGGTCACAATTGAAGAAGAAACACAGTTGCTGGCCGCACCGTATCTGCCAAAAAATCAGCGCAACCACGCGAGTGTAAGCCCCTACGAATACTTGGAAATGTTAGAAAATACGCGCGAGAAAAATGAAGCGGCAAGGGTGCTGTACGTGGCGGCCACACGCGCTGAGCGATGCCTGCATTTGGTAGGTATTGCCAACCAAAAAGCTGATGACAGCATTGCCCCCACCAAAAACACCTATTTGGATTTGCTTTGGGAAGAACTGGCTGCGCATTATGAAGTGCAAGCAAAGCGGGGCGATATCGCTAATACTGCTGCAAATACAGAAGCGGATATCGCGTTGTTTACTCCCCGATTAGTGCGGCTTGCTATGCCTCAAGTACCGTCCATGTTGCAAACACAGCCTACGCCGGGCTTAGCAAATACGCAACCCAACAGTGCTACTGAAAAAATGCAGGATGATACGCAGCGTTTGCAGGCCGATATTGGCACACTCACGCATCACTATTTAGAGCTTATCGCGCAGCATGGCCTGCCCGCATGGCCAGTAACGCGTTTGATTGCCCTAAGACCAGCTATGCAGCACTGGCTGCGGCAGCAAGGGCACCGTGAAATGCCCGCCGCAAGTGCTGCGGATAAGAGTATTGCCATGTTAACCACAACGTTAAATAGTCAGGCAGGGCAGTGGGTATTGCAAGCGCATACGCTTGGCGCACAGGAATTAGCCCTCACGCGGGTTGAAAAAAATACAGTCAAAAATTGGGTGGTGGACCGCACGTTTGTAGAAACACACGCCGATGGTACGCAGACACGCTGGATCATTGACTATAAAACGGTTGAGCTATCTGCTGACATCTCAGTGCCAGCGCTCAACACTATTGCTTTGCAGTATGCAGAACAATTACAACACTATGCACAGCTCTTTACTCACGAGGGCTTACCTATTCAAAAAGCAATTTTCTTTGTGAGTATTGGCCGTTTAGTGCCGCTTTGATGCATGCGCACTCCACTATTTTTGTGCACAAAGTCAACAATTGAGGGCTAAATCTCGCACTGCTCTTTAAATTAGTTGCTACATTTCTTTGCCATAATTTGGCATGGGCAAAGTGTCATGTTGCTCAGTGTTGTGAATTTCAATTGCTGATTTTGTACGCCATTGAAATCAAAAAAACCAAGATTAGGGCCACAAAGAGATGAAGTTAGCTGCGTTAAAAATCATTTATTTTTTATTCATGGGCTTGGCCTTTACTGGCGAAAGTCTGGCCGCAAACTGGGTTAAGCTCAGTGAAAACGGCACTTCAAAACTACTCATCGACAAACAATCCATTTTAGAAAAAGACCAGCTCACACGCGCATGGGTTAAGGTTGAATATAAAAAAGCGCAAATCAATAGTGAATCGGCTGACAAGGCTTATAACCTGTCAAAATTACTTTGGTATTTTGATTGCCCTGCGCAAAAATCGGCCACCACGCAAGTGTTTCAATATATGAATGCAGAAACAGTATTTTCTGCGGGCATAGACGTGAAAGCTGCCGAGTTTATTGAACCAGTGCCAGAAACCGACCTAGACCGCGCGATGCGCTATGTCTGCAGCAGAGCGCAGCCAAAAAATCAACATGAAACCAAGCTAGCCAATAAGCCTTCAGAAAATAAATCGCAAACGCCTATCACAAAAGAAAACGCCACAGCAGAGGCAGAAAAAAAACCTGCACCAGCGGCAGAACCTGCTGCGACGGAAGCAAAACCGGTAGAAAGCAAACCTGTTGAAGCAAAACCTGAAGCAGTGAAGGCCGACCCAGAAAAAACGACTGTTATAAAACCCAGCAAAGGTAAAGCATATGCCGCACATTGGACCTACGAAGGAAAAGAAGGTCCAGAATACTGGGGTAAATTGCAGCCAGAGTTTGCGACATGCGACATCGGGCAAAATCAGTCCCCCGTGAATATTGATGCCACCATTGATGCCCCGTTGAAAACGTTGAAGGGCATCCAAAAAATGCCAGCAAAAGAGATTGTTAACAATGGCCACACCATACAAGCCAATTTTAAAGAAGGTAATATGCTGTTGCTTGACGACACGCCTTTTCAAATGAAGCAAGTGCATTTTCATACGCCAAGCGAAAATACCATCAAAGGCAAACCTTATCCATTAGAGGCGCATTTTGTGCATGCAGATAAAAAAGGCAATCTCGCGGTGATTGCGGTGATGTATAAAGAGGGCAAAGCAAATTTAGGGCTAGAAAAACTATGGTCGCAAATGCCAAAAGAGGCAGGTGCGCCTATTCCGCTGAATATAAAGGTATCTGCCAGTGAGTTGATGCCAGAAAACCGCGACTACTATCGATTCAGCGGTTCATTGACTACACCACCGTGCACGGAAGGTGTGCGTTGGCTGGTTTTAAAAACGCCTCTGACTGCCTCAAAAGAACAAATTACAGCGTTTGAAGAAGTGTTGCACCATCACAATAATCGTCCAGTACAGCCACTCAATGGTCGCGTTGTGCTGGAGTAATTGCGCCAAATTTAAGCCATTAAAAATGCTGCTTTTTTCACTAATTTAACACAACCTCTTTTTGATGCTCTGCGAGCCTTATAAATAAAGGTTCACAGAGGCTTAAATCTTTCTCGTAGAGAAACTACGGTCTAAAATCGTTTTTATTTTGCATTTGTTTTGAAAAAAACGGCAAATAAAATTCAATTCTTCTGTCATAGAAATCACACGCATGAGGTAGCCTTGCTGATAAAATGTTGCCTATCTCATTCTAAAGAACGATTCCCGATGAAAATTTTTTCTGGCCTGTTTCAGCGCGCAATGATTTGGGCAAGATTGCCCAATGCACCATGGTATTTGGGCGCGCTCAGTTTTGCAGAATCGTCATTTTTCCCCATCCCGCCCGATGTCATGCTCGCACCCATGAGTTTGGCCAATCCGAATAAAGCCTGGCGATTTGCGCTGATTACTACGGTGACTTCAGTGCTAGGTGGTTTGTTTGGCTACTTGATAGGTATCACCATGTTTGATGTGATTGAGCCGCACTTAAAGGCAAGCCACTATTGGGATGCCTACCTTACCGCCGTAACTTGGTTTAAAGAATGGGGTTTTTGGGCGATTTTTATTGCTGGTTTCTCACCGATTCCCTACAAAGTATTTACCATTGCAGCAGGAACGCTATCAATGGCGTTAATCCCTTTTGTACTGGCATCGGCCATCGGGCGCGGCATGCGCTTTTTTATGGTGGCCGGCTTAATGAAGTGGGGTGGCCCAAGTATGGAAGCCAAATTACACCAATATGTGGATAGGATTGGCTGGGCAACGGTGGCGATTGTGGCAGTTTTGTTTTTGATTTACCGATAGAGAGTTACGTTGTTAACTCACTAGCTAACTAAATTCTTTTAAAATGTTTTTCACAAACTCTGCACGCTGATTTAAGGCGCTCAAACTCACGGTAATGCGCAGTTTATCAGGACCATTCATGCGGCAGCGTTTGTCGCGCTGTAGTAAATTAATGAGTTTAATCGGGTCAATATCCGCTTTTGGGTTAAATTGCAGTTGAATGGCTGCATCACTGGCATCTATTTTAATCACACCAATCGCTTTAGACGCAATACGCAAGCGGTGACATGCCATTAGCGCTTCACCCTGCTCGGGTAGCAAACCAAAGCGGTCTATCAGTTCTTCCTGCAGGTTATCGAGTTCGTCATCGTTCACGCAGTTAGCCAGACGTTTGTACATCACTAGGCGTTCATGCACATCGGGGCAATATTTGGTCGGTAGCAGGGCGGGTGTGTGCAGGTTAATTTCTGTCGTTACGCCGAGCGGCGCGTTTAAATCGGGTTCTTTTCCGGCTTTGAGTTGTTTTACCGCGTGGTTCAGCATATCAGAATACAAATGAAAGCCGATTTCCTGCATTTCACCGCTTTGCGAGTCACCTAACAACTCACCCGCACCGCGAATCTCTAAATCGTGCATAGCCAGGTGAAAGCCCGCGCCTAAATCTTCCATGAGTTGAATCGCATCCAGCCGTTTTTGCGCTTGTACGGTAATTTTTCGGTCAGGGTCGGTGAGTAAATACGCGTAAGCCTGATGGTGCGATCGACCGACACGGCCACGCAGCTGGTGCATCTGTGCCAAGCCAAACATATCGGCTTTATTCATAATAATAGTATTGGCGGTCGGCACGTCAATGCCAGTTTCAATAATAGTTGTACACAACAGCAGGTTGTAGCGCTGGTGATAAAAATCGCGCATCACGTGTTCAAGCTCGCGCTCGCGTAATTGCCCGTGCGCCACGGCAATGCGCGCATCGGGCAGAATACGCTCCAATTTTTCGCGCATCGAATGGATGGTATCCACTTCATTGTGCAGAAAATATACCTGCCCGCCGCGTTTGAATTCTCTGGTTGCCGCTTCGCGAATAATGCCTTCTGAATAATCGGTATGAAAGGTTTTAATGCTCAAGCGCTTTTGCGGTGGGGTGGTGATGATGGAGAATTCACGCAAGCCTTCCATCGCCATGCTCAAGGTACGCGGAATCGGTGTAGCCGTGAGTGTCAGCACATCAACCTCGGCACGCAAGGCTTTGAGCTGCTCTTTTTGGCGCACGCCAAAGCGGTGTTCTTCATCCAACACTACTAAGCCTAAATTCTTAAACTTTACATCTTTTTGGATTAAACGATGCGTGCCTATAATAATGTCGATCTTCCCAGCTTCTAGACCTTCTAACGCCTCTTTTTGTTCTTTCGCAGTTCTAAAGCGCGATATTTCGGCAATCTTAATCGGCCACTCGGCAAAGCGGTCTTTAAAGTTGTTGTAATGCTGTTCAGCCAATAGCGTGGTGGGCACTAACACAGCCACTTGACGGCCACCCATCACCGCTACAAATGCGGCACGCAGCGCCACTTCCGTTTTGCCAAAACCTACATCGCCGCATACCAATCGGTCCATTGGGCGACCAGATTGCATGTCTTTGATCACATTTTCAATGGCCTCCAGTTGGTCTGGCGTTTCTTCAAACGGAAAGCCCTCGCAAAAGGCTTCGTAATCGTGCAAACTCAGCGTAAATGCATGACCGCGCCGCGCTGCGCGCTGTGCGTACAAGTTAAGCAATTCTGCTGCGGTATCGCGTATTTGCTTGAGCGCTTTTTTCTTGGCTTTTTCCCAACTGCCGCTACCTAGACGGTGTAGCGGGGCGCTTTCTGGCGGCCCACCTGAATAGCGCGATATTAAAAACAGTTGTGAAACAGGCACATATAATTTGTCTTCACCAAAATACTCCAGCAGCAACAGTTCGGTTTCGCCCTCACCAAAATCAATATTCACTAAGCCTTTGTAGCGCCCAACGCCGTGCTGCTCATGCACGACGGGGTCGTTGATGCGTAACTCAGATAAATCTTTGAGCATGCCTTCGGTACTGCGCGCTTTTTCTTTTTCACGGCGGCGTTGCTGGCGCACGGTGGCGGCGTAGAGTTCGGCTTCGGTGATGATGGCAATCGGCAGTGTTTTGTCAGTGAGTGCCACGCCCGCATGCAACGCGCTGACGCCTAACATCACATGCGCTTTACTCGCCTGAAAATCCGCCCACGTTTCGCAAATATCAACAACCAAGCCATGCTCGGTAAAAAGCTGCAACATGGTCTCGCGGCGGCCTAAACTTTCTGCCACAATCAAAATGCGGCCATTAAACTGGCTGATAAAGGCATTTAGTTTATGCAGAGGATGCTCCGCGCGGCGCTCGATATCAAGCGCTGGCAGGCTATTCGATGTTTTACTGATGCTCAGCGCGATTCTGGCAAATGCGTGTGTTGCGGCAAAAAAATCTTCTGCTTTCATCAACAGCTTTTCAGGCGTCAATATCGGGCGTTCAGCGTCATGTGCCAGTGTGCGGTAGCGTGATTGTGCCTCGCGCCAAAACTGTTGGGCGCTATGGTCTAAATCGCCATGCAAGCAAAGCAGGCTGTTGGTCGGCAAATAATCGAGCAGGGTGGCAGTTTGTTCAAAAAATAGCGGCAAATACCACTCAATGCCGCCAGAAGCCACGCCTTTGCTGACATCTTTGTATATTTTTGCGCGTTGTGGGTCACCTTCAAACGCCTCGCGAAATTGGCTGCGAAAGAGCGCAATGCCCGTCTCATCTAACGGAAATTCACGCGCAGGCAATAAACGGATTTCAGGTACCGGGTAAAGGCTGCGCTGGGTATCCACATCAAACGTGCGGATGGTTTCAATTTCATCATCAAATAAATCAATACGGTAAGGCAGGGCAGAACCCATGGGGAATAAATCTACCAAACCGCCGCGCACGCTGAACTCTCCGTGTGAAATCACCTGCGTCACGTGGTGATAACCCGCCTCCGCGCATTGCAGGCGCAATGCTTCAATATCGAGCTTTTGGCCTTTTTTGAGCATAAAAGTATTGGCACTTAAAAAGGCCTTTGGGCTCAGGCGAATCAGCGCAGTTGAAAGTGGCACAATAATGACATCACAGGCATTTTGCGCAATGTGATACAGCGTGGTGAGCCGTTCAGAAATTAAATCTGGATGTGGCGAAAACTGATCATAAGGCAGCGTTTCCCAATCGGGCAATAAATGCACGCTCAAACTTGGCGTAAAGTAGGGGATTTCCTCTAGTAAGCGCTGTGCATCAAAAGCATTGGCTGTAATAATCACTAATGGCTGGCTGGGCTTATTGGCTTTAAGTTGTAATACCAAATTCGCCAGCGCAATCGCATCTTCACCATACGTAGCCAGTGTGATGCGGCTTGCTTGCCCCAGTTTTGGAATAGCGTTTTGAATTGGCAGTGAAGTCTGCGTCATGACTACTTATGTGTGAATTTTTAAAGGCTAGATTATAACGGCTGAGGTTTTAAAAACGCGGATTTGTGTAAATTTATTGCGCAGTTCTTTCTGGTAAATAAATTCAGTTTGGATGTCGATTTTATAAATAAGCAATGATAAAAAATCTATTAAAATCTCCCGAGAAATTTTTATGTCCCTGTAAGCTTTTAAAAAAAGGCTTGCAGAGCTGGTGAAAAGGTTGTGTGTGAAATTTAGCTGACTTGATGCTTTGTTTAAACGCATTTTATTGTGTCGGGCATTACATTTTTGCCCAGCTTTTCTACTCAAAACGAACGGTAATTTAAGATTGATGCTTTTATAGCTATGCTGTTCCCCCCACCGTCAGCCCATCAATTTTCAATGTCGGTTGTCCTACGCCCACGGGCACACTTTGTCCTTCTTTTCCGCAGGTCCCTACGCCAGAATCCAGCGCCATGTCGTTGCCTATCATGCTCACGCGTTTCAGCACTTCTGGGCCGTTGCCAATCAAGGTTGCGCCTTTGACTGGGTAGGTGATTTTGCCGTCTTCAATCATGTAGGCTTCAGCTGCGCTAAATACAAATTTGCCACTGGTGATATCCACTTGTCCACCACCAAAGTTGGCCGCAAAAAGGCCTTTTTTTACTGATTTAATAATTTCTTCCGGCGGCGTAGTGCCGTTCAACATATACGTGTTGGTCATGCGTGGCATGGGGATATGTGCGTAGCTTTCGCGGCGGGCATTGCCAGTGACGGGCATGTTCATGAGACGCGCATTAAGTGTATCTTGAATGTAACCACGTAAAATACCGTCTTCTATCAGCACGGTTCGATTTGTCGGGTTGCCTTCGTCGTCCATGCTGAGTGAGCCGCGACGGTCGGCAATGGTGCCGTCATCCACAATGGTGATGCCTTTAGCGGCGACTTGCTTCCCCATCATGTTGCTGAAAGCGGAGCTGCCTTTGCGGTTAAAGTCACCTTCCAAGCCGTGGCCAATGGCTTCATGCAATAAAATACCAGGCCAGCCAGCGCCTAATATCACTGTCATGCTACCCGCTGGGGCTGGGCGCGCATCAAGGTTGATAATGGCTTGGTGTACGGCTTTTTGCGCATAATCGTGTAATACTTCATCCGTAAAATAGCTGTAGTCAAAACGTCCGCCACCGCCTGCCGAGCCTTGCTCACGGCGGCCATTGTGCTCGGCAATCACGTTAATGCCTACACGTACCAACGGGCGCACATCAGCCGCCATTATGCCATCATGGCGTGCCACCATCACTACTTCGTATTCGCCCGTAATCGAGGCAGTCACTTGCGTGATGCGCGTATCCAGTTGACGGGCATATTGTTCTAAGCGCTCTAACAACTTCACTTTGGCCTCTGCTGAAAGTGAGGCAATCGGGTCTTGCGGTAAATAGAGTTGCGGCGTTTGGCGTGTAATAACTTTGTGTGCTGTTTGCTCTTGGCCTAAACTGGCAATTGATTTTGTGGCTTTTGCGGCAGCTTGTAATGCATCAAACGTAATATCGTCTGAGTAGGCAAAAGCGGTTTTTTCACCACTCACGGCACGCACTCCCACGCCTTGGTCAATTGAAAAATTACCCGATTTGACTTGGCCTTCTTCAAGGCTCCAGCTCTCGGCACGACTGTACTGAAAATATAAATCTGCGTAATCAATGTGGTGCGACATCATCTCAGCCAGCACAAGTTGCAACTGCGGCACTTCTAAACTTGCGGGTGTCAGTAACGCCTGCGTTGCAGCCTCAAAATGCGTGCCTTTGGTAAGTGGTGATTGACTAGGGTTCTCTGGGTTTTTCATTTAGGTTTTCAATGGATTGGTGAATTTAATCATCCGACAGATTTAATGGTGCGATGTTTCAATGCCGGCAAGCTTTTTCTCAGGCTTTCTTGGTATTTGGGGTTCATGGTGGCAATCACAACCCCAGAGCCGCGAGGTAGTCGATCTAAAATCACGCCCCATGGGTCCACAATCATGGTATTGCCATGCGTTTCACGGCCTGAAACATGGTAGCCACCCTGCGCTGGTGCGATGACATAAGATAAGTTTTCAATGGCCCTGGCGCGTATTAACGTTTCCCAATGCGCCTTGCCTGTTGTGTCTGTAAATGCGGCGGGCACCACAATGATATTGACTTCACCCATTGCGCGATAAAGTTCAGGAAATCGCAAGTCGTAGCAGACAGAAAGGCCGACGCTACCAAACGGGGTTTCTACCACCTTTACTGCATCTCCTGCTTCAATGGTATTTTCTTCATGATAGTGTTCATTGCCTAAATCTAGGCCAAACAGGTGGATTTTATCGTACCGCGCGACTTGTTTACCTTGGTCGTCATACACAAGGCAGCTATTGCGTACTTTATTGGGAAAATGGCTGACCAACGGTACAGTGCCGCCTATAATCCAGATTTTGTTTTTTTTAGCAGTGCTGCTTAAAAAATCCTGGATGGGGCCGCTGCCTTCTTGCTCGCGTACAGCTACTTTGTCAGTGTCGTTTAAGCCCATAATCGCGAAATATTCAGGCAATACAACCAATCTGGCACCTTGGTTCACTGCGGTTTCAATGAGGCGTTTGGCTTCGCTCAAGTTAGCTGCAACATGTGGACCAGAAGCCATTTGGATGGCTGCGATTTTAACTATTTCTTGTTTTGGGGCTGTGTTTGTTGCTGACATTTTGTATCCTTGGATTAATTACATCATACATCATTGAAGCGGTGAAGCTTGATTTGCCTCAGGCCCGGTCTTGGGGGCGTTGACCTCTTGCGGGTTATCCCAAGTTCCAATAATTTCATATTCACTTGAGGCGATTTTGTTTAAAGGATCTTTTAATATTTTTTGCGCTAAGAATGCCACAGCACCCGCCAACGGGCCGCCAGCCAATGCAGCAAGCGAAAGGCTGTCACTCACATGTGGCAGCACTTTGACATATAGATGTTGCGTTTCATTTTGCAAGTTTGTTTCCCCCTTAATGGCGACATCAGCTGCAGGGCCGGACATTTGAAAGTTATCACTGCGCATTACGCCCTGGCTGATTTTGGCAGTACCATTGATACTATCAAAAGCAAAGCCATTGCTGAACAAATCTCTAAAGTCTAAGGTGAGTCTGCGTGGCAAACTCTGCAGACTTAATAAACCTAAAAGCCGGCCAACCCCCGGTTGTACTTTTAAAAACTGGCCTTTTTTTAAGTCCAATTGTAAATCACCGTTTAAGCCTTTTGAATTAAATTGGTGCGGGCTGCCTGGCCAATGCAGTTGTGCGCTCAATGTGCCTTCGCCGCCTTTGATCGTGTCAGGATA
>Ga0208195_1003113_pt1 | contig 14468 bp, 11 predicted proteins | sample AD_UKC077_MetaG_FD_184441 | JGI IMG/M metagenome (GOLD analysis project Ga0208195, IMG submission 184441) | Active sludge microbial communities of municipal wastewater-treating anaerobic digesters from USA - AD_UKC077_MetaG (SPAdes) (version 2) | ecosystem: Engineered > Bioreactor > Anaerobic >...
TTAACCTCGCTGAATAAAATTTTGTTTAAGTCTGCTTCTAACTTAGCTAAAAGATTATCTACTAAAGCAGAGTATGAATGATTAATATCATACTTTTCGGAAACTATATAAAAACCACCATCTAAATCTTTTGGCTTCTTAGATAATTTAAGTTCAAACTTTTTACCTAAAGCATTATTTAGTTTATCTAGTTCAACTAACTCATCTTCTTTTTTTGAAGAAAATGTAGCTAGATATTTAGAATAGTCTTTCTTATTTACATAGATAACTTCTTTACCTGATAAATCATCTTCTTTTACTAATTTTAAAACAAAATCAAAAAGTTCATTTTGTTTTAAGTTATCTAATTTAGCTACTGCTTCTTTTACTGTTTCTTTTAATAAAGTTTGTTTTAATTTAATTTCTGACTTTTTTGCTTCACGTTTTGCATTAATCAAAGCTGCTTGATATTTACTTTGATTTAATGCTTCTTGTTTTTTTAATTCGTCTTTTTGTTTGTTTTTAGCTTCTTCTATTTGTTCTAATTTTAATTGTTCTAGTTTTTTTAGGCCATCTGCTAAGATTACCTTAGCATCTTCTTTTCCTTTATCGATAATTTTATCGTAAATTGTTTTAGCCATTATTTTATTTCCTATACTGGAATACCAATAACCATTAAAATACTAACAAGTAAAGCTAAAATTGCGTATGTCTCAACTAATACTGTCATAGTCATACCTTTACCAGAAGCATCTGGTTGTTTAGCTGTCATATGAATAGCTGCTACAGACATCTTTGCTTGGAAAATAGCTGATAATAAACCTACAATTGCAATTGGCATACAAGCTGCAAAAAATAACCAGCCTTGAGCTTCAGTAAGTGCTACTGGAGTTCCTCCTAATATTCCTACTTGAACTAATACCATGATTGCAACGATAAATCCATAAATTCCTTGTGTTCCAGGTAGTGCTTGTAATACAAGTAAACGTCCAAATAAATCAGGTTTTTCTGAAACAACTCCTGCTGCTGCTCTTCCGCCTATTAATACTCCATAAGCAGAACCAATTCCACTTAATACTGCAGCTAATGCTGCACCAATAATCGCTAATGTCATTATATTTTCTCCTCCTTATATTTTATTGCATCAACGTGCTTTAACTGAACTGAAAGTGGTCTAAATTCATATCCTCCACCTTCATAAAATTTCCCAAAAAATTCAATATATTGTAATCTGCTATCGTGAACATAAGCAGATAGTAATCCCATACCTATATTAAAGATATGACCAATTATATAAATAAAGACAGACATTATTATACCAATAATGCTTCCTTGTACCATTCCTGCTAGTCTATTCATAACCTCAGCAATAATTGCAGTCGATAGTCCTAAAGCAAGTAATCTGGAATAACTTAAAACATCACTCATATGGTTTACAAGTCCATAAAGGCTTGTAACCCCACCAGTAATTTTACGGATAAAACCTTGCTTTCTTCTTCCACCAAAGATTGTAATTACTGAAGCTGATGCAGCAATCATGATCAAACCAATTTTTGATAAGCCTTCGATTTTAAGACCAATTGCAAAAACACCAAGTCCAAGTAATAATACTATCCATGGAAAGTCATCTAAAATAGCTTGCCAGTAATCTTTAGCTTTAAAGCTAGCATACATCTTTACAACTAAACCAGAGACAATGTGAAGTAAACCAACACCAAAAGAAAAGATTAATACGGTTAATGGTTCTTTAACTGGGTTTACAAAAACTGGTTCAAACCAGCCAAAACCAAAATAAGATCCATACAAAACTCCAAAAAGGATTGTTGGGATAGATGAGTAAGTAATAATCTTACCAATCTGCTTTAACATCCCTTTAGGTTTTTTAAGCTTTAAGAATAAAATTCCTCCGATAAGCATTACTACACCATAACCAACATCACCCATCATCATTCCAAAAATAAACCAAAACCAAATACTCATCATTGGGTTAGGATCTACTTCTTTATAATTAGGTACTTCATACATGTTTGTAACACTTTGAAATGGCTCTACAAACTTATTGTTTTTATTGCATGTAGGTGGATTCTCTCCTTCTTCTGGATCAAGTAATACTAAATCATAACAACTAACTGAAGTTTCTAAAACTTTCTTTAAATCATCTTCTTTATCACTTCTTACCCAGCCTTCTAAATACACTGTCTCCAAAGTATACTGTCTTGGAGCAAGTTTTAACTCTTTGTCAGTTGCAGCTTGATCACTTAAGACATAAAGTTTTTCTTTATCTTCTGTTAGTTTAGCTAACTTTTTACTAGCTTCATCAATAAATAAGTTATTAGTAATAATCTGTTTTTCTTTATTCTTAACAACATCTCTTACAAACCCATTATCTTCAAACTTATGTTCAGAAAACTGAAATTCTTTATTTAGTAAGTCAACTTCTTCTTTATCTAAATAATATGAAGCATAAATAATTGCTCTTTTTTCTTTATCTAGACCATATAGTTTATAATCAGAACCTAGCGCATCTAAACTTTCAAGAAACTTTTCTTCATCTTTACTACCAATATACCCAACAAAAAGGTCAGTATATCTTGATGATTTTAAATCTTCTACTTTTGCTTCTAACTTTAACCAAGGCTCATAAAATTCAATTTCTTCTTTTAAAACTTTGTTTTCTTCTTCCTTTAAAGCTATTTCTTTTTCTAAGTGTTCTAGCTTAACAAGTAAGTCCATCTTCTTTTGATCATAATTAAAGAATTCATCATAACTTACTTCCGTTCTGGCTAAGAATGAATCTTTCTTTTCTTGATACTTTTTTAAGAAAGATAAACTTTTTTCTGTTCTTTCAATTACATCATCGTTTTCTGAAACATCAATTAAAATAGTTTCTTCTTCAGTTGGGATTAGCATCACTAACCCTGACTTTTGTAATTCCGAAAGAAGCTTTTCCTTTTCTTCTTTTAAAGCTACAATTTTAGCTTTCTTCATTGAAACAATCATCTAGCAAGCACCTCATTTAAAATGAAGGTAGTCGCTTTAGCTTTGTTTTTAGAAGCACCTTGGGTAATAAGCTTAGCATCTTCTTTAACTTTTAATTTTAGATCTTCATTTAGTTTTAAAATCTCAGCATCATTAGCTTCAATTGATTTATCGATTTTTGTTTTAGTTTCTTTTTCAATCTTTAAAACTTCTTTATCAATCTCTGCCTTAACTGCTTCTTCTTTTAATTTTAAATCACGTCTAGCATTAACTCTTAAATCTTCAGCCTTCTTTTCCGCCAGCTTAATTGATTCTAAAATTGACATCTCATCACCACCTTTTCATTAATTCAACCGATATATTATATCATATTAAACTTAAATCTACAAGAAAGAAATAAGGGGTGTTTAACACAATATAACCATAATACGACAATTTTTTCAATATATAAATTTACTTATACTCATCATAATTCATAATCACCCATTCAAAAAGTCCTATCAATAACCCAATTAACCATTCTAAAAAAGTGACAATTAAAAAACACACTAGACTTAATAATAATCAGCTAGATTATCTTTGCTAATGTGTCTTTATATTTTTAATTTATTTGAAACAAATTAATATTTAAAACTTCATATAAATTAGTTAAATTTCATTTCTTAATATTTTGACTAATTGTTTGTATGTTAAATTTTTAACTATATTAAAATCTTTTAATAGCCCTTTTCTATTCTTTTCGGTAATACCTATTTTAAGACTATCAGCTTCATATTGTCCATCATATGTATCTTTTAAATTAGCATCTATTAATCTTAATTCTTCAAATATTTTCTTTAAATTAGTTGAAGAATCATAATCATTAGATATTAATATCTGATTGTTATCTACAAAGCAGATTCTACTTTCATTCTTTTCAAATGTTCTAATTTCATTCTCACTAATATAGAAATATCCATTTTCTATATTTTTCACTTCTAAACCCAAAGAAAGATCTTTTATTAGAATATCAAAAGGATATTTGCTATTGTTAGCTACATTTTCTGCATCAAAACCTAATTTCTTTAAAAAATAAATTACTCTATTTTCAGCATCTTTGCCTTTTCCAACTTTTGCTTTGCCAGTTTCTTCAGTCCCTGATCTTCTTGCACTTTGTTTATCAATAAATTTTTTAAAAGGTTTACTAGTTGGTAATACATAATTGTCTTTGATAATTGGTGTAGTTGCTTTTTTATCATCTTTAAATAACGTTATTAACTTTTTCTCTTTATCATAGCTTTTAAGTTTAAAAATTCCTTTAAAAACATGTTTGTTTGACTCTAATGTCTCAAATACATAGATTGGATATTCACGCTCTACTAAACATTTGTTACTTGGATACTCATAAAAAACATATTCTAAAGTGCTTTCATCTATCCAACGATTATCAAAAGGGTTATTTGAATCAAATTTTCCACGAAGTAAAAATGAAACTATTTCATCATTAGCATCTTTTACTGGTAATAACGCGTTAACATCACATCGGTATTGACCACCCATAAAGACAAAATCATATGTAGTATAAACATTTCCTTCAACTAAATTATTAATTAACAACTCATCTAGTTGATTTGCAAATTTCTTTTTAAACTCCTCAACTAAATCTTCAAATGGCACCAAATGATATTTTCTAAATAAATCTCTAATGCTTACATTTTCTTTCTTTGTCACACTAAGTAAATATTTATAAACATCTCCAGTTTTACGCATCATTCTTAATACTATGCCAGCGTTTTTGCTCTTATTTCTAATTTTCTTTAATTCATCTAATTCTTGTTTTGAAAAAGATTTATTATTTTCAACAACAAAATTTTCATAGTAAACTTTAGTTTTAATAACTGATTTGTCCATAAGAAACTGTGCTGCTTCATTCATAAGCTTTTCTTCAAATTTATTCATAATTAACCTCCTATTGAATAAAAATATAATTTGTTTATCGCAAGATTACTATCCTACCTTACATAGTATTGTATCATATATACCTATAAATTTCAATATTACCAAAAATAATTTTTGTTGAAATATAACTATCTTATTAAAACTTTATAGACTACTAATAATGACTTTTGTTAAATGCTTTTTTTATATCTATATCGTTAAATATAGCCTTTTTAGAAAATGATGATTTATGAGGAAGTTTATCATCATCTATTTTAGTTCTTTCACCTGTTTTACTAATAGCATATGCTTCAAGAAAATATGGTTCTATCGTATTAGCCAAATATTTAACATTCACGATAACCGAATGATAACCATATTCTTTCACTAAATTAGTGGCTACCTCATCAGCTTTAATCAACCCACAATAATCAATACTATAATAATCTTTCCCAACAAAACTTCTATTAGCAACTGGTACTTCAGGCCCATTATCATATAATTTCTTCCCTGATATTCCAGGAACAATATATGGACCACCTATATTACTATAGCCTTCTTTTATTAAATTATATGTTACATCATCATCACTTACCTTATTTAATAGTTTTAATTCTTGACTCTTAAATGAAACCAAATCATCATAAACATATTTCTTAAATGCTTTTTTAATATCATAACCCTTTTGATTTTGTTCATACCTTGTCTTACCATTAGTCTCTAAATTTACAATTATTTGATCGTAAGTATATTCCTCACCATCATAATTTAAACATACCAAAATTTTAAAACTATTACTTATCCCATTAACATAAGTACCATCACAATAACATTTATAGGAATGTGAATTATACTTTACATAATAGTCATAACCTTTGCCTATTTTTGAAGCTAAATATTGTGCTACGGGCACATAATTTGTTTCTTCACAATTTACAGCATATCCAGTTATAGAAGTTTGATCCATAACATATTTTTTGTACTTGTCTAATTTTTCCCTGTCTTTAGTAATATTTACATTAAAAGTTATCTTTATGTTTTTAACTTTCGGTCTTAAATTAAAAATAGCTCTAGGATTATTTTCATCAATAGGTAAATCACTTGGCATATCATACCAATATCCATATTCGTTATAAGTCATCTTAATAATAAATGTTTCTATCTCCCAGTAGTTAAAAAAATCTTTATCACTATTATGAATGATAAAACCAGAGATTAATACCTCTTCCTTAAATATCGAACATTTCAAATTACAAATGGCATCACCTGCGTTTCTCAAAACAAACTGCACAATTTGTTTTATAATCCTATTTGCTAATTTGTCAGGATATGCTGGGCTAATATATTCACCTATTAATTTCATCACTATCCTCCTTTTCAATTAATTTGCTATAGTTAATATTTCTAATTGATGTTGGCCTATCCCGAGATATAAAAGGTAAATCCTCAAAAATAGCCGTTTTAGAAAACCAATATTTCTTAGGTAACTTATTATTTTCTATTTTATTGATTGCCCCTTCTTTATCAATGTGATACGCTTCTATAAGGTATGGCGTAACTGTATTTGGCAAATAAACAACCCTTACAAATACTGAATAATATCCGTATTTTCTAACTAAATTAATTGCAAGTTGCCTTGCCCTAATAGCACCACATACGTTAATATTATTACAATCTTTACCCTTACCATTTTCATTTACAGGAATAAATTCAGAATCATAAAAATCCAATCTAGATAAATGAGATGATGATCCTGGTATTGTATATGGACCACCAATATTACTTTCTCCTTCATTAATGAAAACATATTGAAATTTATCTTTATTAATTGGGTTTAATAATTGTAATTCATCACTCTTAAAATCAAAAAGTGATGAGAAATTAACTTCTATTTTTTCTAAAACTCTTTCTTTTGGAGTTTTATCACTTGATACAAATTGCACAACAACTTCATTATATCTATAATTTTCACCATCATAGTCTAATTCAACTTTTAATTTAAAGCACGGACTAATATACTTACTCTTTTCATGCACTAACGGAGAAAGAATATATTGAGCACTAGAAAATAAATATTCATATTTTGCTACCAAACTTGAAGCAATATAACTAGCTACTGGTAAATAATTTGTTTCTTTGCTATTAATTGCATATCCAGTTATTATTGCTTGTTCAAAAACATAATGTTTGTATTTTGCAACTTTTGCTTTATCTTTTATAACCTCTACATTCACTATAACTTCGATTATAGTTTCATCAAAGTCATCTTCTTCCCCTTTGACTACTGGTCTAACTCGAAAGTATTGATTTGATAAATTGTTTTTAGATGCTTTCCAATAACCATTTTCATAATACACATCTTTAACTAAATATTTAATTAATTCTTCGCTCATCACATCTTCATCATGATCATGAATTATATTTCCAAAAACAAACACTTGATTTTTAATTATAGAACAACCAAGATTACAAATTGCTATCTCAGTTTTGTCTAAAACTTCTTTGATTATTTTAGATACAATAGCATCAGCAAGTCTATCAGGATGAGCTTCACTAAAATATTCACCTATTAATTTCATTTCTTTTCCTCCAATCTTTTTATTAAAATTATAAGCCACCGCATTGCGATGGCTTATCATAATTAAATAGATTCACCATCATTCAAGTTTTAGCACCTTGTCTTATGATAGGTTGCTGAAGGGTCATAGAGCTTGTCTCTCACCTTCTCTTTATAGTTTAATTATTATTAAATTGTATATTGATAGTTAAATTGAACTATCAAATTCATCAAAAGCATCCAACCCCAAATTCATCATCCAGTCGAAATCTTCAAATTGAGTATCTTTTCTAATCGCCTCTTTAGAAAACCAACTCTTTTCTGGTAATAATTCATCTGGAATTCTTTCTTCTTTGCCGAGTTCATCAATACTATAAGCTTCAATTGTCTCTGGTTCTTTACTATCCTTTTTGTATTTAATCTTTACAAAAACAGAATAATAACCTTTTTCTCGAAGTAACAATAAAGCTAATTGTCTTGCTCTTACTGCCCCACAAACATTAATGTTATAGTAATCTTTTCCGTTTACCTTTTTCTTAAAATCTAAGATACTAGGTCCATATAATCCGTAGCCATTAAAACAATTGGGTTTAAAACACTCTGAATCAAAATATCCTTTCTTTTCTAAATCGCTAAATCCTCTTTTAAAGACAATTCTATCGCCCCCCATATGATTTAAAAACTCTAGTTTGCGCCCAGCAAATTTAGGTGATAACAAAGAACTTCTTAAAATTGCTAAAGTTTGAGGTGTGTACTGTCCTTTTCTTTTACGGGGTAAACTAATAATAATATTACGATGTCTATATCTAAAACCATCAAAGATAATTCCAACTGCAATCTTAAAAGTGGGAATATTTAACTCAGTTGCATAGTTACAAAGTGTCCTATAACTACCCATATCATCAATAACTCCCGACAAATGATCTCCAAATTTTAATGCTAAGTAATAAGAAATTGGTAAATATTTTGTTTGGACAAAATTAACTGCATAACCTGTAACTACTGTATCCTCTAATACATGCTCCATATAGTATTCAACTTTCTCCGGGTCAATTATCGTTTCAATCTCTACAATTACCTCAATATCTTCTGGAACATCAAGTCTCTTATTATAAACAGTTTTAGGACTTACTCCACTATAATAAACATCTCTTTCATAATCTTCTTCTAGATTTTTCCTACTCATTTTACCATAATACAAATTCCTAACTATCTTTTGGATATATCCTTTTGGCAATTTTATTGCTTCAGGTTTACAAATTATGGTTCCAGAAATTAATATCTTGTTCTTTGCTTTAATTTTACACTTCAAGTCGCAAATAGCACCTTTTGAATACCAATTCAAATGATCTACTAAATGATAAACAATAAATCCCTCAAGCCTTTTCTTATGCGCGGGACTAACATACTCACAATAATACATATTTTTTCCTCCTTTATAAAATTTAAAAAACGCCATATAAATGGCGTTAATCTTTCAAACACCATCGATCAAGCTTTAGCACCTTACCTAAGGCAGGTTGCTGGTGGATCAAAGGGCTTGTCCCTCCCCACACTCTTTATGGCTTTTTTTATTATTTTTAAAATATATATAATATTTCTTATGGTATAAGTATACCACAAACTTTTGAAAAACTTGCTAAACTGAACTATGAAAATGTTTTCATTATTTAAGTTTTTTACTTATTTTTTTAATTTAGTCAGTTTTAATTAAACTAGCTCCAAGGCGTATTTTTTCTTTATTTAATAATCTCTTTTTCTTCTAAATAACTAACTATTTTATCTAAACTGCTATAGTCTAATTCATCAACTTTACCATTATAAACATCAATGATTTTTTGATTTTGCGGATCTTTCTTTAAAAACATTTTAAAAACAAATTTTATAATTTTCTTATCAAATCCTTTTAAGTTTGGATAGTCCATACTACCAACTAAATGAAAGAATTTAATTTTTTCTAATAAAGGCTTTTTAATTAATTTTTTGTTTTGTGTTCTTACATCTTCTTTAAGTTTATCATCTAAATTAGGATTTCCTAAAGAAACTGTAACTAATATTAATCTAGCATCGTTTCTTAACTTCTTAGTTGTTTTCTTTAAACCTCTAACTTTACCAGCATAAATACCACCTAGATAAATAACATTATCATATGCTTTTAAGTCAGAAACTTCCTTATAGTCTGCAAGATAAATTCCCGTTAATTCACTTAATCTTTCAGCGTATTTCCTGCTAGATCCGTATTTACTACCATAGACAATCAAATTCTTCATAAGCTTCTCCTATATTTTTATTCTATCATAAAACAAAAGGAAAACTCTTTACTTTACTAACTATTTACAAAGCTTTTATTTATAATTTTCTTTTCTTAAAATAAAAGCATAACTTTCTTTTAGTTTGCCACTAACACTAGGTAATTCAATTTCTTTATATAAGCTTAATCCGTTTTTTTCAATTACTCTTCGTGATTGAGAATTATCTTTATAACACGTAATCATAATAAAGTCTAGCTTTACTTCTTCAAACAAGTATTTAATAACTTCCTTTACTGCTTCGGGCATTAGGCCCTTTCCCCAATAATCTTTTGATAGTATATAACCAATTGCTCTTCCCTTTAAAGAGTCAAGTTCAGGAAATAGTCTTTCGCGATATTGTTCAACACCTAATGAACCAATAACCTTCCCTTCTTTTTCTACAGCAAAAGTTCTTTTACCAGCAATAAAACGATTTAAAATTATTTTTGATTCCATAATACTAGTATGTCTATTCCAGCCAGCCATAACACCTACACCTTCTACACTTGCATACTCATAAAAGTCATATAGGTCTTCTTCTTTCCAAGGCCTTAAAACTAATCTTTCAGTCTTTAAAACAACATTGCTTACATCTATTTCTATATTCATAATTTACTCCGCTAATATTTAAATTATATCACTTTCATCTCTTTTTCTCAACCATCCTTTAATAAAAAAAGCCCCCAGTTAAAAGGACCCTAAAAAAATATAACTACTTATTTCATTACTTTTTCAAACCTAAACACTCTTGAATCAAGATTTTCACTAAAATTATCAGCTAAGTCTGCTGTTTCTTTATGTTTAGTATTATAGAACTCAACTATCTTAAACTTTAATTTGTTTACATAAAAATGAATATTACGAACATCAAAATATGGTGTAGTTGCTTCCCAAACTTCTACTTCAGGATATAATGTTTCAATTTCTTTCCACATTTTTTGACCAATACCTTGGCCTTGATATTCAACCTTCACAAATATAAAATCTAATAATCCACGTTTTACTTCTGGATAAAGAATAACTATTGCACCACCTAAGATATGATCTTCATCATCAACCATAACATAGGCGTGAGAATCAGCTTCATGTAAGCTTTCCTCAATTTCATAATCTGGTACTACCTCATTTTCTCGCTTTCCCGTATATGATTCATATCCATATTGGAATGCTTCTTGCAATAGCTTCTTGTACAAGGTGAGATCTTCATCGCTTAACAGCTTTAGTTTCATAAATTCTCCTTTCAATTAAATTTGATTACTAATATATTTTACTCCTTTTTTCTTACTTTGCAACAAGAAAATTTAAATAGTGTGAATGTTTGTATAATTTTTTTTAAAATTATGCTTGAGTAATCAGGACAATAAAAATCCTCTTTAAACAAGAGGATCTTTAATGTTTTTTTATTATATTTAATACAAAAATATTTTATTTTTACATCATGTATTCAGCTTGCTTAATCACAGTTTGAATAGCATCTTCAGTATATTCAGGAGGATAATTATATTTTTTTAATAGTCTTTTAATTTCTCTCCTCATTTTTGCTTGAGTTGTTTTTTTCTTAGACCAATCAGTTGTAGCATACTCTTCGACTACTTCTTTCAAATCATGAGCTATACATTTTAATGTTTCATCAGTTAAAAGTTCATAAGCACTTTTATTGCTAGCAAGAGCATCATAAAATGCCCTTTCCCTACCGCTTAAACCTAATTCATTTGCTGCATCTTGATCAGAAACTATATCTTGAGCAAAATCAATAATTTTAACGATAGTGTCTGTTGTATCAAAATCACCCTCTCGATTATGATATTTTTCTAATATTTTTCTTAATCTTTCGCTATATTGTTGTGCTTTGTAAAGATTAGTTTTTCTACTTTCTGCAATTACTTGTCTTAATAAATTCTCAATAATTTTTAAAAATATATGAGGAGGATTAGTTTTCTTTAGTTCTTCTATTTTTTCTGGACGAAGTAAATCGATTAAGGCATTCTCATCAGTTGCACCTATTTGAGTCAAAATTTTAATTTCATCCCCTTTAATTGCATCAGCTAATAATCTTTCTACTTCTTCATTAATATCGCCCATATTAACCGGGCCAGATCCTACTTCTAATTTTAAAATGTAGTTTCTGACTGATAAATAATATTGCACAATAGAATGTTGTTTTTTATCCAAAATACCTGCACAGACTATATAAGCACGTTTTAAATCTAACGATAATTTTAGAAAATCTTTTTTCCTTTCAATATTTTCTAAAACAAATGCAGCCCCATTTTGTATAGCAGAAAATCTCTTTTTTGCGGAATTGGTATAAAAATCATGAATATTTATTTGATAAAACCATTCATTCAAAATAGAAAGTTTTTCTTTTAATATCGTTAAAGCAACTTCTTGAATATCTTTTAAATTGAATTCTTTATCGCGTGCTGTATATTTATTTAATGCATCATCTAATGCTTTTGCAAGGCCAATATAGTCAACAATTAAGCCCGATTCTTTTCCAGGATAAACCCGATTAACCCTAGCAATTGCTTGCATTAAAGTGTGCTCTTTCATTTTTTTAAATATATACATTACATCTAAATCTGGAACATCAAATCCAGTAAGCCACATATCAACAACAATAGCTATTTTAATTTTACTTTTATCTGATTTAAATTCAGATGCGGCTTTTTGTCTATCAAATTTATTTCCAAACAACTCTCTTAATTCTTGAGTATCCTTATTGCTTTCAGTTACAACAATAGCTATTTTTTCTTTATATGATGGTCTTAAAATTAATATTTCCTCATAAAGTTTTGCTGCTGCAATTCTTGTAGGCATTACAATCATAGCCTTGCCATTTAAGAAGTTTTGTCTTTGCTCGTAATGTTCTATGATATCTTTAGCTAACATTTGTAGTAAATCGTCATCTTCTAGAATAACCTTAATATTACTCATTCTTCTCTTTGATTCTTCTACAACAACTTTACTTACACCTTTATTTTCTAAATCATCATAATAATCATCTATTTTTTTAAGCAGAGTTGGATCAGTCCAGACTTTAGCAAGTCTTCCTTCATAGAAAATTCTTACAGTAGACCCATCTATAACAGATTGTGTCATATCATATGTATCGATAATTTCTCCATAAATATCAGTAGTTGATTTATCCGCAGTTGTTACTGGCGTGCCAGTAAATCCAATGAACGTAGCATTTGGAAGAGAATCCCTAATGTATTTTTCAGTTCCATATTTTGAAATTAGTTCTAATTCATTTGTATCTTCATTTTCTTGATAAATAATTTTTTCATAAACCCCATAATGACTACGATGAGCCTCATCAGCCATTACTATAATATTATTTCTGTCATTAACTTGTATTTCTTCTTTATCAAACTTTTGAATAGTAGAAAAAATGATTCCGCCTTGTTTAATTATTTTAAGTTTTTCAAGTAAATCCTTTCTTGAATTAACTTGTATTGGGGTAGATCTCAAATACTCACTAGCACTTGAAAATGTATTAAATAATTGTTCATCCAAATCATTTCTATCAGTTAATACTATAATAGTAGGATTTTGTAAATCTTGATTAGTAATTAATCTATGAGCTAACATCAACATTGAAAAACTTTTCCCACTTCCTTGAGTATGCCAAAGTATTCCAGCTTTGCCATCTCCTTCTGGTTTCATTGCCTGTTTTACCCTATCTTCCGATTTAAGCACACCAAAATATTGATGATATTGAGCCATTATTTTAATATTTTTGCCTTTATCTTTATTGATAAAGAAAATATTATTTTTAATTACATCTAATAATCTTTCTGGTTTCAACAATCCATCTACTAATACATCTAGTTTAAATGCATAATCGTCTTTATATCCTAATTCACCATTAACACTTTTCCATTCATTATATCGATCAATTTTAGATGTTAAAACACCAACTTTAGAATTTGCTCCATCACTAATTATATTAAATGCATTGTAATTAAATAATGTAGGAATATCATATCTATATCCACCACTTTCAGTATTACCGCCTAATTGATTATAAGCATCTTCTAATAATTTTCCCTCAAATCCTTCAAATGATTTTAACTCCATTACTACTAAAGGAAGACCATTAATAAATATAATTACATCAGGAATACGCGTACTCCTATTAGAGAATTCCTTAAACTTAATTTGATTACCTATTTCAAATTTATTGTTTTCAATATTGTTAAAATCCACTAATTTAATTAGAGGATTAACCTCACTTTCATAATCTTCTATTGTAATACCATCTATCAAATATTGATGAAAAATTTTGTTTCTTTCAAACAAAGAAGGATGATCAATGTTTTTGACAGTTCTTATAGTTTCCTCTAATATCTTTTTCTTAATTCCTTTATTGATAATGGTTAATTGCTCAAATAAAATTTTCTCATTTATATAATCACTTAATTGTCTTTCAATTACCCAATTATTAGTATCATCCATATATGAGTATCCTTTATCAATTAATAATTCTAATATAGTTTTTTCTACTTCACTTTCATAAAACATACTTTTCACCACATTCTTTTAAAAATTATATCATAAAATCAATAATAATTCAATTTTTCGATATATTTTAATAAAATTCCACTTCACAATATTAACACTATAGGAAGTGTTGATGATTTAATAGAGCAAAAACAACAGATTATTTCAAAATTAATTAAAAAATCTACCTTGATGTATGAACTTTATAAAACTGAAGTTATTTCGAGTAATCCATTATT
>Ga0208195_1003114_pt1 | contig 14466 bp, 8 predicted proteins | sample AD_UKC077_MetaG_FD_184441 | JGI IMG/M metagenome (GOLD analysis project Ga0208195, IMG submission 184441) | Active sludge microbial communities of municipal wastewater-treating anaerobic digesters from USA - AD_UKC077_MetaG (SPAdes) (version 2) | ecosystem: Engineered > Bioreactor > Anaerobic >...
ACGTCACCAAGCGCTGTCCCAGTAGGAATTTTTACGTCTGTATAAAAATGTGTTACACACGAACCTGAAACTGTGTAAGCGTTAGTAACGCCTCCGTCATTAGATACTATTGCCGATGTGTTTGTATCGTCACCCAAAGCTGTTCCTACAAACCATTTGTTGTTTTGAGTACCATTTACCGTAAACCAATTGTATGTTTCGAAAGAGCCAGATTCAAAATCTTCAGTGAAAGGAGCTGGGTGCCCATCGTATCCTGTTCCTGAAAGTTGAATGGTTATTGGGCTTCCATTATTGGCGTAGTTAAGTTGACCATTAAAAGAGCCTTCTGTTGTTGGAGTGAACTTAACCTTAACATTGGCTGTACTACCTGTTGTTAATGTGTCTATTTTCCCTGAATAGTCTTCAGTAAACGTAAAAAATGCATGACCTGTTATCGTAAAGTCGTCCTTATTAACGAATAAGGTGTCTGAACCGATATTTGTAAACGTGAATGTTAACTCGGCGCTTTCAACGTTTATCAGCGATTTTTTAAACACGGCGCCTTCCGACCAATCATCTGTATAGGCAAAAGTTGGAAGAGCTTCGGTGAGCGTAAAATTAAATGACCGATCTGTGTCATCAGTCAACGTAAAGTTAACATTCTCTATATTGTAGCCTATTTTAAATATTTCACCTGTATAAGTTTCTTGTGGTAAACGTTTTGTTGCTACTCCCGAAGCATCTGTTGTTAAAGTTGGGTAGCCTACAAGATTAATTGCCGCACCCACTACAGGATTTTCATCCTCATACTCAACATTAAAAGTTATAAGTGGGTAAATTTGCATTTGCTGATTGATGTTTTGATCGCTGTTAACATCAACACCGTTTTGCGTTACTGTGTAGTAATCGTTTTTTGTGAATGTAAAGTCGTATGTGCCATTAGGTAGAGAGACTACAGCCTCGCCACTAACGTTTGTCGTTACAGTTCCTTCAATTGTTATTGTAGGATATGCCGATAATGTTCCGCTGTAAGCAATTGATACTCCTTGAAGTGCATTACTACCTTGGTCTGTAACAGCGAAGTTGACGTCATTAGTCTCTACAAAGTTGGCTGTAAGGGTTACATTGCTTTCTCCAACAGTGTAATTAAATGTTGCTGTTGTTGATACAACATAGCCTATACTATTTGTCCAATTTAGGAATTCATAACCTTCATTAGGAGTTGCACTAATTACCGCTTGTGTTCCCGGGAAATAACCTCCTCCACCTGTGAGAGTACCGCCTCCGGCAGGGTTGTCTTCCAGTGTTACCATACTCATTCCTTTAACAACAAGCTCATCAACAAATATGTTGTATCCATTTTTACTTGTGGCAAGAAGGATTATGTAAGATTTGTTTGTAATATACGTATCAGGTATTTGATATTGATAGTCGTACCAGCCATCTGCGCTAACAACAGGCTCGTAATCTGCTTTTCTATGAATAGTACCTAAATGGGTTGCACCTGTTATATTAGGTTGTGTATTAACGTAAACATCAACTTTGTCTCTATAAGTACCCCAGCTTTCTTTATTCCTATACATTTTAAATCCAACACCGTAAGTTCCTGTGTTCATATCTAAACGCCGAGTTACAAGCATAGCCTGCTTATCGGCTGATATACTAAAGCTGTTATATCTTAACATAGCAGTGCCAAATGGGCTACAATCTGGATATGTACCAATAGTCTCTCTTGTCCATTTTTCGTTAATAGCGCCACTAATTACAACATTTAACCATCCTAATGGTGGGAATTCTTCATTATCGAATGTTTCAATAAATGGAAAAGCAGAAACAGTATAGTCATGCGCTGTGCCGCTAATTGCCACAGTTTTTGCTCCCACTGAACTGTTAACATTTATTGTTGCATTTTTTTCTCCGGTTGAAGTTGGGGTAAATGCCACAGTAAAGGTTGCTGTTTCGCCGGTACCCAGATTTGCTTGACTTCCAATAGTTGTTAAAGTAAATTGGTCGGCGTCGCCTCCTGTAATAGTAATTTGTTCGGGATTAATTGTAATTGTCCCTGACCCGATATTTTGCAATGTAAAGGTCTGTTGAGCAGATGACGCGTCAATATGTGTGTCCGGGAAGGTAAAAGGAGTGGGAGTAACCTCTAAAATAGGTGGAGCCGTGTTCATAGTTACGTTAACAGTTGCATCTCCGTTTATATTAAACGCCTGATCACTAATAGCTAAATAACCGGTAGCAGTAACAGAGTAGGTATAATTGCCATTAACTGCATATATTTCAGCTTCCCCTGAGGCATTGCTTGTTGCTGTTCCAAAAACGGTTTCACCCTGTTTAACAGTTACGGTAGCTCCTTCAATAGGGTCAGTTCCGTCTGATATTTGGAAGGTAACGATACGTTTTGGGGTTAAGTCCATTCTTAAACTTAAAAAGCCATTACCTGTTACAGTATTATTAAATTTTGTAGGGTTATTTGCATTATCGGCATAAAGTGCAAAACCATTAGCCTGTTGGTCACGTGCTATATTGATACTAGTGTAAGAAGCCTGTTGTTTTATAGCCAAAACATAATCTCCTGCCACAATAGAAACAGGACGAACTGCTATATTAATAGTTTGCCCTGCTTGTGATTGATTGCGTTGAAATGTCTCTGTTGTAAATATTGGTGGTTGTTCGATGTTTCTATCTGGGGTATTATCAACTTTATACAACGCTAAATTGTACGAAGCCGTAGTACTTGAGAGTGTAGAGGGCCACACAAATTGAACCCCACTTATAATTGCATCATTTACAACATTAAAGAGATTACCAAAAATTCTTGCTCCAGAAGTAGATCCAACTCCTGTTGCTGCAAACACACCAGCATCACGTGCATAAATATCATTGGTTACCGAGATATTGAAAGTGTCGGTATTGTTAGTTTGGTCGTAGTCTCCGAGATAGTTGGCTGTGTGTATATATAAGTAATCACCAACGGTTAAACCTGTTAAATTAATTGGTGCGGTAGCCAACACAGTATCTGTATCACCTGTAGCTAATCCTTGAGCCAGAGTACCTGTAACGGCGGATCCTATTAGTGTTCCACCTGCACTTTCAACTTTTTTTGTTACAGTAACATCAGTTGTAAGGACTGCTCCTACGTTTTTAACAAATGTCTTAAGTGTTAATGCACTTTCTAACTGACCTATAGGTATTAACCTATAATCTTTATTGCCTCCTGTAACTACAAGGTCTGTAGGAGGGACGTAGATTGGGGGTCCTTCAAAATCATCGACACTGAGGTAATACTTATTCAGTCCAGTTGCTTGTACAGCAAAATAGATAACTTGATCATTATATGCACTCAAATTGTACTGATAAGTTTGAGGAGTATTTTGTGTGGTAATGGGACCTGCAATTTGGGTAAAATTTTCCTTGTTATTACCTGAAGTTGATACCCATACATAGAATTCTTCTGGGTAGGAGCTATAGTGTTTTGCCTTAAATGAAATAGTGTTATTTCCTGCTGTAGGCATTAAACGAGGGGTAATTAACCAGTCATCATGTGCAACGTTATTATACGTAATCCTAGCGCTGGCAGTTCCACTTATTACATGATTAATAGCCGTGGTTCTTAACCATGTGTTTGTGCCGCCACCGTTAATAATCTTCCATCCAGTTGGCGTCATACCATCTGCTGGATCCATATCAAGACAATATTGGATCTTCAAACCCTTCACTTAAATTTCCTTTTGGGGGAGAGTTTTGAGGGATTTGTTTTGTCTTAAAGTCGGAGAGGTCGGTAGCCGTTATGGCTTCTCCTATATCCTTTTTAGGGCGCTCCTTCTCTGGAGCCTTTTGCCCTATCGCCCATGTCGCCGTTAATAGCAACAATAGGATAACGAATAAATTTTTTCTCATAGGTCAAAAATTTTTAGTTAAACTTGAAAAAATATTAATATCACAATTTAGAACGCCCAAGATAGTGAAAAAAATTATAGAAAAAACAAAATTGAATTTTTTTTGGTTGTTTTTTTTGTAGCGTTGTGGTTTTTTAGTTTGATATATAATGTTCTAGCCCAATTCTAATAATGATCTATCCAACTCTGAAGAGGTGAAATTATACCGATTGGACAGCTACTATAGTCCAAACTTCACTGTCGTTCGTTTGAACTATGTATCTGTAACATCGGCATTTACAATTGTAAAATTTTAAAATGATTGGACTATTTTAAAATTACAATTGGTATTATTGTAGCTCTCGTTTGGGCGTCCCAGACATAAAAAAGAGTGTTTTGCAGCATGTTTGTTGGTAAAATAATTGCATTTGCTATTTGAATTTACTATCGAAATGTGAAGTGAGTAATAATTTGTAATATAATGAATATTATTTCAATAGCAACGCCTTTTAAGGCGTTGATAATTAGAAAAAATTAAATGGCTTTAGCCTAAATTTACCATCATTTGATTTGCTTACCACACCTTAGTACATGACAAAAATTTACAATTATTTGTATGTCAATGGAAATAAGGCGTTTGAAAAACATGTAACAAATAGTTTTGCTCGCTAATCGAGCAGAGCCTAAATACTCCACTTAAAGACCACTCTTCGACAGGTTCAGTGACTGTGTTACGTCGGCTGAGTTTATATTTCGACAAGCTCAATAACCGTCGAAGCCAAAGTCATAGGCTACCTATACTGCAAGGTCGCTTCGACAAGCTCAGCGACCATATCGAAGTAACGCAGCAGTTGGGCACTTATGAGACACCGCCGATTATTGTGTAGCTATTTTACCTTACATAAAAAAACTATGTGACTATGTGGTTATTAATTAAGTAAGGTATTCATGCGGATATCCATATCCTTTTTTAAATAGGATTAATTTGTATTTGCCCACCAATTGCTCTTAGAACTTTCATTATTGTCTCAAATTGAGGTTTAGAGCCTTCAGATAAGGCTTTATACAAGCTCGGTCTGCTTAGTCCCGTTTCTTGAGCAATTTTTGTCATACCGATTGATTTTGCAATATGCCCTATTGCTGTAATAACATCTGAATCATTTCCTTCTGCCAAAACAGTATTAAGATATTCAGCAATCATTTCATTACTATCTAAATAGTCTGATATATCAAATCTTGAAACTTCCATTTTTCTATTATTTTATTGTTTTTAAAATCTCTTTTGCTTTTGGTTGATTCAACCAGCAAATGCAATTATTTTCTACATGGCGTCTATGAGAAAAATGCTTTATCACTTCCTACGGTAGCGAATCAATACCATACGTTGCATAAAATATCGCTTTCTGAAAGCCCAAGTAAGCTAATTCGGGATTGGTTGCAAATAAGCATTTTGTGTTGTCAGTAGGTTTGTATCCCCTTAAAGTAAAGTGGCTACGACAGGCAAATAGTCCATATCCTCCAATTATGTTGGTGATAGGTGGAGTTTCGTAGTTAAATCCGCCCACACGTTTCCATATTTGTTCGGCGTAGTTTTCATCTGCGATAACATATTCATAATCAACTTTTCCGACAAAACGCCTTTCGCCAAATTCCGGTGGCTTTAACTCGGCTTTAATATGATCAAATATTTCGTTTGAGCGGAGTCTCATTGTAGTCTCTACTTCTCCTTTTTGACGCTCCATTTGTATAGGGAACATCATGGTTTTTCTTGTATAGTTTATCTTATCCGTAAATTCATAGTAGTGAAAGTATATGTTGATTTTTACGCCTGCCGAATAACGGGGTAGCTTAAAACTTGGACCAAAAGATCGGTCAAGTATTAAATCATATTTTTCACCAATGCCTGGATTTGTCTGAACAAAACCAACCAAAGGATTACATGTTGAAGTCACTACTTTTCCGTCGGGCAGTTTTATATTAAGTTCGTAAGTAAAATTCTTTTCCTTTGGCAGAGCTTGTTTTGAAAAGTAAACGTGATGCTTTTGGTTTGAGAAAACGACATTTCCGCTACTGTTTACACTATCTTTTTCTATATCGGTTCTGTTAAAAACTATGGTTTTTATTAAGTTGTTATACTCATCTTTAACCTTAATTTTTACATCGAGTGTATCTTTATAAACAAGACTGTCTGGTTGCATTGCCATAACATACGCTGATTCATTTCCCGAGAAAACCCGATTTATGCGAATATAATGAATAGTATCCGATGGATCCAATATTGAATATACAACCGGTATATTTTCCCAATCGGCAGATATATCGACATCTGTTTTACAAGAGACAGCAATTGCACAAATAAAAAGTATATGAACCAAATTCTTAGTCATCTCTAAAAGTAAAATGTTAATAGCAAATTTAACTAAATCGAGAGTAAAAAGCAAGGTAAATTGAGTTTATTGTCTGATTTTCGAATTATACCGATTGTACAAATACTATACTTCAAACTTCGCTATAGCTCTTTTTTGACTATGTGTTTGTTATATCAGCATTTACAATTGTAAATTCATCTGTTTTGCAAACTCCCATAAAACCACTCCACCAGAAACTGCAACGTTGAGAGAGTGTTTTGTTCCCCACTGTGGTATTTCTATGCAGTGGTCGCAAAGTTCCATTGTATTGTCGTCAATTCCGTTTACTTCGTTGCCAAAAATCAGCACAAATGTTTGATTTTCAGTGCTAATATTATACTCATTTAGTTTGATTGATTGTTCAGCTTGTTCAACAGCTATTATGGTAAAATTTTGGGATTTGAGCTTTTTAATTGTATCGTATGTGTTTGCTGAATATTCCCATTCCACAGATTCAGTGGCGCCAAGAGCAGTTTTTTGAATCTCTTTGTTAGGAGGGGAAGAGGTTATTCCACACAAATATATTTTTTGAATACGAAAAGCATCAGCAGTTCTGAAAAAAGAGCCAACATTGTGTGCACTTCTGATGTTATCTAACACAATAATAACGGGTCTTTTCTCTAACTCCCTGAATGTGTTGATACTAATGCGGTCAAGTTCATCCATGCTTAGTTTGCGAAATTTTGTCATGATTAAAAAGAGTTGGGTATTATCAAAAAAATCTATACTTTCGTTCGTTTAAACAACGATTTCAAAATTAGGTCGAAAAATTGATTTAAAAAAACATCTTAATATAAACTATAAAAACAAAAATATATGAATATTCATGAATATCAGGCAAAACAAATCTTACGTTCGTTTGGCGTTGCAGTTCCTGTAAGTTATCCTGCGTTTAGTGTTGACGAGGCTGTTGAAGCAGCAAACAAGATTGGTAAAGAGACAGGTTGTACCGTTTGGGCAGTTAAGGCTCAAATTCATGCAGGCGGAAGAGGCAAAGGCGGAGGAGTCAAAATTGCCAAAAGTATAGACGAAGTAAAAAAATATGCTTCCGATATTTTGGGCATGCAGTTAGTTACACCACAAACCGGTCCTAAGGGCAAACTTGTAAGAAAACTTCTTATTGAACAAGGAATATATTATCCGGGACCTGAAAAGATTCAAGAATTTTACATGAGCGTTCTGCTTGATAGACAACTAAGTCAGAATATTATTATGTATAGCCCCGACGGAGGCATGGATATAGAAGAGGTTGCAGCAAAAACACCCGAAAGAATTTTTAAAGAGGTAATTGACCCCGCCGTTGGTTTGCAACCATTTCAGGCTAAAAAAATAGCTTCAAATTTACAGTTAACTGGCGATTCATATAAGTATATGCTAAGTTTTGTAAACTCACTATATAACGCATATTTAGGTAGCGATGCGCAACTTTTTGAGATTAACCCAGTAGCAAAAACATCTGATGGTAAGATAATTGCCGCTGACGCAAAAGTTGTGCTTGACGATAATGCTTTGTACAGACATAAAGAGTATGCAGAGCTGCGCGACACTTTCGAGGAAGATCCAATTGAGGTGGAAGCCAGTAAATATGGATTAAACTTTATCAAATTAGATGGAAACGTTGGCTGTATGGTCAATGGTGCAGGGCTTGCGATGGCTACGATGGATATTATTAAACTTAGCGGTGGCAATCCTGCTAACTTTCTTGATGTTGGCGGTAGCGCTAATGCCGATACTGTTGAAGCAGGATTCCGCATTATCCTAAAAGACCCGAATATAAAAGCCATATTAATAAATATCTTCGGCGGAATAGTTCGTTGCGATCGTGTTGCACAAGGAGTTGTCGAAGCTTATAAATCAATTGGCAAGATAGATGTACCCGTAATAGTAAGACTTCAAGGAACAAACGCCGAGGAAGCGAAAGAACTAATTGATAAAAGTGGCTTAAAAGTATTTTCGGCAATCTCCTTACAGGAAGCCGCTGATTTGGTACAGAGCAAGTTGAGTTAAAAGTTGAAAGTTAAAAGTTAAAAGTTTATAAAGTTTAAACCCAAACCCTAAATTTTTAGGGTTTGGGTTTAATTGCTAATTGTTGAAAATTTAACAATTCATTAACATTTATTTCTTTCAAAATATACTAAACTTATGCTACTGATAATTATTGCACTATAAAAAAACACAAAATTCACCTACCCCTCTCCATAAAAATTAGCATTGCATAATAAGATTATTTTGTTTTACTTTACAATACAAAAAAAAGAAACATGTAATAAACTAAAAATCAAATGTTATGAAACGATTTTCATTATCAATTCTATTGTGCATTACACTATTTGCAGCAGCAACAGCACAACAGCAAGGCTTTAACTATCAAGCCTCCATCCAAAAACAAGATGGCACAACGCTTCAAAACAAAGAGGTTCAATTACGGATTAGTCTGATTAACCAAAACAGTAACTCCGTTTATTACTCTGAGCTACAGACCAGTACCACCAACAATCTCGGTATCGTTAACTTAATAGTAGGGCAAGGCGAGGCGCTATCGGGCAACTTCGCCAATATACCATGGAGCAGTGCAACGGTACTGATCAAGGTTGAGTTAAAAGAAGGTAGCAGTTATGTTAATATGGGAACGTCTCCCATTATGTCTGTTCCGTATGCTATGTACGCCGCAACAGGCAACCAGGGACCTCAAGGACCCGCCGGACCTCAAGGACCCACTGGACCGACTGGACAACAAGGACCTACCGGACCACAGGGGCAACCCGGACCCACTGGACCTCAAGGACCTGCCGGACCACAGGGACAACCTGGACCGACTGGACCTCAAGGACCTGCCGGACCACAGGGGCAACCTGGACCGACTGGACCGCAAGGAGAACCCGGACCCACTGGACCTCAAGGAGCAACAGGACCACAAGGAGTGTCTATACAATGGTTAGGTTCACATCCTAACCATCCTTCAAATCCCACTATAAACCAAGCGTACTATAACACAACAGAAAAGAAATCATATCTTTACGATGGCACGCTGTGGCAAATAATTACACAAGACGGACAAGATGCAATAAACGCCGTTACAGGAACAGGAACCGCAGGAAAAATAGCCGTTTGGAATAGTGAAACAGAATTAACAAAGTTAGAATCGTTTAATATAAGCCCCAACGTAGAGGTAGTTAGCGATACGGCAGCTGGTATTGACGACCCAATTTTTGAAGTAAAAAACAAAGATGGAGAAGTGGTATTTGGCGTATATCAAACAGGCGTTAGAATTTATGTTGATGAAAGTAATACCAAAGCTGCCAAAGGAGGATTTGCTATCGGCGGACTCTCAGCAGGTAAAAATAAAACCGATGATAACGCATATTTTAGAGTTACGCCCGATAGTGTAAGAGTTTTATTGCGCGAAACTCAAGGCAAAGCCGCCAAAGGCGGATTTGCCATTGGCGGTGTTTCGGCAGGCAAAGAATCTTCACAAGACCTCTTTTTTATAAACCAAGACAGCGCACGTATTTATATAAACACCGATTCAGCTAAAGCCGCCAAAGGCGGATTTGCTATTGGCGGTGTTTCGGCAGATAAAGGGTTACCTGCAAAAAATATCTTTGTTGCCACAGCCGACAGTACACGTATCTATGTAAACGCTGATAATAGTGGTAAAGCAGCCAAAGGCGGTTTTGCCATAGGCGGTGTCTCAGCAGGCAAAGGCGTAGTACAAGATATCTTTGTTGCAACGCCCGACAGCACACGTGTTTACGTAAACACCGACAACAATAAAGCAGCAAAGGAGGTTTTGCCATAGGCGGTGTCTCGGCAGGTAAAAGCGTAGTACAGGATATCTTTGTTGCAACTCCCGACAGTACACGTGTTTACGTAAATACCGGCAGCAGTGGCGGCAAAGCAGCCAAAGGCGGGTTTGCTATAGGTGGAGTTTCGGCAGGTAAAAGCGAAGTAAAAGATATATTTCTCGCCACAGTTGACAGCACAAAAATTTACGTTAGCGAAGAGACAGGCGGAACAGGCAAAGGTCGCTTCTCTGTCGGCGGGCGTTCAACTACAAAAGACGAGGGTAAAAACTTCTTTGATGTAAACACCTCCACCACAGCCGAAACCATAATCAACCAAAACCGAATATTGTGGTACCCACAAAAAAACGCCTTTATGACAGGGCATTTGAATGTTACAAGCTCCTACGAAGTTGGCGAAAACTCCTTTGCAAGTGGCTACGAGAGCAAGGCACAAGGCGACTACTCACAAGCGTTAGGTTATAAAGCACAAGCATTAGGCGACAACTCTACCGCAATTGGCAATGAAGCTAAAGCAAATGCAGAAAACTCATTTGCACTTGGAGAAATGGCATTAGCACAAGGAATAGAAAGCTACGCCTTGGGGCGAGGAGCGAAAGCCACAGGTAACAGAAGCTTTGCCTTTGGTAGTGCTGCACCGTCAGGCGGTCAAGGAGGTTATGCATGGGACGAAGCTGGAGCTCCAGAAGCTATAGGTGATTTTTCGTTTTCTTTTGGGAATGAAACCAAGTCAGAAGGTAAAGGTAGCATAGCTATGGGGTTTAAGAGTGCAGCATTAAGTAATTTCGCAGTAGCAATAGGTCGTCAAGACACAGCTAGCGGATGGGCAAGCACTGCAATGGGTTTTAGAACCACAGCAAGCGGAGGGGCTAGCACTGCAATGGGCATAGAAACCACGGCAAGCGGAGGTTCTAGCACTGCAATGGGTGATAATACCACAGCAAGCGGAGATTTTGGTAGCACTGCAATGGGTGATAATACCGTAGCAAGTGGAGTTGCAAGCACTGCAATGGGCTGGTCAACCACAGCAAGTGGAAATTATGGTAGCACTGCAATGGGTAGTTATACCATAGCAAGTGGAGAGACTGGCACTGCAATGGGTTGTTATACCACAGCAAGCGGAACGCAAAGCACAGCAATGGGTTACGAAAGCACAGCAAGCGGAAATATAAGCACAGCAATGGGTTATCAAACTACAGCAAGCGGAGAGATAAGCACTGCAATGGGCTGTGCAACCACTGCAAGTGGAAATTATAGCACTGCAATGGGTCGTTGGATTGAAGTGGAAGGAGAAAACTCATTCGGTATTGGGTTGGGTTGGTCTGACGTGACTATCACCGCCCCCAATACCATGGCAATTATGAATGGCTATGTGGGTATTAACACGGTAAGTCCACGTACTGGTTACTGGAGACTTAAAGTAGATGGTAAAGCAGGAGGTACACAAGCATGGCTAGTGGATAGCGACAAACGCCTAAAAACCAACATAAAACCCCTACAGAGCGCACTACAAAGCGTGCTTAAACTACAGGGAATAACCTTTAACTGGAAAGATGAAACCAACCACCGCCCAGGACAAAATATTGGCTTTATAGCTCAAGATGTAAAAGAAATTTTTCCCGAAATCGTAAGCGGCGGCGAAAAAGATAAAGAGGGTAACGAAATATATTACTCTATTGAGTATGCAACACTTACCCCTATTTTGGTTGAAGCTATTAAAGAGCTAAACACAGAAAACCAAACTCTAAATGAAACAAATAAAAAACAAAACGAAACAATTAAAGAGCTTGAAGCAAGAATAGAAGCGCTCGAAAAATTAATACAAGAAAAACTGAAAAGCAATTAACAATTTAGAATAAATTAACTGAATGTCAAGGCATTGTAGAGACGCCATGATATGGCGTCTCTGCAATTAGCAATTAACAATGCGGTGCACTGAGCGAAGCCGAAGTGTGCAATTAACAATTAATCAATTGAATGTCATGGCATTGTAGAGATGTCATATTATAGCGTCTCTGCAATTAGCAATGCTTGCACTGAGCTTGTATTTCGATGGTTGCTGAGCTGGTACTTCGATAAACTCAGCAACCATCGAAGCACAGGCTCAATAACCATCGAAGTGAAGTCGGAATTAGGAATTGTCCGTAGGACAACATGTGATTAACCGTAAGATTTATCTTACGGAAACGCCCACCCCCTACTTTCGCCCGTAGGGCGACACTAATGCGTTAAAGCAATGTGCCACCCTACGGGTGGGATTGTGTCCTGTAGCACACCCATAGGCTTGCGCCTATGGTTAATCATATTTTGTCCTACGGACAAAAAAAATGTACTAATCAAAAAAAATGAATCTTTAAAAATCAACCATATTATAAAGACGCAGTCTTTCCTAAATGTTTCTTAACTTCTTAATGGTTATTTAGTTAACGTTCACCAACCACCAATCACAAATCACAAAACCTACACCCTAAAACAGTATAGACTATTTCAGTTAACCCTATTTAATCTTATACCGATTGGACAGCTACTATAGTCCAAACTTCACTATGCTTGTTTGGACTATGTATCTGTAACATCGGTATTTACAATTGTAAAATTTAAAAAATATTGGACTATTTTTAAATTACAATTGGTATTATTGTCCGTAGGCGCTACCTTGATTTAAACAAATATAGCAATCAAAGGCTCCGTAGTTCAGTTGAATAGAACGTCAGATTCCGGTTCTGAAAGTCGCAGGTTTGAGTCCTGCCGGGGTCGCTAATAACAAACTGTAATATAACAACTTACACTACAAGAGTTTCTCTAACTCCTCTTTCTGTTTTTCAAATCCTGGCTTACCCAAAAGTGCAAACATATTTACTTTATAATCTTCTACACCCGGTTGATCAAACGGGTTAACTCCCAACATATAACCACTTATGCCACAGGCTATTTCGAAGAAATAAATAAGTTTACCCAAACTAAAAGCGTTCAGTTGCTCGATTGATACTACAATGTTCGGAACGCCACCTTTAGTATGAGCCAAAATTGTTGCCTTTAGTGCTGTTTGGTTAATTTGATGAATATTTTTATCTGCCAAGTAGTTGAGTCCATCGATATTTTCAGGGTCTGAGCCTGGAAAAATTTTTGAATTTACACTCTCTATCGATAAAACGGTTTCAAATAGATGTCTTTCCCCTTGCTGAATATATTGCCCGAGTGAGTGTAAATCGGTTGTAAATGTTGCCCCTGAAACAAAAATCCCTTTGTTTTCCTTACCTTCGCTCTCGCCATAAAGTTGTTTCCACCATTCAATAAAATAGAGTAGTTGCGGATGATAACTAACCAACATCTCAATTTTTTTCCCTGACGAATAGATTTTATTTCTGGCAGCGGCATATATAACTGCTTGATTTTCATTGTTTACAACATTGTATTCTTTTTCGCCCTCAATTGCTCCGTCAATTAATTGTTTGATGTCGATTCCTGCAATTGCAATAGGCAACAATCCTACAGGAGTTAAAACACTGTATCGTCCTCCAATATCATCGGGAATAATATATGTTTTAAAACTGTTTTCGTTTGCGAGTCTGCGCAAAGCTCCTTTTGATTTATCGGTAATTGCAACTGTTAGTTTATTTGCTTGCTCCATGCCAAATTGTTCAATATGCGCCTTACGCAATAGTCTGAAAGCAACAGCTGGCTCGGTGGTTGTTCCCGATTTGCTAATTATTACTATGCTCCACTTTTTCCCCTTTAAATATTGCAAAAGCTGGGCATAATAATCGGAATCTAAATGGTGTCCTGCATAAATTATTTCAGGAGATTGTCTGTTAAAAGCAGGGGTCAGCGCTTCAATAACAGCACGAGCGCCCAAATAAGAACCACCAATTCCTACTATTACGACAATTTCACTCAATTTACGTATTTCAACCGCTGTTTTCTGAATATCATCAATTTCAGTTTTTGTTATTGATGACGGCAATTTTATCCAACCTAAAAATTCGTTGCCTTTGCCCGTACCATCTTGCAATTGTTTAAGGCACTTTTGTGCAATATTTAGTTCGTTTTCTATTTCACTTGCTCCGCTTCTGAAAGCTTTATTAATATCAATTTTTATCATCGCTATACTTTTTTGATTTGTAATCAAAGATATTAAAATTTATCTCTAAAACGCATTTTCTCTTCTTTGATTTTTACTTAAAAAAATAAGAGACTGCCTTGTGTAGACAGCCTCTTAATATATTAATTTTATTTTTTTAGCTTGCCACTCTTTCAAGCCATTTAAGCATTGATAACATTATAGTCATAGAGATTAAACACGCTACAACAAAAATCATCCATGTTGCCCATACAGGAATGCTATTATAGAAAATCACACCGATAAAGAGTAGCTGATTTCCTAAAGCAGTA
>Ga0208195_1003116_pt1 | contig 14462 bp, 11 predicted proteins | sample AD_UKC077_MetaG_FD_184441 | JGI IMG/M metagenome (GOLD analysis project Ga0208195, IMG submission 184441) | Active sludge microbial communities of municipal wastewater-treating anaerobic digesters from USA - AD_UKC077_MetaG (SPAdes) (version 2) | ecosystem: Engineered > Bioreactor > Anaerobic >...
AAGGTTTAAGAAATTCCCACTATTAGGTGAATTTGTTTTTTATCTATTTGATTTAACTCAGAAGATACATGATTTTTATACTAAAAAAGACACCTCTATACCTAATTTTACTCAAAGAAGAACTTATCCGTTATTCAAAAAAGGATGGGGCAGACATTTGATAGAAAAACTAGACAGTAAAATACCCTATGTTTCTGCTTTTCACAATACTGCTTTTATGGCTGATTATTTTAATTATTCAGGAGATATCTTTTGTATTGTTTGCGATACTGATATTGCTAGAAGTTGGGCACCGCTACATCCTAAGCAATCAAAAATTAAATATTTTACACCAAACAAAAGAACTACAGAAAGATTGATTTCTTATGGAGTTAAAAAAGAAAATATATTTTTAACAGGGTATCCTTTACCGATGGAGAATACAGAGCAGGAGGTCTTGAAAAATGATATTAAAAATAGAATTCTTAATTTAGATCCAGCTTCAAAATATAGAGAAAAATATAGCTTTGTTGTTCGTGAAAAATTAGGTAAACTTCCTCAAGAATCAGATCACCCATTAACAATTACTTTTTGTGTGGGGGGAGCAGGAGCTCAAAAAGAGATAGGAGTTAAACTAATTAGGAAATTGAAAAAACAAATCTTTGAAAAGCGACTCAGAATAATTTTAGTAGCAGGAATTAAAAAAAATGTAAAAGATTATTTTGAAAAAGAAATTATTAATGGTGGACTGGGAGAATTTATTGGTCATGGAGTTGAAATAATTTATGCCAATAATTTTGGTGATTATTACGATAAGTTTAATTTAGCTCTTCACAAGACAGATATATTATGGACTAAGCCAAGTGAGTTGTCTTTTTATACTGCCTTAGGATTGCCAATTATTATTGCTTCTCCAATTGGATCACAAGAAGATTTTAATAGAAGATGGCTTTTGAAATCAGGTTTTGGAATTGATCAAGGGGATATTGAACATGTTAAGGATTGGCTTTATGATTGGATAGATTCTGGATATTTAGCTGAAATGGCAATGGAAGGATATATTGAAGGAGAAAGAGATGGAGTGTTAAAAATTAAAGAACATATTGAAAAATGCTCTGGATTTTAGTAATAACTTTGGCCTATCTTTGCTTTGCCCTAGCTTCTCTTGGAGATAGGATTATTTTATCCGGTCCTTCACAACCTCATTCATATACTTTTTTTGTTGGAATATTGAGTGCCGCTGTAATCTTATTAATTCCTTTTGTTGGAATTAGCGTTCCTCAAGGGATATTGTGGTTATGGATTATATTAGCAGCTCTTTTTAACATATTAGGAATCTATACAATGTTTAGTGCCTTGAATGTATTTGATGTTTCTAAGATTATTCCAACCATTGGAGCATTGCAACCAATTTTTGTTGTAATTTTCTCTTTTTTAATTTTGGGAGAGGATGCAATGGAAAGCAGACAAATATTTGCTTTTATAATTCTTTTATTAGGAAGTGTTTTAATTTCAATTGAAAAAAATTATCGAGTTACTAGGAGAAGCTTAAAATTGTCTTTTTTTGCAGCCCTGTTTTTTTCCTTAGAAATGATTTTTGCAAAAATAGTTTATTTAGATCTTGCTTTCTCAGATGGCTTTATTTGGATGAAAATATTTGGATTAGTTTTTGTTATGAGTTTTCTTTTCAACAAAACATTTAGGAGAGATATCTTTAAGGTTGATCAAAAGTTAGATAAAAAAAATAGTATTATATTTTTCTTGGGCCAAGGGTTTGGAGGGTTAGCAAATATTCTTCAAGGATGGGCAATTTCTTTAGTGCCATTGGCTTACTTAGGAATTATGAATGCTATGAAGGGCCTTCAGTATGTTTTTCTCTTTATTTTTGCGCTGATAATATCTGCTGTTTTCCCCAAACTATTAAATGAAAAAACATCAAAAACAATTATTATTCAAAGAATTATAGCTATTATTTTAATAGTAATAGGGCTTTTGGTACTGTTCCTTTGATTTTTTCTTGTTTTTTTACTATAATCATAATAATGTCCCTTATAATTAAGTACTTTTTGTGGATTTTGTTATTAATAATCGCACCAATAATTATCTATTTTTTTGTTGGTTTTAGCGAAAAGAGAGAAGATATTAAATGGGGGGTTAATTTTTCCTCTAAACAAGCTGAGTTTTTAGGAATTGATGAAAAAGAAACATATCTTGCTTTAATAGAAGATCTTGGTTTTAAGAATATTAGAATATCAGTTCACTGGGACCTGATAGAAAAAGATTTTGAGAAATATGATTTTTCTTTTCTTGATTGGCAGATTCAAAAGGCAAAAGAAAATGATGTTGACTTGATATTAGCAATAGGGATGAGAACTCCTCGCTGGCCAGAATGTCATATTCCTAAATGGGCAGAAGGATTAAGCAAGAAGGATCAGCAATCTAGTATTATTAATTTAATTGAAGAAATTGTTTTTAGATATAAGGATGAAGAAGCAATTGTTGCTTGGCAAATTGAAAATGAAGTTTTCTTAAATTTCGGAAAGTGTCCATGGAAAGACATTGATTTTTTTGAAAAAGAAATTGAAACAATCAAAGCAATTGATAAAAAAAGACCAGTGATTATTACTGAGAGTGGAGAATTATCTTTTTGGATTGCTTCTTCAAAAACAAAAGGAGATATTTTAGGGGTCACTACTTATAAAACGATATGGCAAAGTAATATTAAAAAATATATTTCATATTTTTTGCCACCAATTTTTTATGAAAGAAGGGCTAATTTAGTTAAGATTCTTTTTGATAAAGAGGTCATTGGAGTTGAACTTCAGGCAGAACCATGGTGTGTTAATTCAATAATCAATAGCTCATTAGAAGAACAAGCAAAAACAATGAATTTGGAACAGTTTAGAAAAAATGTTGATTTTGCTAAAAGGACAGGAATCAAAGAGTTTTATTTCTGGGGAGGAGAGTGGTGGTACTATATGTTAACTAATTATGGAGATGATAAAATATGGAATGAAGTAAAGGAAATGTTAAATTAAAAATATGTTAAGCATAATTATACCAACACTAAATGAAGAGAAAAATATAGTTAGAATTTTAGAGCTTATCAAAAGTAGTAAGTTTAATGATTATGAGGTGATTGTAGCTGATGCTGGTTCAACTGATAAAACAGTAGAATTAGCAAAAGATTATAATTGTATAATCACAAAGGGGGGACTTCCAGCAAAAGGAAGAAATTGTGGAGCAAAAATTGCTAAAGGTGACATTCTTTTATTTCTTGATGCTGACTTAGATATTCGACCAAGAGATTTTGTTTTAGAAGCAGTTAAAAGATTTAACGAAAAGAAATTAGACATTGCTTCTTTTCCGATATATCCTCAAAGAAGTAACTTTTTTATAAATCCTATTACTCTTGGCTTGTTTTACAATATACCGCAATTTGTTTTTAAGGATATTTTTCCAATGGGAGCGATGGGAATAATGGTAAAAAAAGATTTATTTTGTAAGGTAGGCGGATTTGATGAAACAATAAGTTTAGGCGAAGACCATTACTTTATTCAACAAGTTGATAAAGCAGGAAAATTTGGAATAATTTCTTCTGTTAGAATATACATGCCATTAAGAAGATTTGAAACGGATGGCTATTTTAACACAGTATCTAAGTATTTACTTTGTGGTATTAGATTATTTTTTTCTAAACCAACAAGAGATATTAAATATGAATTTAATCACTATAATAAACAATAAAAATTATGTACGAGCTACCAGAATTCGACATTAAGAAAAGAGAAAGAAAACCATTTAAGGGCTGGTTTTTAATCGGGGCTTTTTTGCTTGGGGTATTAGGTGGTGCTTCAACAAGTTATATTTTTTACTTAAAAATAAAACAAGAAGTTGCTGATGCAGGAGTTCCAATCATTCACTCAGAGAAAATAATTGAAAAAGAATATATTCCTCAAACAACTCAAGAACAAAAGATTATTGATATTGTGAAAGAAAACTCACCTTCTGTTGTAAGCGTTGTTGCTTATAAAGATGTTCCTGTTTATGAACAAACATATCAACAAGATTTCTTTTTCATTATTCCAAAATTAGAACAAAAAGGAACTGAAAGACAACAGGTTGGAGCAGGGACGGGATTTATTGTTTCTTCTGACGGATTGATACTAACTAATAAACATGTTGTAAGTGATAAAGAGGCGGAGTATGTTGTTATAATGACTGATAATAAAGAATATAATGCTAAGGTTTTAGCTAGGGACCCAGTTCAGGATTTAGCAATAATGAAGATTGAAGGAGGAAATAGTTTCAAACCATTAAAACTTGGAAGTGTTGATGATATTCAGATTGGTCAAACAGTTATTGCCATTGGTAACGCTTTGGGAAGATTTCAGAACACTGTTTCAGTTGGAGTTATTTCTGGATTGGGCAGAACAATTGTTGCCACAGGACCTGATTTTGCTACCGAAAGATTAGAAGATATTATTCAAACAGATACAGCAATAAATAGAGGAAATTCAGGTGGGCCACTAATTAATTTGAAGGGAGAGGTTGTTGGAATTAATACAGCAGTATCTACGGAAGGAGAAAATATTGGCTTTGCCATTTCAATAGATAAGGCTAAGAGAAGCATTGAACAAGTTAAAACATTGGGAAGAATATCATATCCATATATGGGGGTAAGATATATTATTTTGAATAAAGAGATTAGCAAAGCAAGAGATATTGAAGTTGATTACGGGGCCTTAATTGTGGGAGATGATGAACCAGCTGTTGTTGATGGTTCTCCAGCACAAAAAGCGGGAATAAAAGAGGGAGATATAATTTTAGAAATAAATGGAGAAAAAATTACAGAAAATAATTCATTAGCAAAAATAATTTCTAAGTATAATCCTTTTGAATCGTTGAACTTAAAAATCTTAAGGGATGGTCAAGAAATATATTTAAATATTATTTTAGGGGAATGGGAAGAATAAAAAAATGAATTCAGAAATAGAACAAATTAAATCTCGCCTTAATATAGTTGATGTTGTAGGTGAATATATCAAACTTGAAAAAGCCGGTATTAATTATCGAGCGCTTTGTCCTTTTCATAATGAAAAAACTCCCTCATTTTTTGTTTCTCCGTCTCGTCAAATGTGGCACTGTTTTGGTGGTTGTAATGAAGGGGGAGATATTTTTAAGTTTGTAATGAAAATTGAAGGTATAGAATTTATAGATGCTCTAAAATTACTTGCCAAAAAAGCAGGTGTTCAATTAAAGACATCTTCAAAGAAATACGAAGAAATAAAAACACAAAGAGAAAAATTATTGGATATATGTAAAAAGGCCACTATCTTTTTTTCTACTCAGTTAAACAAAAGCAAGACCGGATTAGAAGCGAAAGATTATTTGATGAAAAGAGGGCTCAAGGAGGAAACAATTAAGGAATGGAAAATTGGATATGCTCCTTCAACTTGGGATAGTTTGTGTAATTATTTAATTGGACTTGGATACGAGAGAAAAGACATTATTGATGCTGGATTGGCTTCAGAGAAGTTTTTTGATAGATTTCGTTCTCGAATAATTTTTCCAATTTGTGATTTTAATGGACAACCAGTTGGTTTTACTGGTAGGGTTTTTAACTCAGATGACGAGGCAAAGTATTTGAATACCCCTAATACATTATTATATGATAAAAGTCAGGCATTATATGGATTAGATAAAGCGAAAGTAGAGATTAGAAAGAACGATAGCTGTGTTCTAGTTGAAGGAAATGTTGATTGTATTATGTCTCATCAATCAGGAGTTAAAAATTGTCTTGCTGTTTCTGGGACGGCTTTAACTCCGGCTCACTTAGGAATTATTAAAAGATTTTCTAATAATCTTATCTTATCCTTTGATATGGATTTAGCTGGGAACAATGCAACTAAAAAGGGAATAGATATGGCCTTGAAAAATGGTTTCAATGTTAAAGTTATTTCAATGAATAGCGAAAAAGATCCAGCGGATATAATATTAAGTAGTGGAGAAGATGAATGGAAGAAGATTATTAAAGAAGCTAAGCCAATTAATCAATTCTATTTTGATTTATCTTTCAAAGATAGAGATGTTAGATCAGTTGAAGATAAAAAGAAAATAGTTAGTGAGCTATTGCCTATTTTCAAGAAAATTGATAATACCATAGAACAGACATATTGGATACAAAAATTAGCCGAAAAGCTTTCAATCAGAGAAGATGATATTAGGCAAGAGATGAAAAAAGTTAATTTGCCAAAACAAGAGGTTGAAGTTCAAAAAGAAAAGACGGGCAAGTCAAGAAAAGAGTTGCTAGAAGAGGCTATTCTTTCAATGGTTTTGATTGAGCCATCAATGGTTGAAACATTAACAGAAGAACAAAAAAGACTTTTTACTTTTTTAGAAAAAGAAAATAACGATAGCTATATTATAATGAAGTCAGAGCTATTAAAAGAAGAGGATATAGATATTAATGAAGAATGGCGTAAGTGTGTTTATGAAATTGAAAAGATATACAAAGAAGAAAAGAGAAAGAAAATAATGGCAGACATTAAAGAAAAAGAAAAGGAAGGGTCATTTGAAGAAGTTAAAAAACTTTTATTAGAGTTTAATAAGTTAACAAAAAAAGATGATAAAAAATAAAGAAAAAACTCCTAAAAAGAATCCTGTTAAAAGAAAGAAAAAGGTTGTTTCTATTATTGTGCCTGAGAAACTTGATGAACTTATTAAAAAAGGTAAGACCAGAGGGTTTGTTACTTTTGGAGAAATATTAACTTTTTTTCCAAACATTGAAGACAACATTCAGGAACTTGACGAAATGCTTCAAAGACTAGAACAGCTAGGAATAGAAATTAAAGAATCAAAGGGATACTTAGACACAGGTAAAATTACAAAGAAAAAGAAATCATCTCCTGTTAAAATTAACTCTGTTCAGTCATACTTAAAAGAGATTGGAAAGATACCTGCTATTACGGCAAAAGATGAAAAAGATTTAGCTAAGAGGATTGAAGAGGGAGACAAAGATGCTAAAAGAAGATTGGCCGAAGCTAATTTAAGATTAGTTGTTTCAATTGCTAAGAAATACATTGGTCGTTCACCTAATTTAACCTTGTTGGATCTTATTCAAGAGGGTAATTTAGGTCTATTTCGTGCCGTAGAGAAGTTTGATTGGAGAAAGGGGTACAAATTCTCAACGTATGCTACATGGTGGATTAGACAAACAATTACGCGCGCATTAGCTGATCAGGCTAGAACGATTAGAATACCTGTCCATATGATTGAAACTCTTACTAAATATACCCAAGCAAAAAGAAAGCTTTTGCAAGAATTAGGCAGAGAACCATTGGATGAAGAGGTTGCAGCCGAGATGGGGCTTGAGGTTGAAAAGATTCGTCATTTAGATAAAATATCACAAAAAGCAATATCACTTGAGACACCAGTTGGAGAGGATGAGAAAGATAGTGTTTTAGGAGAGTTTATCAAAGATGAAAAAATTGAATCACCATCATCACAAGCAGGAAGAACACTTTTAAGAGAACACTTAAATTATATCTTTGAGGACCTTGCTGAAAGAGAGAGAAAAATTATTGAAATGAGATTTGGTTTAGAAGATGGAGTAACTCACACACTAGAAGAAGTGGGACAAGAATTTAATGTAACTCGTGAGAGAATTAGACAAATTGAAGCCAAAGCAATAGAGAAGATTAGAGCACACAAAGATTTGAAAAGGTTGGAGGGATACTAAATTAAAATATATAATTAATTTAATGAAAGGAAAAATAGAATTAAAAAAACTACATTATTAAGAAAAGAGGGCTAAAAAATGTTAGTCAAACTTAACAAAAATACATCTAAATCAATTTACTAAAACATATATTGCTAAAAATAATCAAAAAAGATTAAGAAATACAAAGCATGAAAGTGGGATTTTTAGAATAAAAATTTCTGATGCAAATCTTCATAGAAAAATTATAGGATGGGTTGACGGAATTTTTAAATAATGTAATATTATTAACATATTCCGGTGTGGCGCAATGGTAGCGCGGATGCCTGTAAACACAAAAACTTGCAGCTTTCTTGAGTAATCAAGATCGAAAAACGAGGTGAATTGCGGGAAACCTAAGGACATAATCGTCTATGGCAATCCGCAGCCAAGCTTGTATTTTACATACATGAAGGTTCAGAGACTATTCCGAAAGGAAGTACTCCTTAATTTTTAACGATTAAGGGGGAAGCGCCTCGCCCCTAGCATTAAGTTGAGGGTGATGAGATAGTCCACTCTTATTAGAAATAATAAGGATACGTGTAAGCATTAGGTTGTAGGTTCGAATCCTACCACCGGAGCCAAATTGTATGTTCGGCGTTTGTTGCCTCGGCGCAAAGCGCCTCGGCACGCGCCCTGTGGGCGCTAAGAGCTGATTTTAAAAGGATTTGCCACGCTCCGCGTGGCTCAAAAACCAATTCCCGTTCTCGCAAAATTCGGTTCGAGCCAATCTTTTTCAGAAAATCTTTTTTCTCAAAAAGATTTTCCTGCAAAGCGATAATTTCGGCTTGTTTACTATCTAAAATGAATTTTTTGGCAGGTTCGAGCCAATGATTGCCGTTTTGCTCAAAATCCTTTAATTTTTCAGAAATCTCAATCTTTTGGTTGAGGATTTTTTGTTTTTTGGCTGTGTATTCTACTTTAGTAATTGTTCCGTCCAAATGAGCGTCAAGTAAAGCATCCAGTTTATCCTCAAGCTCTTTTATTTGAGATTTTAGATTTTGAGCAAAAACGGCTCCGTCTTTGGCTTCTTGCTCTTTATCTTTTTCCAATTCAGCAATCATTTTGTCAGCCCAAGACGGAGGCAAAGAAACTTTTTGAATTTGCTTGTTTATCTGATCCGCCAAAACTTCTTCGCGAATATAGCTTTGCGAGCATTTGCCTCGCTTTTTGGTGCAACGATAATAATTGTGTCCTTTTTGCGTTTCGGAAGTTATGGCGCAACCGCACTCCCCGCAAAATAAAAGTCCGCGAAAAGCAAATTCTTTAATCTTTCTTTTTTGCGGGCGGGAGCGGTCAGATAAAACCTTTTGGCATTTATCAAAAAGTTTCTTTGTAATCATTGGCTCATGCTTTCCTTGCCATAATTCACCGTTATATCTAAACATTCCGTAATAAAAAGGATTTTTTAAAATACTTTGCACCATTGAAACGGAAAGCATTTTTTCATTTCTGGTCAACAAGCCGATGTCAAAAATTTTGTCTCTTAAATCTTTCAGAGAATAATTTCCAGTTGAATACAGCTCAAAAATTTTCCGAACGAGGCGAAATCTTTCCGGGTCTTTAATCATTGTATGATTTTTCAAATCATTCAAATATCCAAGCGGAGCATAGCCGGGCATTTCGCCTCGCCTTAATTTTTGCCTTAAACCTCTTTTGGTATTCTCTGAAAGATTATCAACAAAATATTTTGACTGCCCAAAAGCGATATTGAGCATAAATTTCCCTTGCGGTGTGGCTTCAAACCAAAATGTGGGAAATTTCAACGCCTTGATTTTCTCGCTGTCTATTAAAAAAATAATTTTTCCGCCGTCAACAGAATTGCGGGCGAGCCGATCAGGGTGCCATGCTAAAATTCCGCTTGCTTCGCCTCTTTCTATTCTGTCCAGCATTTGATTAAAAATAGGTCGCCCCGGCTCTTTGGCGGTTTGCGATTCTCTGAATGTATCGGCGATTATCAGTTTTTCTTTTTCCGCAAACTCTCGCAATTCTGTTTCTTGCGCTTCCAGCGACAAAACTTGCCTGTCGTCCTCATCGGTTGATTTTCTAATGTAGAGAAAGTATTTATTCATAGTTTTGAAAAATTATTTTTTTAATAATATCGCTTTTGGGTAATTCCGCTCTGCGGAATTATTATCGCTTTGCAACTCGCCCTTATGGGCGAGAAAAAAAGATTGGCTATCCCGCCGTTGGAGGGATTCTGTTGCTTCGCAACAGCGAACCGAATTTTGCGGGAACGGGAATTGGTTTTTGAGCCACGCGGAGCGTGGCAAATCCTTTCAAAATCAGCCCTTAGCGCCCGCAGGGCGCGTGCCGAGGCGCTTTGCGCCGAGGCAACAAACGCCGAACATACAATTTGGCTCCGTATTCTGAACGAAATCCGAACTTTTTTCCGCGAAAATCCTGAACAAGAATAAGGTGCGTTTCCGCTTGCCTCCGCTCCGCTACGGCAAACCAAAACAGAAAAATTTTCTCTACATTTTTTAATTTTTTCGCGCGCAATTTTTTCTTTTAAAAGGAAAAGAAAATTTTTCTGTGGCGCCTGTCCGCCGTATTGGCGGATGTTTCTCTTAATCAGAGAAAAGCGGAAACGCTCTATTTTAATTCGCAAAAGGGCAAAAATTCCTTCCCCCAGACCCCCTTCCTTTTTGCCCTTTTGCTTTTCGGGCTTCACCCGATTTTTTTGCGGGGCTTTTAATTTTCTTTTTTTCTAACAACAGATAACCAAATCAAAATATGAAACAACCTGTCTGAAGCGTCGCGTCCAAAAAACTTCTTCTTTCCAAGTCCATGTGCAAAATCATTTCGTAAATTCATCCCCAGTTTTTCAGTAAGCACCAATCTGAAATAAAATAAAACATTATGTCCACTTTTTGAAAAAACATTTTCAAAAATCTGATCATTTTTTAATAATCCACCCAGCAACACATTATCGTATCCACTTAAACCATTTGGCTTTAATATCAAACCACCACAAATTTTTACTAATTCTCTAATTCCACTCTCAATCAATGGATTAAATAAATGAGAAGCGACTAAATAATCTTCATCCCAATATGCAGAAATTGCTCGTTTCAAATATTCCTGATTTTCATTTTCAAAAACAACAGCTTTTTCAAAATATTCTAAAATCTTTTCTTTACTGAATTGTTTTCGTAATTCATCCATTGTAAGAGAAAGAAAAAATGAACCAAATTGCGCATATTGCAATGCATAGCTTTGAAAATGATTATCGTAATCTTCATCCAATGTGGAAAGTTTAGCAATTGGGACGCCGTCATCTGAAATAATTTGTTTGGTGCATAAAAATTGCATCGGATGCTTACTTGAAATATCGTCCAACTGCTTTTTTACCGCATCTTTTTTGGGCAAGTGGCTAACGGCAATTTTAGCCATAACCATTTCCAATTTATCATCCTTATTTTCACCGAAAATACCTTTTAAATAATTTTCAATATCTTCATGTTTAATTTTTGTTTCAACGGATATTTCTTTTAAAGACTTATCCCAATTTAAATCGAGTTGCCCAATTTCTTGGGAAAGTCTTTTGTTTGCTTTTTCAGCTTCAGCAAAACTACTCGCATATTTTCTGTATATTTCATGTATCTGCTCGTAGGCGTGGGTTTTTAATAATGCGTCAGAATTTGATCGTTCATTTGTTTTTAGTGAGTTTTCCAAGATACCCAAAACACGCATAAGATTTTTTTCATCTTTTTCTCTTGCGTAATATTCCGCAAGTAAGGAAACAGCATTTTCCGCAAGCCATGGATTTTTTTCTTCTCTTTTTAATCTTTCTTCAATCTCATTTATCAGTTTGTTTTTCTCTGTATCTTCAATAATTACTTTTTTAGAAAAATCCAAAATAAGCCATTTGAAGGCAAAGCCCCAAAGTCCGGGTTTGTCGTCTATCGCAATATCATTTTCCAATTTTATGATTGTGTCTTTTGTTTTGCTTATTCGTGTTTGGTCATTTGTTTGAATTGCTAAAATCAAAGCTCTTTTAATTTTTGTTTTGCAATCCAAGGGATCTGCGAGGGATTTTTCACAAATTGTAATGTTTGAATCTATAACAATTTGAAACAGATCAATATCTGTGCTTTTACTTAAAATTTTTGGCGAAAAATCAACAACTAAATCAGCGTAGCGTGATGATAAAATAGGATTTTTGCTTTCCTTTGCTCTTTTTGCCCAATATCCCAACATTTCTTGATCCACTCGCCTAATACTCGGATATTCAACCATTTGTCCTTTGTCGTTCGGCAAAACAAACATTGGTCCATGATAAGTTTCCCAGCCATTATTATCATTCGGATAATCTGCCATAAAATCAAAAGCCATTTGCTCTGCAATGTCTTCTTTCGTTGGCTCATATTGTTCATCTTTTTTGAGAAGGTCTTTTATTTTTTGTGCAATATTATGCTCACCATGAAAAGACACAGGAGTCATTTTTTCCTGTTCTAAACTTTCAAGATATTTTTTAACTTCACTATTAAGCATAATTTTGCAAAATTATTTCCCCGATTTTCGCCTGTTACATTCTTTGCACAATAATTGACAATTTTTTTCTATCGTCTTTCCGCCCTCATGCCAAGGAGTAATATGATCGGCTTCCATTTCTTCTATTTCAAATTTTTCTTTACACTTAACGCAAACACCCTTTTGCTTCTCGTAAACTTTTTGTTTTATTGCGTCAGAAAATGCGCGGATTGAAAGATATTTTTCATTACGAGTTAAAATATATGGATAAATACCGCTCTTTTTTGTAACATCATCGTCAAGTATCAATTTTTCTGTTTCTTCTTCAATTTTTTTCGTATCATATTTTTCGTCCTTGTAAGTATTGTAAAGAATACCCCAGTCAACACCTTTCATAAATTTTCGTTTTTTGGTGAAAGTAGTTTCCACCCAAGTCATAACATCTTGAAAATATCGCCACAAAGCCGCCGCATTTTGGTCGTGCTGATGTACCGACATATATTCTTCAATTTCGCCGTTAGAAATCCATTTAATCGCTGTTTCGAGATAATCCTGGCGAATTGGCGAACCATTTAAATAATCGCTTCCTGTTTGATAAGCAACACAACCATTTTTACTGAAATATCGCTTTGCGTCTGTTACCCAAGTACCAGAATAAACAGCGTTTCGGAGTTCTTGATCGGTTAATTTTTCACCCGCTATGTTTATGGTTCTAAACCAATCTAATTTTTCGCTATCTGTTCCGCTACACTGATAAACAGTAAGATTATAATTCAAAATCTGCTCCTGTTTATCTTTTGGTAAATTATGAAAAGCCAAGCCATTGATTGAAAAATCACCTTTGGTGTATTGGCAAATTGAAATGGTGCGTTGCTGACCGTCAATAATTTCAAAATTTCCATCTTCACGAACCGCCCAATACATTACATTAAGGGGAAATTCTTTTGTAATAGTATCAATAACCGCGTCTCTTTGTTTGTCTTTGTAAATAAATTCTCTTTGATATGGCGGGCGAATATCAAGCTTTCCACCATACCCGACAACACCAGCTTCGGCATTGTCTTTAAAACCTTTTATTAAATCACGAACTGTAATTTCTTTTAATTGTATTTTCATAGAATTATTTTGTTATTTTCTTATTTTTAATAATAATACGAGCATATTTTGGTTTACCGTTTATTTTTGTCAAATATGTTCCCTTTGTTTCTTCTGTGGGTCCTGTGAGCATGCTATACCTACCAATACCGTCTACAATCTCAAACTGATCTGGATTATATTTATCCACAAAAGTAATTGGCACACCGATCAGCTCTTTATAGTCCATCGGAATATCCTTTGTTACATCTACATTTATTGCATTATAGTAATCATATTTTGGATACTCATCTTCGTGACCATGATATTTTTTATAAAGTATCAAATCTTCATGACGCTCTTTGTAATCCATATTGGTAAACCAACGCACCCCTTTTACACGAATATACTTATTTCCTTCAGAATCAACCCTACAACCCGCAGCGTTTAGTGGATAATGGTCTGGAACTCTAAATTCACGATCGCCACTGTGAATACTTGCACCTAACCATAGTTTGTTTTCTTTCAAAAATGTAAATATATCTCTGTAAGATATGGCGTTAATATTTCCTATAATTAAAAATTTCTTTTTATTTTCTATTAGTTGTGCAACATATTCACGGAATAAAGAAAAAGGTGGATTGGTAACAATAATATCTGCCTCTTTGAGTAATTCAATACATTCTTCGCTTCTAAAATCTCCGCTGCCTTTAAGTGGAGTAGTAACATTTTTGTCATGTTTTAAAAGCCATTCAACATCCGCCATGCTCACAGCTCCGTCATCATCAAGATCTTTTACTTCATTAATTTCAATTTTATGAGGCTCTTTTCGTTTGGCGGTTTTTAATCCCTCTACATCAAATAACGATAGCTGTCCGCCAACAACGGGCGATCCAGCGTAGCTTGTAGCAATAAGTTTCTTTAGCCCAAGCTCATTAAAATTAGAAGCAAAATATTTAAAAAAATTACTTTCAAATGGGTCGTCCGCATTACAATAAACAACTTTATCCTTAAACTTGTCTTTGTAGTGTTTTAGCTCTTTCTCAATATCAGAAAGCTGAGTATAAAACTCATCTTTCTTTGCTTTGTTTGCTTGTCTTAAATTTTTATTTGAAGATTTTGCCATAATTTTATTTAGTTAATATCGGGCAAATCTCTTAATCTTTTGCCTTTA
>Ga0208195_1003127_pt1 | contig 14418 bp, 9 predicted proteins | sample AD_UKC077_MetaG_FD_184441 | JGI IMG/M metagenome (GOLD analysis project Ga0208195, IMG submission 184441) | Active sludge microbial communities of municipal wastewater-treating anaerobic digesters from USA - AD_UKC077_MetaG (SPAdes) (version 2) | ecosystem: Engineered > Bioreactor > Anaerobic >...
GAGGTTTTCCAGGATAATTTGTGTGAAGTCGCGGACAGTGCCGTAAGCGGAACTCGGGTCTTTTACGCCATCAATCAGTTCATCGTTTTCATCCACACCAAGTACGCGATGAGGCAAAAGGCTCTCCACCGTGAAGGGTCCGGCAACACGGACTTTCTTTTTGTCTTCATAGGGTTTGTCATAGAGATATTCATATTCGGCCTTGGCGGCGATGGAAGCGTCTATCTCGCGCTGACGCGCGACCCTCGCCTGCCAGAAAGCAGTGAGCAGCGGCTCTGTGGATAGCGGCCAGTTTTCGGGGCGTTCACGCGGCACTTCCCATTCGGCGAGGGGAGAAGTGCGAAGAGTGAAGGGTGAAGAGTGAAGTTTGGACTTGTCCTTGCTTTCCTTTTTTGCGCTTCTGACTTCGCTATCCAGCTTTTCAAGCAGCGGCGCAATCTTTTCCTGCCACTTTTCCCAGATCACGTCGATTTCGGTATTGTTGGCAATGGACTTGAGCGTAATGTGCGGAACGCGTTCATAGACAAATCCCTGGCGGATATCACCATGCGTCGGGGCACTTGACGGTTCTTTCCGGCTGATTTCTGCTTCCTTCAGTTGGCCGTCGCGGCTATCGGAGAGCAGATAAAACGGATAGCGCGCCCCCATAATACGGGCACGGGCCAAAGCAAGCGCCACGCGGGAGGTATCGATGGTAATCCAGCGGCGGCCCCATTGTTCGGAAACATAAGCGGTCGTACCTGAACCACAGGTCGGATCGAGAACAAGGTCGCCGGGATCGGTGGTCATGAGGATGCAACGTTTGATAACTTCCGGGTTCGTTTGAACAACATACACTTTGTCTTCATTAAAACTTCCAGTTATTGTGTCTGTCCAAATATTATTTGTAATAGAAATTGGAAAATCATCAATGAAGCTACGAAATTGAAGAGATGCCTTGGTCGGTTGAACTCTGCTGGTTTTTATGACACGATAAAGGCCATCCACTGTAACCTTCCAATGGCTATTTGAGGGGGGCAAATATTGGGAATTCTGAAAATCGATTGATTGCGAGACGTTTGCTGATCCCTGTGATATGAGACTGACCAATCGATATTGTCTAAATAATTTGTCCTTCGGTCCATTTTCGATTTCATCTTTTGAAAGAACACAACGCGTCTGCCCATCATTGGACAAAGCCTGCCTATAGAGGTCGAAACTCTTTAGTTCCGATTTCGGTTTGAACAGTTCACGATACTTAGGCATCTTATTTTTTGAATACCATAATATGGTATCCATCACTGCTGCCAGATAGTTAGATGTTGCGTACGGCGCTGTTTGAAAATGTATTATTGTTACAAAAAGATCTTCCCCAAAAACCTCATCCATCAAAGCTCTCACCCGATGAACGTTTTCATCACCAATCTGGACGAAGATCGAGCCGCTCTCCGCCAACAAATCCCGCGCCACAGTCAGGCGGTCGCGCAGATACGTCAAGTAAGAGTGAATCCCGTCGCGCCAGGTATCGCGAAAGGCTTTCACCTGTTCCGGTTCGCGGGTGATGTGATCGACATTGCCGTCTTTTACATCGCGGCTGGTTGTGGACCATTGGAAGTTGGAGTTGAACTTGATGCCGTAGGGCGGGTCAAAATAAATGCATTGCACCTTGCCGCGCAGGCCTTCGCGCTCGGCCAAAGACGCCATGACCTGAAGGCTGTCCCCCAGAATCATCCGGTTGGACCAGTTTTGGTCATGCTGATAAAATTCGGTCTTGGCGGCCTCCGTTGGGATGCCGTTGAAATCGGCAAAAAGGTCGGTTTGAATTTCGGCGGCCTGCTTGTCTGATGCGGTGCGGCGCAGCAGATCGTCAATCAATACTTTGGGATGAACTTTTTCCTGAATGTAAACCGGCGGAGCATTAACGACTAAATCCGACCAGTCCTGTTCGTCTTTGCCGCGCCAGACCAGTTGCGGGTCCAGGTCACGGTTGCGGTTTGTTTTTTCTTCATCCAGGCCTTCAGCATTGCGCGGATAGGCCACGGTCAACGGGTCATTCGCTTCTTTTTGCACAACAGACTGAAACTCGGCAGTGGGAATATTCCTGCGACGTGCATCAGTGTGAGTCAGTGCCTCTATTGTTTTACCGTTTTTCTTATTTTGCATCACTTTCCATAGTCCTCTCGTCGCAGAAGTGTGAAGTTTAAAGAGTGAAGAGTGAAAAAGAAAAAAGAGAAAATTCCTCCTTACATCACTCTTCTCAATTCTGACTTCACTCTTTGCATTTGTCCTTTTTCTCTCGGCATTTCTTCACTATAACGGTCAAGATAGCCACAAGCTGGTTTGCTTCTTCAATCATTGACTGCAATTCGGCATCTTCGCGCCCATCCGTTGAGATGCTATTAGCCTTAGCCAGTAATGCGTTTCACGCGCTTCCTTACAGGCAATGGAATATTTAGAAATGAAATCGGCCCGGCTCTGGCCTGCCTGACCTTCCTGCACATTGGCCCCGATGGACGTTCCTGCCCTTAATAGCTGGTTTGCCAATAGACGGCTTGAACCCGGCTTTTGTTCCATTTTCCGGCAAAATGTGACAATGCGCCGCGCAAATTCAAACGTGCGTTCCGGCAAATCTCGCCTCGGCTGCTCCATTTATTTTTCACCCTTCACTCTTCACCCTTCACTCTTCACCCTTCTCATTCTTTTTTGTAGACTGCGCACTTATTTCTGTGAGTTCCGCTTCGATCTGTGCGATAGACGGCAGACTGGTTTTGAACTCTTTTGGCAAAGCGCGCGTCAGTTTATATTGCGACACGCCAATGGCTTTATTCATACCGTGCAGTGCATATTCCGCAAGAATCTTGTTTTTGTCTTGGCATAAAATTAAACCGATACTGGGTTGATCCGATATATGCCTGAAACGGTCATCCACAACATTGAGGTAAAAGTTCATCTTACCGGCATAATCGGCTTTGAATTTTCCCGATTTTAATTCGATGACCACATAACAACGCAATTTAAGATGATAGAAAAGCAGATCGATATAGAAATCATCATCGCCTACTTCCAGATGAACTTGCCTGCCGACAAAGGCAAAGCCTGCGCCAAGTTCCAGAAGAAATCTTTCCAGATGCCGAATGAGTCCGGTTTCCAGTTCGCGTTCGTGGAAAGGCTGTTCGATTGTTAAAAAATCAAAAATATAAGGATCTTTTAACGTTTGTTTAGCCAAAACCGATTGACCGGGCGGCAAACTTCGGTCGAAGTTGGTAATCGCTTTTCCCTGTCTTTCATGAGCGCTGTCTTGAATCATTATATCCAGGACATTTCTGCTCCAGCCGTTTTCAAGTGTTTTTTGTGCATACCATAGACGCAGGTCGCAATCCTTAACCTTTTCTATAAGCAGGATGTTGTGTCCCCAAGGCAGCGCCAGTAATAAGGATTCCATCGTCCGGGAAAGATTGGTCTCGGAAACCGGAATTTCTGCCACGGGTTGCGGCAAAATATTAGAGGGCTTCTTTTTTGCCACAGCCTGTGGCAAAAAGGCTTTCAGTTCAGGATACTCCCTGAAAAATGCGAGCATTCTACTGATGTTGCGTTCCGAAAATCCTTTGAGTTCAGGCAACTCATTCTTAAGGTCTTTTGCCAGACGAGGAATAACCGCTGCGCCCCATCCCTGTTTTTTTTGTACAGCATCCAGGCAACAACCGATTTCCCAGTATAGTAGAATCAATTCCCGGTTAACTGACAAGGTTGCCTTTACCTGGGCATCACGAATACGTTTTTTGAGATCGCTGAGAAATTCCTGGTATCCTTTGAGGTGGAGGTCCAACACCGTTTTCTTTTGTATTTTTTTCATCATCTCCAAATACCAACTTTATCAAATAATTTTCTCGATCATCTTGTCAAACTCTTTCGCCACTTTCGCCTTAAAGTCGGATTCGATTTGATAGATTTCCGTAAATTCGGCAAAGGCCCAGCGGCCATATTGGCCGTTATTGTTGACTCCGGGAACCCAGTAGGTGTCCATTGTGTTTTTCTTTTCCTTGGCGTCTTCTCTTCGGTAACCTTTGATTTCCACAATCAGATTGAGCAAGTCTTTTTCACCGTGGCCATCATCAATCTGGACGATAAAATCGGGAAGGTAGATGCGTGTTTCCGAAGCGTAGCGATATGGCACTTCCAGACCAAGATTATGATTTTTAACGTAAGCTTTTACTTTCGGATGCGCTTCCGCCACCCGGCAGAATTCCGCTTCCCAGTCGCTGTCCAGAATGACCCAGTTGATATGACAGCGCCGGGCGTCGGTTTCCCAGCGGTCGGTCCTGGAGGTATTGAAATTGACGTGGATGGTGGAGCCGACCGGATTGTAAGGATCAAGAACAGCAACAATAGGATGCGCGCCCTCCAGCGAACTCATAATTGCAGCAGTAATCCTTTCGCAGGCCATATCGGCCAGTTCCTGATACATGAGTTGCGCCGGATAGGTTCCTCCTTTGCATTTCAGGCAGCAATCCAGCCAGTCTTTCGTGATGCGTTTCAATTTCCCGAAAAGATGCCATTTGGGTTCATTGCCGGGATCGCGATATTTTGTATTAATCAAACGGGTAGTCAGATGAAAGATGAGTGTTGACATGCGCAGGTCGCCGGTGTGGATCAAATTTAAATCTACGCCTTCGCCAATAATGCCCTGGTTGCGAGTTTCGGTCGGGCCGACGAGATCAGGCGTTAAATCCAGTTCGGAATCTTTGGTGAACGATGCCGTTATTTTTTCTTCCGGCAGCTCCACACGGTAACCGGCCACACGGGGGAAGCAAATTTCCAGAGGGTCGCGCTCCGGGCGGACGGCTTTGACACGAATGGTTTCCCGTGGCGGCTGGGGCGGCGCTACCACAGGTTTGGCGGTGAAATCAAACGGGATGCCCAGAACATCGGCATATTCGACATTAAATAGATTATCTTCATTTAAATCATAGGATTGACGGCGCAACGCCCGGCCGATCACCTGTTCGCATAAAAGCTGCGTGCCGAAAGCGCGGACGCCCAGAACGTGCGTAACGGTGTTGGCGTCCCAGCCCTCGGTCAGCATGGAAACAGAAACAACGCAGCGGATAGAATCGCCCAGGCTGTCTTTTTTGCCGACCGTATTCATGACTTCCCGAAGCAAGTCCTGGTCGGTCAGATTCTCCGCCTGGCTGCGGTCGCCAGTGCGCTCAATAATTTCACGGCGATAGCGTTCAATTTCTTCTTTGGCCACTGTTCGAAAATTGTCATCCAGTGCTTCACCCGATTCCAGTTGCTCGCTGTCAATCAAGAGCGTTCGTGGCCTGGCCAGCGGGTTGCCGTATTCATCGTAATTGGAAAACAGGGAGAATTTGCCCAAATAAGGCGGGGGCGTCACGCCGTTTTCTTTAGGTGGATACTCAAAGCCGGATATATAGTCATAGACCAGTTTGGACGTGGATGTATTGTTGCAGACGACAATAAAACACGGCGGCAACTTCATGCCGCTTTCTTTCCAGAGGTTATACGTTTTTTCGTAGTGGCCGTAAAGGGCCTCCAGAGCGGTCTGAAGACGTGTCGGAAGTTTCAGCGGGTCAAGTCCGGAAGCCTTGCCCCTGCCCTTTTTGGGCATGTCCTTGCGGATATGTTCCCACAGGTTCCGAAACATCGGCATATCGCCGCCCGGGATATTATCAGCTACCGGAACACGCGGTAATTTGACGATGCCGCATTCGATGGCGTCCATCAGCGAGAAATCACTCATCGTCCAGGGAAACAGTGTGCCTTCGGCATATCCGGAGCCCCGAAGGAAAAAAGGCGTTGCAGATAAATCAATCACCTGTGTCGCACCGATTTTGCGGGCAACGGTTTCGATGCCGTTGATCCAGAGCCGGGCGGCTTCGTTGTTGCTTTCGGCTTCCTTTTTGTCGTCGCCCTTGAGGTCTTCATCTTCCTCTGTATCCGGCTTTTCGCGATAACAGTGGTGCGCTTCGTCGTTGATGATCAGGACATTTTTCATCCCCATCAGACCAGGCATCACGCGCTGAAGCATCTGGCCTTCGGTTTCCAGCGTCTTGAGTTCTTCGCCGCCTCTGCCTTGCAGCAATGAGCGTCCTCCTTTGGAAAGCTCCAGCCGGTCCCGCAGTTTAAAGGCGTGGTAATTCGTTATGACAATTTTGGCACGTTCCAGCTCGCGGAGCATGTCATTGGGAACCAGCTCCCGGTTTTTGTAGTAGCTGTCCGGATCATTGGGTTGAAGCACGCGCAGACGGTCTTTAATCGTGATCCCCGGCGTGACAACCAGAAAGCCCCGCGTAAACTTCTTGCTTCCCGAATGCCGTACGGCGTTAATGGTCTGCCAGGCAATCAACATGGCCATAACGGTGGTTTTGCCCGCACCGGTCGCCAGTTTGAGCGCTAACCTCATCAGGTCGGGATTGGCGTAATGGTTGGCATTCTCCAGGTGGGCCAGAAAATCCTTGCCGGCTTTCTCCGTGGGCGCGACTTCGGTCATCCAGATAACGGTTTCCACAGCCTCGACCTGACAGAAAAACGGCCGATAGGCGCTGAATTTGTGTTTGCGCCAGTGCTGCAGCAACCGGGATGTTTCAGGCGTCACTTTCCAGTCGTTGGGATTTGGAATGCTGCGCCACTTATCCACGTGGATGCGGAGGTTATTGATGACCGGCGTTGGATCATACTGCTGCTCTTGAGATGACAAACCCTTGCCTTCATCAAAGATAATATCCTGCTGGGATGCAGAACCTCTCCTTTTTTTAGGTTTTGGTATCGGCGTGATGTATTCAGCGCGTCGGCGTTTTTCTTTAATTTGCTGCGTCGGCTGCCCCTGGGTATCGAGCTCCCAGTGGCGGGTTGGATATTCATATGGGGAATTCAGAATAGGCTTTTCAAAAAAGATGTTTTCCATGTTCATTTCCTTATCCTGAGAGAGGAAGCAGCGATGCGGTAGCTAAATGTCAGTCCAGATTTTACTAATGGTGAGGCAGAGTATAGGAAGAACGTATCCGTATGTCAACGAAATAATGGTAAAAAATTATGATTCGTCATACCTGTCCGGCCTCCTGCTGGAGCAATCATCGTGATTACTCCGAAGCTTTTCGATTCAAGCTGCAAGAATGAACCGGCAAAGAGAATCGCGCAAAAAAGCGTTGCCAATCAGAAACGATTTCCAGTCCCGGCCGCCAAACCCGCTTTAATTCTTTTTTTCTATCTTCAATCCCTCGATTTTTTTATAGTCCCTTAAATTGGAAGTGATAACGGTGTAGTTCAATGCCATCGCCGTTGCGGCAATGATGAGATCATGAGCGCCTACCGTCAGATTTTTTTGCGCCAGAGACGCCCATAGCCGCGCGTAAATGCGCGCAACCGTCACATCGACGCTATAGACAGGGAAAAACTCAATGACTTTTTCTACAAAAGCCTGCCGCTTGATTTTTCTGGTTTCAGTGTCTGCGCGTTCTACACCGTGAAGAAGCTCAGCTACTGTGATGACGCTGATGCCGAATAATTCATCTTCCCGACCCAGAACGATCTCTTCTATCTGCCCGCGGTTGCGCTCAAGCGTGATAATTTCACTGGTGTCAAAAATTACGCCCATGAAGATCCCTCCGGAGTAACCGGCTGGTTGGTTATAATATCCTCAACATCGGCCGCAAATTTATCGTCATCATCCAGTTTGGGCATTGCTTTCAGGACAAGCGCCAATTCTTTCAAGGTTCTCATGCTGGTAACTGCTTCCACCGGCCCGATTGTTGCCGCCGGCTTCCCGCCTCTGATGATCGTGTAAAATTCTCCTTTGTATTTGATTGCATTGAGCAATTCTGAAAATGTTCTCACAGCATCCGTGGCACTGATTGTTTTTATCATAACCGTCTCTCCTGTAAAATATGATTGTATGATTTTACATAATTATAAATATTTTCTCAATGCATTTTTGTCGAGGTAGGTTTGCTTTTGAAAGGCTTTTTGAAAAACGTCGGCCGCACCGGAGAAAATCAAAAGGGGCTAAACAGATGTTCTGTCTCGCCCCTCTATTTTCTTATGGTGCCGAAGACTGGATTTGAACCAGCACAGGCGTACACCCACTAGACCCTGAACCTAGCGCGTCTACCAATTCCGCCACTTCGGCACGGGAAAGTGACTATACTGAACGCGGCATCTTGTCAAGTTAAAATGACTTGAATTTAATGCTCAAAATGCTATGTTGCAAAACTTGTAAACACAGACGGCGGGAAAGAACATGATTGTTTTTGAAGGCATTGAATCCATAACTCAGGATTACCGGGGATCGTTCGTCACCATCGGCAATTTTGACGGTGTGCATCTGAGCCACCAGCATATCTGCCGCAAGCTCGCGACGGAAGCGAAGAAAGCGGGGCAGAAGTCGCTGGTGATTACCTTTGATCCGCACCCCAAGATGATTCTGCATCCGAATATCCGGCCTTTTTACCTGATTACCACCAGGGCGGAAAAGCTTGAATTTCTTGAGAAATGCGGCGTTGACGCGACGGTGGTCATCGCTTTTGACCAGCATTACTCCAAAACCACCGCCGAGGCGTTTGTGCAGGACTTTTTGTGGGGGAAACTGGCCATTTCCAAAATCATTATCGGCCACGATTATGTCTTCGGCCAGGCCAGACAGGGCAACGACGCCTTTCTGAAGACCAAGGGGCGAAAACTCGGTTTTTCCGTGGAGGTGATCCCGGCGTTTAAAATCGACGACGAAATCGTGAGCAGCACGCTGATCCGCAACTGCATTCTGGAAGGCGACCTCCGGAAGGCGACGAAGCTGATGGGACGCCCCTACAACGTGGCGGGCGCCGTAGGCAGCGGCGCGGGGCGCGGGGCGGGCCTGGGATTCCCCACCGCCAACATCGAACCGGAAAAGGAACTGCTGCCGCCGCCCGGTATTTACGCGGCCTTTGTGACGGCGGACGGCCGGCGCTGCATGGGGGCGCTCAACATCGGCGCCAAACCGACTTTTGAAGATTATTCATCCACGTTCGAGGTTTTCCTGCTGGATTATTCGGGAGACCTGCGCGGGAAAAAAATAAATGTGCTGTTTGTGGAGAAGCTGCGGGACATTGTCAAGTTTGACGGTCCCGAAAGCTTGAAGCGGCAGATCGCGGCGGATGTGGAGAAAACGAGACAAATACTGAAACAGGAAAAATAATTTGGAGGAAAACGTTTATGTTAAAAATTGCCATCGTGGGCGCAACCGGCATCGTAGGACAGCAGGCGATCGTCAGCCTTCTGGGGCATCCCTGGTTTGAAATTTCCAAACTGGTCGCCTCGGAGCGCTCGGCCACAAAGAAATATATCGACGCATTGCGCGACGCCAACGGCTCCATCCGCTGGTGGTGTCCGGAAGAACTGCCGGAACACATCGCCAACATGGTCGTGGAGGAAGCGGCCAGCTTCGATCCGACTTCCGTGGACATTATTTTCTCGACCATGGACGCAGGCCCCGCCAAGGAGCTGGAGCCCAAATACGCCAAAACCACACCGGTCATCAGCACCGCCTCGGCGTTCCGCTATGAAGCCGACACCCCGATTCTGGTGGGCGGCGTCAACATGGACCACGCGGCGCTTCTGGACGTTCAGAGGAAAAATCGCGGCTGGAAGGGATTCATTTCGCCCAAATCCAACTGCACCATAGCGGGGCTGGTCGTGTCGCTCAAACCGATTCTGGATCATTTCGGCGTGAAGCAGGTGATCGCCACCTCGCTGCAGGCCATGTCCGGCGCGGGCCGCACACCGGGCCTTTCCGCCATGGACATGATGGAAAACGTCGTTCCGTACATTTCCGGAGAAGAGCCGAAGGTGGAAACCGAGCCGCAGAAAATTCTCGGCAAACTGGCCGGGAATAAAATCGTCAATGCGCCGTTCGGCATCACCGCCACCTGCACCCGCGTGCCGGTCATCGACGGGCATCTGGTGGTCGCGTTTGTGCAGACCGAAAAGCCCTGCACCCCGGAAGACGTCAAGAAGGTCATGACCGAATACGGAAAGGACTTTGCTGAGCTGCATCTGCCCAGCTCGCCCGCGCATCTGATCGACGTCACGGACGATCCGTTCCGTCCGCAACCCCGGATGGACCGCGACAAGGGCGGCGGCATGACCGTCACCGTCGGGCGCATCCGCAAGGACCCGATTCTGGAAAACGGGATCAAGTATGTCTGCCTGGCGCACAACACCAAGCTGGGCGCGGCCAAGGGCGCGCTGCAGACGGCGGAATATTTGGTTAAAAATTATCTGAAACTCGTTTAGATTCCAACCGGGCCGCGGCGGGGAAATCCTCTCCTGCCGCGGCCTTTTTGTTGTTTCGCCCGCTCCCGGATGCTTTTGAAAAGTGGATCTCCGGAAAGCGGGTTTTTTCATCATGGACCTCGCCGGGATATCTTCTTGAAACATCCGGACAGTTTTGATACGCTCCGCGGCACAAATTTGTCCCGTGTACAAATTTGATGAACTCGTAAAAAGTAACCCAAACCGTCACCCCGGCGAAAGCCGGGGTCCATAACTAATTGTAACTACTGGATACCGGCCTTCGCCGGTAAGACGAAAAGAGTGCGAAATTGACTTTTTACGAAGCCGTCAAATTTGATGAACTCGTAAAAGTCCCCGCTGTCACCCTGAGCCTGTCGAAGGGTGAACGTAAGCACTCGATATCACGTCATGCTTCGACTGGCTCAGCATGACAAAAGAGAGGCAAAATGACTTTTTACGAGACCGCCGAATTTGTACTTTCACGGTTTAAACGGAAAGGATGATTGATATGCAATTTTCTGAGCGCGTTTTTTGCGGCGAACTTTCTTCTGAAGACATCGGCCGCCGGGTACTCCTGGCCGGCTGGGTGGACGCTTTCCGCGATCACGGCGGCCTTTTGTTTATCCACCTGCGCGACCGCAGCGGCATTGTACAGATCGTCTTCAGCCCGGACACCGCCACGGGCGACATCTGCCGTCAGGCGGCCCTGCTGCGTTCCGAATACTGTATTGCGGTTTCGGGCGACGTTCGAAAACGCCTCGCGGGGACGGAAAACCCCAACATCGAAACGGGACCAATCGAAGTGTTCGTGACGGAGCTCGCGGTGCTTGCCGAATCGGACGCCCTGCCCTTCTCCGTTTCCGACAAGGCAATGGTGGCGGGCGCTCCGTCCGCCGGCGCCGACCACGTGGCCGAGGACCTGCGCCTTCAGTACCGGTATCTGGACATCCGCCGCCCCGCCATGCGCGACAACCTGATGGCGCGGCACCGCATTTTCCGGTGCGTCCGGGAATTTCTGGATTCCCGGGGCTTCGTGGAAATTGAAACGCCGGTGCTCACGGCCAGCACGCCCGAAGGCGCTCGCGACTACCTGGTGCCCAGCCGGATCCATCCTCAGAATTTCTACGCCCTGCCCCAGTCGCCGCAGCTCTTCAAGCAGCTATTGATGATCGGCGGCATGGAGCGCTACTTTCAGCTCGCGCGCTGCTTCCGCGACGAAGACCTGCGCCCCAACCGCCAGCCGGAATTCACACAGCTCGACATCGAAGCGTCCTTCATCGATGAAGAGTTCCTCTACGAACTGATTGAGGAGCTGACCGTCCGGATGTTTGCGATCGGCGGCATCGACCTGCCGCGGCCCTTCGCGCGCATGTCCTACATGGAAGCGATGGACACGACCGGCTCCGACCGGCCCGACCTGCGCTTAGGGCTTCGCTTCGTTGACGTGACGGACGTCTTTTCCGAAACCCGTTATTCGATTTTCCGGCAGATCCTCCAGCGCGGCGGCTGCATCAAGGGCATCAACATTCAGGGCCAGTCGGAAAAACTCAGCAAGAACGTTTTGCAAAACGAATACGCCAGGGAGATCGCGCCGTCGTTCGGCGCCAAGGGCATGACCTGGATGCGCGCCGAAGGCGGAAAGCTTGAATCCAACATCGTCCAGTTTTTCAGCGAGCAGGAGCTGGCTGAATTGAAGCGCCGCTTTGCGGTTACCGACGGGGACGTGCTCATTCTGATCGCCGATCCTTCCTACGCGGTGGTGACCTCCGCGCTGGGCCAGCTTCGTCTGCACCTGGCCGATCGTCTCGGCCTGATTCCCGAAAACAGCTTTTACCCGGTCTGGATCACGGAGTTTCCTCTCTTCGAACCCACGGAGGAAAGGGGCGTCACCTCGAGCCACCATCCGTTCACCGCGCCGGACCGCGAGGATTTCGATCCGAAAAATCTGGAAGAACTGCTTTCGCTCAAATCCCGGGCCTACGATCTCGTCATGAACGGCGAGGAGCTGGGCGGCGGCAGCATCCGCATCAACAACCGCGACCTGCAACGCAAGATTTTTGCCGCGCTGGGGCTTTCCGAGGAAGAGACCCGGGAGAAATTCGGTTTTTTCCTGCGCGCCTTCGATTTCGGCGCGCCGCCGCACGGAGGGCTGGCGCTGGGCATGGACCGCACCGTATCGATGATTCTGCAGACGCCTTCCATCCGCGAAGTAATCGCATTTCCGAAAAACCGCAGCGCGGCCTGCCCTCTGACGGGCGCGCCCTCAGCAGTCAAGCGCGAGCAGCTCGCCGAGCTGGGACTGCTTGATTTGGGCGGCAAAGAAGTGCTGCCGGGAACGGCCGAAAAGGAAGACCCGATCGATCACCTCTCCTGGGTGTCGCGCATCGGCATTTCCGCAGCGGAGCGGCCCGTGATGGAGGAGATCCTGGCCGGGGCCGAAGCGCTGGCCCGCCTGGCAAAAGAAAAGACGGGGTCGGAGGAGCCGATTCGCACGGTGGCGCCGGCGTCCAACCGGATGCGGCCTGGAACAAAGGAGACCCGTTCGCAGCTTGCCGAAAGCGGCAAACTGCTCAAGAGCGCGCCCTCGGTAAAAGGCAATTATTTTAAAGTCGCCAGCATTCTGGAATAAAAGGGAGACCCATCCATGGATTCTATTTTTTTCTACCGCAATCCCGATGGCGCCGGTTCCGGCAACGGCCCGCTTGCGGGACTGAACATCGCGATTCAACCCAATATCTCAAAGGCGGGCTGGCCGGTTGATGCGGGCTCCCGGGCGCTGGCCAATTTTACGGCGCTCGAGGACGCAACGGTTGTTGACCGTCTTTCCCGGTCCGGCACATTTTTATGCGGCTCGACAAAAACAAGTGAATTCGGCTTCGGCCTGGCGGGAAGCCGAGCGGGCGAAGCCGTAAAGCAAACCAAAGCCGGCGCGGAGCTGGTTTTGGACATGACAGGGGAGGCCCGCCTGGCTGCCGCGGCGGCGGGCATCTGCGGATTCAAGCCCAGTTACGGTCTGGTGTCGCACTTCGGCCTGATCGGTCTGATTCCCTCGATGGAAACCTGCGGCATCCTTTCCTCATCGATCCAGAATATTCGCGGGATTTTGAAAGCCGTCGCCGGTCCGGATGAAAAGGATTTTTCGCTGCCCGATGAAAGCGTTCCGGATTTTACGGCGCAGCCCATCGACCCGACAAAAACTGCGATCGGCGTGCCGGCCGAAGCGCAAAGCGACCTGACGGACGAACAGCGGGAAAGATTCCGTATGTCCCTGGATGAACTCCGAAAAGCGGGCTTTGCCGTCCGGGAGGTGTCCTTCCCCGAATGGCCGCTGTTTTTAACAGTTCACAAAATCGTCGGCTCCGTGGAAGCGTCGTCCGCCGCGGGCCGCTACGATTCAGTCCGCTACGGCGAGCGCGCGCCGGGCGCCAAAAACTGGAACGAGATGTATCTGGCTTCCCGCGGCGCGGCTTTCGGAACGCTTTTGAAGAGCTTTTTGTTCCAGGGCGCGTTTTTCCAGTTTCAGCGCTACGCGGCGTATGAAGACGCCTGCCGCATCCGGGCGCGCCTGGTCGCGGATATGAAAAACCTGACCGGCGAGGTGGATTTTCTGGCGCTTCCGGTTTCCGGCGGCGCGTCCGACCCAAATCCGGCGACGCTCGACGAAACCTACCGACAATTCGCCTGCACGGCGTTTGCCAACGTCACGGGCCAGCCCGCGCTGGTCCTGCCGCCCCTCTCCAAGGAGCAGGCGCCGCTGCAGCTTGCGGGGCCAAGGCGCTGCGACGCGGCGCTGCTGTCCCTGGGTGAATACCTGCTCACGCTGCGCAAGGGAGGGAAATAGCCATGGAATTTGAAGCAGTCATCGGATTGGAAATCCACGTTGAACTCAACTGCGCGACCAAAATGTTTTGTGACTGTCCCAACAATCCCGGCGACGATCCCAATACGAATATCTGCCCGACCTGCCTGTGGCTGCCGGGCGCGATTCCCCGGTTCAGCGCCGAAGCGCTGGAAAAGGCGTCGCTTCTGTGCCTGGGGTTGGGCGCCGAACTCCAGCCGCAAAGCGCCTTCGACCAGAAGGTGTACTACTATCCCGATCTGCCGAAAGGCTATCAACTTTCGCAGGCCCACCTCCCGCTGGCGCGCGGCGGC
>Ga0208195_1003151_pt1 | contig 14355 bp, 10 predicted proteins | sample AD_UKC077_MetaG_FD_184441 | JGI IMG/M metagenome (GOLD analysis project Ga0208195, IMG submission 184441) | Active sludge microbial communities of municipal wastewater-treating anaerobic digesters from USA - AD_UKC077_MetaG (SPAdes) (version 2) | ecosystem: Engineered > Bioreactor > Anaerobic >...
CATGCAACGGCTGACCTTCGCCGTCTTCCAGACTGCCGGAGATCCATTTAATCGCCTTCTGAACATTTTCAGCTTCGGGCATAATTGTTGCCATTTTGTTGCTTCCTCCTTGAAATGTTTTAAGCAGTTTTCCGCGTTGGGGAATGAATCGGCACAGCGCAAAAACTTTGAGAATACATACTACAATCCGTCTGAAAAATTAACAAATATTTGACGCCGTTTGACATTAAATTTTTGGTGATTAAGTTGTTGCAGGCAAGGGTTGATAACACACTGGAAAACCTATACAAATTAAAAAAACGAAATTGAAAGGAGACGCAGGATGGCTAAATCAATTAAGGGGACCCAAACGGAGAAAAACCTGCTGGCATCTTTTGCCGGCGAAGCGCAAGCCAGAAACCGCTATACATTTTTTGCAAGCGCCGCGAAGAAAGAGGGATACGAACAGATTTCCCGCTTTTTCCTGGAGACGGCGGAAAATGAAAAAGAGCACGCCAAAGTGTTTTTCAAGTATCTGGAAGGCGGAGAGCTTGAAATCACCGCCGCCTATCCGGCGGGCGTGATCGGCGACACCAAAAGCAATCTGGAGGCTGCGGCGGCCGGAGAAAATATGGAGTGGACCGTGCTCTACGCCGATGCCGCGAAAATCGCCAGGGAGGAAGGATTTCCGGAAGTAGCCCGCTCTTTTGAGCAGATTGCCAAGGTGGAAAAGTTCCACGAAGAGCGCTACCGCAAACTGGCCGCCAACATCGTCAAAGGCGAGGTGTTCGCGAAAAAGGCGGCGACCAAGTGGCACTGCATTAACTGCGGCTACGTGTATGAAGGGGCCGAGGCGCCGAAGGAATGCCCCGCCTGCAGGCACCCGCAGTCCTATTATGAGGTACTGGCTGAAAATTATTAAAACGCCGTCGCGCAGGACGAATGATGCAAAAGCACGTCCGTAAGGCCGGCGGGCCTGGTGCCCGCCGGCCTTTTTTATTTCAGCTTCCAGAGTTATCTGACGGCGAAAGGATAGCGGAATTGAATCCCGCTTAAGCGGGACGAGCGTTCATTCTCCGCAGCTTGCTGTGCGATATCATGACGTTCATTTTATGCCTCGACAGCTTGCCGCGAGGTGGTTGATCAGAGTATCCGCCGGCCGGCCAGTTGTATAAAACGCGAACTTCATAGGCGCCGTCCGGAAGAATTTCATTGCGGCAGGAAGTTTGCCGGGCTTGACACTGAAGGAAAAATACCCTAGATTGGCGCAGTTTTTTTAAGAAAGGTTTTAGTCATGTCCACGAAAAAGCAGCGCCGGTCCGAAAATTTCAAAGACCGCCAAAAAAAGAAATCCACCCGGATCGCCTATCTGGCCGCCATCATCGGCGGCATCGTTTTGCTGCTGGTGCTTTTCTTTGTCATTTTATTCAACGCCTTGTTCCCGCCGGTTGACATGGAAGCGTTAAACCGGAAAAAAATATCAGCCAAAATTTACTTTTCAGATCCTCTGGAACGATTTCTCGTTCCCGAAAAACGGGTGATTTACAAGGAAGAAGATCCGGCGCAGCAGGCCGGAGAAGTGATCAGGGCGCTTCTGGAGGGATCCAAAACCAAAAGCAAAACCGGCAACGTCAACACCTTTCCCGCGGGTGTAGTCTTCAAAGATATTCGTCTGGACAAAGACGGAACCGCTCAGGTCAACTTCGGCGCCGGTTTGACGAAGAACCATCCGGGCGGTTCCACGGCGGAGATGATGACCATTTATTCCCTGACCAATACCCTGACGGAAAATGTTCCCCAGATCCAGGCGGTAAAAATTCTGGTGGACGGCAAAGAACTGCCCACCATCAAGGGGCACATCTCCACGACGCATCCGTTTCGACCGGACCCAGACCTCTACGCGCCCGCCAAAGAGGAGAAAAGCTGACTACCCCATGGCGCCGAAATCCAAAATATCACGCACGCGCAACATCGGCATTGTCGCCCACATCGACGCGGGAAAAACCACCGTCAGCGAGCGGATTCTTTTTTATACGGGCAAATCCTATAAAATGGGCGAAGTGCATGACGGCGAAGCGGTCATGGACTGGATGCCCCAGGAGCAGGAGAGGGGCATCACCATTACCTCCGCGGTGACCACCTGCACCTGGAAGAATACCGAGATTCATATCATTGATACGCCGGGGCACGTGGATTTTACCATTGAGGTGGAGCGGTCCCTGCGTGTCCTGGACGGCGCGGTGGTGGTTTTCTGCGCCGTTGCCGGCGTCGAGCCCCAATCCGAAACCGTCTGGCGACAGGCGGACAAATACGGCGTTCCCAAGATTGCCTTCGTCAACAAGATGGACCGGATCGGCGCGGATTTTTTTCATGTCGTGGAGATGATGCGCGATCGTTTTGGCTCTCTTCCCGTCCCCGTGCAGATTCCGGTCGGAAGCGAGGACACGTTTCAGGGTGTGGTGGACCTGATCAACCGCAAGCTCCTGATCTGGGATGAGACCTCGCAGGGAGCGGACTTTACCGTCGGCGAAATCCCGGAGGATCTGACCCAAGCCGCCTCGCTGGAGCGGGAAAAAATGATAGAGACCCTGGCCGATTGCGACGATGAACTGGCGGAGATTTACCTGGCCGGGGAGGACGCGACGCCGGCGCAGATCATCACGGCGCTGCGCAAGGCGACGATCGCCCTGAAAATTGTTCCGGTCCTGTGCGGAGCCGCCCTGCGCAACAAAGGCATCCAGCCCCTTCTGGACGCGGTCATCCAATATCTTCCGTCTCCGGAAGATATTCCCCCGGTCGAGGGCATCAATCCGAAAACCAGGCAGCAGGAAATCCGCCGCAGTTCGGACAAAGAGCCGCTTGCGGCCCTGGCGTTCAAGGTTCAGATGGACGAAGGACGCAAGCTGACGTATCTGCGCATCTATTCCGGACAGATTTCTTCCAATGGAGAGGTTTACAACGCCGTCAAGAAGAAGAAGGAAAAAATTGCCCGGCTTTTGCAGATGCATTCCAATAAGCGGGAAAGAATCGACCGCGCTTCCGCGGGGGATCTGGTGGCCGTTCTGGGGCTGAAGGAAACGACCACGGGCGATACGCTTTGCGATGAGGCGCATCCGATCGTTCTGGAGCAGATGGAGTTTTACGAGCCGGTCATCAGCCAGGCCATCGAAGCCAAAACTCCCGCGGACCAGGAAAAACTGGCCGTCGCGCTGGCCAAACTGACCGAGGAAGATCCGACATTAAAAGTCAAGTACGAAGACGAAACCGCGCAAACCGTCATTTCCGGCATGGGCGAACTGCACCTGGAAATCATCGTGGATCGCTTGCACCGTGAATTCAACGCCCGCGTCAATGTCGGACGCCCCCGCGTCGTGTGCCGCGAAACGATTCAAAGGCACGCCGAGGCCGAATATCTGTTTGAAAAGGAACTGGGGGACAAGAAGCATTTCGGCCAGGTCCGCCTTGAACTGACGCCGCGTAAGCGAGGCGCCGGGAATGAAATCGTGAACGCGATCCCCGAAGAAATCATCCCCGCCGAATATCATGAGGCCATTGAAGAGAGCATCCGCGATGCGATGACCAGCGGCGTGCTCAACAGCTATCCGGTCATCGACGTATCCGCCCGGCTGACCGGCGGCGCGTACCGCGAGGGGGAAGCGTCCATCCAGGGATACAAAATTGCCGCCGCGACGGCGTTCCGTGACGCCTGTCTTGCCGCGGAACCCATCATGCTCGAACCGATCATGATGGTGGACATCATCACTCCCAGTGAATTCATGGGCGACGTCATCGGCGACATCAATGCCCGCCGGGGAGAGATCCAGGCGGTCAATCCCAAGGGGCCCGTCTCCGAAATCAAAGCCAAGGTGCCGCTCAAGGCCCTGTTCGGTTATTCAACGGACCTGCGCTCCGCCACACAGGGGCGGGCCGTGTTTACCATCATGTTTGAGGAATACAACAAGGCATAAAACGGTGATGCAAGACCATCACCGGCGGATGGAATAACGTTTGTAATTCTGTGAACTGAACGCCTGTCCCGAAAGGGGCGGGTGAAACCCTGAAGGAGGCAAACGTGTCTGTTCTGAAACACGCATGGGAGCGGGTGCGCGATTATGCCATTTTCGAAAGTGAGCGCGACGCCTATCCGCAGTCTTTTTCCGAAGAATTGAACGAACAGTGCGGCCGGATCCTTTTCGTCGTTTCCCTCATTACATCGGTGGCCTGGCTGCCCTATATTTACCTCGACGCCATGCTCCACCCGGAAGAGCCTCTGCTTCCCGTCATCCGCATAGGCTTGTCCGTCTTCAGTGTTATCATCTTTATCCTGTATATTTCGAAGCGCTTTCTTCAATACAACATGCTGTTTCTGGTTCTCATCGGCGCCTACCTGGCGATCGGCTGCGGGCTCATCACCGCCCTGGCGGATGCCGATCCCGTGTATGTGGGAGGCTATATTTTCATTTTGACCGTGATGGCTCTGGTGCCCGTGGACCGCCGGTATGCCCTGGTGATCATCGCAGCGTCCTTGCTGACGTTCTTTGTCGTCGGTCGCCTTGAAAATATTGACTTCAACCGGCCGAGCGACCGCTACAGCCTCCAGGATTTGTCCAGCGCGACAGTTGTCGCCATCGCGTTCATTTACCTGATGCATAATACCCGGCTGGCCAGCTGGCTGAAATCCAGAAAGATTGAGCAGCAGAGCGAGGAAATGCGGTCCGACAAGGAAAAAATCGACAACCTGCTGTTGAATATCCTGCCGCCCGTTGTGGCGGAGGAGCTGAAAGGCCAGGGATACGTCAAACCCGTGTTTTATCCGGCCGCGACCATTGTCTTTACGGATTTTGTCGGCTTTACCAAGATTTCCGAGGCGCTGACGCCCGACCAGCTGGTCCGGGAGCTCGATTCGGCCTTTTCCCGGTTTGACCGCGTGATGGACAAATACGGCCTGGAAAAGCTCAAGACCATCGGCGATTCCTATATGTATGCGGGCGGCGTGCCCCTTCCCAACGCGACGCATGCCATCGACGCGGTTCTGGGCGCTTTGGAAATCCGGTCGTTTGTGGAGCAGATCAACCTGGAAAAGTCTCAGAGCGGGCGGCCGGTCTTTGAGATTCGGATCGGAATCAACAGCGGCCCGCTGATGGCCGGCGTCGTGGGGGAAAAGAAATTTGTCTATGACGTCTGGGGCGATTCCGTCAATCTGGCCAGCCGCATGGAATCTTCGGGCGGGAAGGGAAGAATCAACATTTCCGAATCCACCTACGCCCGGATTAAAGATTATTTTGAAACCGAAGCCCGCGGGCAGGTGCTGGCGAAAAACAAGGGCGCTGTGGGCATGTATTTTGTCAAGGGGCTCAAAAAGGAGTATGCTTCGGATCCGGAAGGCCGGACGCCCAACGAACGCTTCCAGGCGATTTACAGAAAGATTCAGGAAGAAAATATCACGCCATAGCGCCCGTCATGATTTGAGAGCTTTGAAAAATGTCATTTCGAGGAGCGTGAGCGACGAGAAACCTTCAGGATGGCCGTTTGTTAAAGATTTCTCCCTTCGGTCGAAATGACAAAAACGGCCGTTATTCAAAGCTCTCGATTTGTCACGAAAGCCCCTGATCCCGCACCCAGTCCGCCAGAGCCTCCAAGGCGCGCCGCACGCAGAAAAGATGCTTTTCTTTTTTCTTCATTCTTGGCGCGTTCAGCGGGGGAAGAATCCCAAAATGGATGTTCATGGGCTGGAAGTTGTCCGCCGATTCGGACGATGTAATATAGCGCGCCAGCGCGCCGATGGCCGTTTCCCGCGGCGGCGGGAGAGGGGATTTCCCTTCCAGGATCGAGGCGGCGTTCAAGCCCGCCAAAAGCCCCATCGCGGTGGATTCCATATAGCCTTCCACCCCGCTGATCTGGCCGGCAAAGAAAATATCGGGATGGCCCCGGAATTGCAGCGAGGGCAAAAGCAGGGAAGGGGAGTGAATGTAGGTATTGCGGTGAATGCTTCCCATCCTCGCGAACCGCGCGTGTTCCAAGCCGGGAATCATCCGGAAAATGCGCTCCTGTTCCGGCCAGGTCAGCTTGGTTTGAAAACCGACCAGGTTGAATAGCGTGCCGCCGCTGTTTTCGCGCCTGAGCTGAACTACGGCATAGGCCATCTGCCCGGTTTGCGGATGGATAAGCCCCACCGGCTTCATGGGGCCGAATGCCAGCGTCTCTTCTCCTCGCGCCGCCAGGATTTCAATCGGCAGGCATCCCTCGAAGTGGCGGACGTCTTCAAACGGTCTGGCCTCAACTTTCCGCCCCGCCAGCAACGCTTCGCGGAAGCGCCGGTACTCTTCCCGTGAAAGCGGACAATTCAGATAATCCGGCGTGCCCCTGCCGTAGCGGGAGGCCCAGTAGGCTTTATCCATGTCGATGGAATCGGCTTCCACGATCGGGGCGATCGCGTCGTAAAAATACAAATAGGAGCCGCCGAGCATTCGGGAGATGGAGTGCGCCAGCGCATCGGATGTGAGAGGCCCCGTGGCGATAATCGTCAAACCGTCTTGGGGAATATCCGTAACCTCGGCGCGGTGTAAGGAAAAACCTTCCTGCGCAAGCAGTTGCTCTTCGACCCGGAGGGAAAATTTGTTCCGGTCCACGGCCAGCGCGCTGCCGGCGGCCACCGCCGTTTGGTCGGCAGCGGACAGGATCAGAGAATTCAGTCTGCGCATCTCTTCTTTGAGAAGGCCGGGCGCGCTGTCCGGTTGATTGGATTTGAGAGAATTGCTGCAGACCAGTTCGGCCAGCCGTTCGGTCTTGTGAGCCGGAGAAAAACGACGCGGCTTCATCTCGTAAAGATCGACCCGATGTCCGCGCCGCAGCAGTTGCCAGGCCGCTTCACAGCCGGCCAGGCCCCCTCCGATGATCATGACCCGCCCGGATTTCATTCGTCCGATTTTTTTCTGGGGATTTTTTTAATATTTTTGCATTCGGGATAGCCGGTGCATCCCAGAAACTGGCCGTAGCGGCCGCGCTTGACCGCCATGGGCTTTCCGCACAGATCGCAGACCTCGTCGGAAAGGACCTCTTGTTCCTTTGGGGTGACTTTGCCGTCCTTCCCCAGCTTTTTGATGTTTTTGCATTCGGGATAGCCGGTGCATCCCAGAAACTGGCCGTAGCGGCCGCGCTTGACCGCCATCGGTTTTCCGCAAAGTTCGCAGACTTCGTCCGTATGCGGCGCTTCCTGGGCAACCACATCGCCGTTTTCATTGACGGTCGCGTTCATCGTGTTCTTGCACTCCGGATAGCCGGAACAGGCCAGAAACTGACCGAAACGCCCTTCCTTGACGACCATGTTTTTTCCGCACTTGTTGCATTTAACCTCGGTGGTCTGGGGTTCCATATGTTGGACCTTTCCATTTTCATCATGGGTGAAATTCCTAGTGTTCTTGCAATCGGGATATTTTGAACAGCGGAGGAACCTCCCGTTTTTCCCCCATTTGATGACCATGGGAGAACTGCATTTTTCACACACCAGGTCCGTCGGCGTTTCTTCCAGTTTGACATTCCGCATGCCTTTTTTCGCCTTGCTCAACTCTCCGGAGAAAAGACCGTAGAAATCCTGCAGCGTCCGGACGCGCTGATTGGCGCCGTTTTCGATGGCGTCCAGCTTGTTTTCCATGTCCGCCGTGAAGGCCATATCCAGAATGGTTGGAAAACTTTGCACCAGGAGCTCCGTGACAATCTTCCCCAGCTCCGTCGGGAAGAATTTGCCCTTCTCCAGGCGCACATATTCCCGGTCCTGAATGGTGGAAAGAATCGCGGCGTAGGTGCTGGGGCGTCCGATGCCGTTTTCTTCCAGCTCGCGCACCAGCGACGCCTCCGAAAAACGCGGCGGGGGCTGCGTGAACTTCTGCTGCGTGTCGAGCTTGATGAGCTTTATTATTTCATTTTCCCTGACGTCCGGCAGAAGCTTGTCCGTTCCGTTTTCTTCTTCCTTTTCATCCTTGCCTTCCGTGTAAACGATGGTGAAGCCGGGAAACTTCATCACCTGACCCTGTGCGCGGAAAGTGCAGTCGGCCCCGGCAATGTCGATCGTGGTCTGATCGAAAACGGCCGGATTCATCTGGCTGGCCACAAAGCGGTTCCAGATCAGTTGATAAAGCCTGAACTGGTCGGGCGTCAGATAGGGTTTGATGTCCTGCGGCTTGAAAGCCATCGAGGAAGGGCGGATGGCCTCGTGGGCATCCTGCGCCTTCTGGGCGTTTTTATAAAAATGAGGCTTTTGCGGCAGATACGCATCGGAATAATTTTCCTTGATGTAGCTGCGGACAGCCGCCAGCGGCTCCTCGGCGATCCGGTAGGAATCCGTTCGCATATAGGTGATCAGGCCCACGGAGCCTTCTTTTCCCAGTTCTATGCCTTCGTAGAGTTTCTGGGCGACGCTCATCGTTTTCTTGGCGGAAAACTTCAGCCAGCGCGAGGCTTCCTGCTGCAGCTTGCTGGTCGTGAACGGCGGCAGGGCCGACCGCTTCACTTCTTTTTTCTCCAGCTTTTCGACGGTGAACTCCGCGGACCGGATGTCCGCCGCCAGTCTGCCCGCTTCTTCGGCGTTGGATACCTTTGCCTTTTTCCCGCCGATTTTGATCAGCTTCGCGTCGAAAGGAGGCGGCGCGCCGGCCTCAAACTGCGCCACCAGATTCCAGTATTCTTCCGGCACAAACCGGCTGATCTCTTCTTCCCGCTCGCAGATGATGCGCACGGCCACCGACTGCACGCGTCCGGCGGAGAGCCCCCGTTTGACTTTATCCCACAGGATCGGGCTGATCTGATAGCCGACCAGACGGTCCAGGATGCGGCGCGTCTGCTGCGCCTCGTACTTGTCGAAATCGAGCGGCAACGGATGCTGAATGGCTTCCAGTACGGTTTTTTTGGTCAGATCATTGAAAAGAACCCGATAGACCTTCTTGTTTTTCTTTGCATCGACGACGTCGGCGATATGCCAGGCGATGGCTTCTCCTTCGCGGTCCGGGTCGGGCGCCAGGTAAATGTTTTCGGCGTCTTTGGCCGCTTTTTTCAGATCCGCGATGGTTTTCTTTTTGGTTTCGATGACGTGATAGGTGGGCTCAAAATCCTTTTCCAGATCGATGCCCAGCGAACTCTTCGGCAGGTCTTTGATGTGTCCCATGGAGGCCAGCACATGAAAATCCTTTCCCAGAAATTTCTTGATGGTTTTTACTTTTGTGGGAGATTCCACGACGATTAATGAGTTTGCCATAAACGCTCCTTGTCTGTGGGCGCACCATATAGATGGTGAAAATGCATTTGTAAAGCTTTTATTTTTTGAGCGTGAACAATTTTCCCGGGTGCTGCAAAACCCGTCCCTGCAGTTCCAGGCGCATCAGGGCGCCCATCGCCTCGGCAGGGGGAATCCCCGTTTCCTGAATAATATCATCGGCATGGGTTTTCCCGTCGGCGATGGCCTTCAAAATTTTCCGATCGGTCGGCAATAGAGTCTCCACGTTTTTTTCCAAAACGGCGCGCTCCGGCACCCCGTTTTTTTGAGGATAGGGTTGCTCCGATCCTGTTTGAGTCGCCTTCCGGTCCGGGGAAACCGGCTCTCTGGCCGTTCTTTCCAACTGCGGCAGAATCTCTTCCAGAATATCATCCACGCTGTCGATCAGCTTGGCGCCCTGCTTGATCAGGTGGTTGGCGCCGCGCGAAGACGCCGAGTCGATGGGCCCGGGAATTGCGAAAACCTCGCGCCCCTGTTCCATGGCCAGTTTTGCCGTAATGAGCGAGCCGCTTTTTTCCCCGGCCTCCACGACCAGAACGCCGTAGGAAATTCCGCTGATAATCCGGTTGCGCGCCGGGAAGTGAAACGGCAGGGGCTGCGTCCCCGGCGGATATTCGGAGATGACGGCGCCCTGCTCAACAATCGCCTCGAATAATTTTTTGTTTTCCGGAGGGTAGATGACGTCCAGGCCGCTGCCCAGCACGGCAATCGTTCTCCCGTTTGCCGCCAGCGCGCCGCGATGCGCGCAGGAATCGATGCCTCTGGCCATGCCGCTGACAATCGTCGCTCCCCGAAGCGCGAGCTCCCGGCTGATTCTGTCCGTGGTGTATTTGCCGTACGTGCTGGCATGCCGGGACCCGACAATGGCAATGGAAATGTCGTCGCTGTGCAGATGTCCCGCAACGTAAAGCAGGACAGGCCGGTCATAAACATTCAAGAGATGCCGGGGATAGCTCTCGTCCAGAAAGGTCACGATGCGAATACCGGCTTTATTCAATCCGTCGATTTGGCGCAGAATGCCGTCCCAGTCGTTAAAGGCAAGAATGGTTTGAGATATCTTCTTGCTCATTTTGGGAACCCCGGCAAGTTCATGCACCGAGGCAGAAAAGACGGCAGCCGGAGATCCGAACCGCTCCAGCAGGGGACCGAAAAGCGTATCGCCGACGCCTTCCACAGACATAAGCGCCAGCCAGTATTTCAGGTCTTCAGGATTCATAAAATAATGACGATAAAATACTCGTTATTCAAAACTTTTTAACGGGTGATGGAAAATTGGCGCAAACGTTACCTCTTCTTGATTGCCCCTGTCAAGTTTTTTAAAATCATTGCGTAAAACCTTTCTTTAGGCTAGAAAAGTCCATCAATTTCACCAGAGGAAACCATGGATAAAAAAATTATTTTTTTCATCGGCGCAATGTTCATTTTTTGCTCGTTTCCCGCCTTGGCGGTGGCTCCTTCGGACCAGAAGGTGCCCGGCAGACCCTCCGAAGGCGGGGTTTCTTCAAGAATGATTCATCCGGAAGAGCAGCGCCCCGTCCTGACGATCATGCCCAGAGAAATCGATCTGGGATTGATCAAACCTGGATCAACCGCTCTTGGCGAATTCAAACTGAGCGACCTCACGACAGGATCCATGGAATGTGCGGCGTCCTGTCCCGACGGCTGGGAAGTCATATCCGGGAAAGCGCTTCCGGTGAACGTGTCCCATGAACCGGTTTCTTTGCGCGTGGAATTGACAATCGCCGAACTCCTTGAAAAAGCGCGCGCCGGCAAATCTGCGCCCCCCGCCTACGCGGCGAAGATGAAAATGCAGGCCGATGGGAAGGAATTGATCTGCCAGAAGAGCCTGAAAGCCGGCCAGCACCGGAAGGCGATAGCGCTGACCTTTGCCGGAGGCCCGATGAACATCTTTGTGGATTTCCGGATTCAACCCGATCAGACAAGTCCCTCCATCAGCTTAAACCCGCAGCGTCTGGATCTTGGTTCCCAGCCCCCCGGGAAAATTCTGTCCAAAAAAATAGAACTGACCAACAAAGGCCGGGAGAGGCTTCAGTGGTCCATCATCGACTCCCGGGAAGCCGGAAAGAGCCTGCCTCCCGCAGAGCCCAAGCAGGAAAGATACTTTTCTTTTCTCCAGGAAGAACTGCCGGAACCGGGGAAATACCTCATTCCCGAGCGCCTCAAAGACGCCATGGAGCTCACCGGAAAATGGGCCGAAAAAAACGGCTACCCTTTGATGAAAAGCGGCGCCGGCTCACTGAAATACCGCTTTCAGGGAACCGGCATCAGCATCTTCCTGAAGTCGCATACTCCGGAGGGCAACTGCGTCGTCTATCTTGACGAAACGCTGGTGACCCTGCCGGAAGAAATGTTCGGGGAATGGGAAAAGAAGGAAATTCTCATTGCTGAAGGTTTGACCGATGGCCCTCACACCCTCAACCTGGTTATCAGGGGGGGCGCGCTGGAGGTGGAAGGAGTGAAAGTATTCGGCCGGGAAATCCAGCGGGGGCCGAAGGGATGGATCACGGTTTTTCCGAATTCCGGAACGACGCTGAGCGAAATCGATTATCTCAACGTCAAGGTTGACACCACTTCCCTGACTCCCGGGGGTTACGGAGACGACATCCTTTTTCAAACCAACGCCGGGGAGGAAGCCGCGGAGGTTTACGTCAGCATCATTCCCGACGCGGCTCATAAAGTCCTGGATGTCTATTTATATTCCAGTGACTCCGACTATCTTTATACATCGGATCCCCAGGCGGAAGCCAGGCGGCTTTATCAGAACCGCTTCGTCAAGGAAGGCATTGCCTTTCGGCTTTTTGCGCCGCAAACTCCCGGAACGACGCCTTTTCATCGCTGGTACAATCCCTCCATCCGCGACCATTTTTATTCCTATGACCGGACCGGCGGGAGAAAACGGCTGGATGGATATATTTATGAGGGAAGCATCGGCAACATTGCCACGTCCCGCATGACCAACACCCGGGAATTGTATCGCTGGTTCAATCCGGCCACTGGAAGACACTACTATTCGACCCAGCCGAAAGTGCCGCCCGCGCTGAAGAAATACCGTTTTGACGGTATCGCCGGGTATGTCCGGTAGAATGAAAGTATTGCCCTTTTTAACCTTGACAAAAAAAAGAAGAGGGGATATTAGGCTGACTCTTTTTGGTGCAGGATTAAAATGCGCCTGTAGCTCAGCTGGATAGAGCAACGGACTTCTAATCCGTGGGCCGAGAGTTCGAATCCCTCCAGGCGCACCAAGGCGATAATGGTGGGTGTAGCTCAATTGGTCAGAGTGCCGGGTTGTGGCCCCGGAGGCTGAGGGTTCAAGTCCCTTCACTCACCCCATTTTGGATTTGAAACTACGCGCCCGTAGCTCAGCTGGATAGAGTCGCAGACTTCGAATCTGTTGGTCGTAGGTTCGAATCCTACCGGGCGCGCCAGAATAGAAAGAAACAAGGGCCCTTAGCTCAGCTGGTAGAGCAACTGACTCTTAATCAGTAGGTTGTCGGTTCGATCCCGACAGGGCTCACCAAATAAATCAAGGGGTTGCAGGTAAACACTGTGGCCCCTTTTTCTTTGCGCTTAACCTATTGCTAACCTGCGATATGATTTTTTGTGATCTCTGGTGAGGTTTTAACAATCATGAATTTCAGTGAAATGATGCCGTAGGTTTACTGACTGCTGTCAATGCGTAAGCTTCCCTGTCAAGCAGACAATTGAAAAATAGAGTTTCTAGTGTTCTCTGACAAACATTCCGCTGGAGTCATATCATCCGGGGAATCATGTGGTCGCTGTTCGTTATAATCAATAATCTCAGTTGGGCAAAGGCCATGCTCAAAAAATGATCCCAACAGGAAAAGCTTTTGACTTTGTAGTTCCCTGGATATCGCTCGACGCATTGCAGGAATTCGTAGGTCGGCAAGTAATCCATGATCTGCGCAAATATTGTTCTTCCGGAATTCATCGGCCATCTCCTCGCAATGGAATGCGAGACTATGGCACGCCGAAGAAAAATATTTCAAATCGATAAATATCTTTTTCTTGATTTCTCTCATTGCTTTCTATAACTTACCTCACCTCATAACGAAAACGTTGGGACAGTGATGATTCTGCGTATAAATTTATGCAAAGATTAGTTATAATCCGACAAAAGCGGTCAGTATAAGGAAATAATGAAAAATAATAGTCATGCAAGACATAAAAATAAGATGAAATCGCTGGGTCCTCACAAACTGTGCAAAAAAGCGGATTTACCGCCACAGAAAAAAGCAAAGGGAATCCTAAGAAAAACCGAAGAATATTTCCGTGTACTTTCCGAGGCCACTAATGAGGGAACAGCAATTCACGACAAAGGCGTTATCATTGAATCTAATCAATCCTTCGCCGAGATGTTTGGATATGACTTATCTGAAATGATCGGCTTGCATGTGGAAAAACTCGCCTCCCCCGAGTCAATGAAGTGTATACTGGAACACATCGCTAACGGATATGATAAGCCATTTGAAGCGGTTGGGGTAAGGAAAGACGGATCCACGATAATATGTTCTATAGTTGGCAAACCATTCAAATATAAAGGACGCGCACTAAGAGTTGTCGCCTTACGTGATATTACCGAGCGCAAGCAGATGGAAGAAAAGTTACGGGAGAGCGAGGCAAATTACCGGCAGCTTTTTGAGAACTCGCCTGCTGGAATATATCAAATTGATTTTAAAAATGGAAAAATCACAAGGGCGAACGATGTGTTCTGTAAATATGCTGGTTGGAGTCAGGAAGAGATAAGTTCTCTAAATATATACGATGTTTTGTCTGAAGAGAGCAAAAAACTGTATTTGGAGCGTCTCGAAAAAGTGTTTCGTGGTGAAAAAGTGTCTGAGACAGCAGAATATGAAGTAATTGTTGAGTGCCACGACATCGTTAACAGATTTTTGTGCCAGGACATCGTGAACACTCGGTTGTTCAGCGCAGCGTGTATTTAAACCCAGATTTTCCATTAGATGATTTTGATCGAATCAACTGATTTGCGCGTGATAGTAGTTGAAAGAACGAACGTAACATGCTCTAATGGAAACCATTAGAAATACATTATGCATATCAGCATGTTACGA
>Ga0208195_1003167_pt1 | contig 14307 bp, 9 predicted proteins | sample AD_UKC077_MetaG_FD_184441 | JGI IMG/M metagenome (GOLD analysis project Ga0208195, IMG submission 184441) | Active sludge microbial communities of municipal wastewater-treating anaerobic digesters from USA - AD_UKC077_MetaG (SPAdes) (version 2) | ecosystem: Engineered > Bioreactor > Anaerobic >...
GCAAGGTCATTCATGCTCGACAGGAGCACTGTGACAAGACTGATAATCACGGGCAGGTATATGCACAACAACGTATTCAGGAGACCAGGCATTGATGCGTTTTCTTACTACCGCATGCAGAACTACCAGTCAGTTACCGGGAGCATTGCACTCTCCTCGCAGCGATTCCTCAACACATCATTGATATACAGTTACGGTCGTACTGAGGATATACCATACGGTTATATGGCGGAACTGCTCCTGGGGCGTGAAAAGAATGAGTTCAAGTGGAGGAGCTATGCAGGAGGAACGATTGCTTACGGCAATTTTTACACCGGGGTTGGTTATCTCTACACCGGAGCCGGCATATCAGCATTTTACAATAACGGGCACACGGAGCAGGGTCTGTTTCAGGGAAGCCTGCGCTATTTCACCCCCCTGGCCAGGGTGGGGCGGTCAAGGATGCGTACTTTCATAAACCTGAACTTCTGCAGGGGTTTTAACAGATATACCGATGAATACCTCTATTTCAGGGATGATGGCCTCATCCGCGGTTTCCGCAATGATTCCCTGGGCGGCAACACCCGCATCACAGTATCGGTTGAACCGGTTCTGTTCGTCTATAAACCGGTGATTGGATTCCGGTTTGCCCTCTTTGCCTTTGCCGATGCAGGTTTATTGTCCAGGGGCCGGCAGATGGGATCAGACTATTATACCGTCGCTGCTCTCGGAGGCGGGGTCAGGATCAGGAATGACCAGCTTGTGCTTAATACCCTGCAGTTGAGAATCGCGTGGTATCCCAACTCACCTCCATGGTCAGAGAGCTCCCTGCTGACTGCCAATAGTATCATGCGTCTGAGGCCTCCGGGTTTTGAACCTGATCCTCCGGGGCTGGTTCCATACCTTTAGGCCCGGTGATTCCGAAGACCTCCTGCATCCGGGCTTTTTCACTGAACACCGCACTTTTAACATGATGATTCTTAACTTTGCAGAAAGCAGGTGGTTATGCTCAGCAGATTTCTGGAATTTTCCGAACGTGAAAAGCTCTTCACCGGGGCAGGCAGGATACTGCTTGCCGTTAGCGGCGGTATTGATTCCATGGTGATGGCATGGCTTTTCAGAGAGGCCGGCATTGAGCACTCTGTAGCACACTGCAACTTTTCACTGAGGGGAGATGAATCTGACGGTGATGAGGAGTTCGTCGCTTCATACGCCCGCATAAACAACATTCCATTCTTCAGCAAAAGGTTTGATACACTGGTATACGCCGGCACAAACAGGATCTCGGTACAGATGGCAGCAAGAGAACTGCGGTACAACTGGTTCAGGTCGCTCCTCTGCTCCGAAGGCTTTGATGCCGTGGCTGTGGCACATAACCTGAATGACAATGTGGAAACCTTCCTGATCAACCTGTCAAGGGGAACAGGCCTTCAAGGACTGACCGGCATGAGCCCGCGCACAGGAGAGATTATCAGGCCCCTGCTCTTTGCAACCAGGGATGATATTGTATCCTGTGCCACTGCCAGGGGCATAGATTTCAGAGAAGACAGGTCAAACGCCGAACTGAAGTATATTCGCAACAGGATCAGACACAAGGTTATACCAGAGCTGGGAAAGGTCAATCCCGGGATACTATCGGCAGTGGTTGATACTATGAAGAACCTCGCCTCCGCCTCGGCACTGATGGATACTTATCGTTATCAGCTTGGCAGACAATTATTCACCTCTTCGGGTGATACCACCGTGGTTGAAATCAGCAGTCTTCTGGAATTGAACCCGTTGGCGCCACACATCTTTGAACTTTTCCGCCCGTTCGGGCTTTTTCCGAAACAGACTGACGAGGTCATCTCTCTTCTTCAGGCAGGGACAGGTAAAATGGTTTACACGGCAACCCACCGGTTACTGAACGACAGGGGACGGATAATCATTTCACCCGGGAAACCGGAAGCTCCATCAGAATACCGATTCAATTCCATTGACGAGATGCGTCTGTCTGGTCTGTTTAGTGCGGTAAGGATCACAGAGCCTTCTGAAGATGCGCTGCCTGCCACGCGCCTGACCGCCTCCCTCGATCTTGACCTGGTGACTTTCCCGGTCACGGTGAGGCAATGGAAGCCGGGTGACAGGTTCATGCCACTGGGGATGAGGCAGATGAAGAAAATCAGTGATTTCCTGATAGATATGAAAGTGCCGGTGACGGAGAAGGAACAGGTTATGTTGCTTCTGTCAGGCGGTGATGTCATGTGGGTAATGAGTTACCGGATAGATAACCGGTTCAGGGTCACAGAGGAGACCGGGAAGATACTTGTTCTTACACTTTGAACCGTCGCACCGGGCTTCAGCCAAGAGTCTCTCAGCGTTCTCTTATCCCGTTTATTCCCCTGTCAATCATCATCAGGTCAGCCAGGCCGATTGCAACGGCTGATTCCAGGATAACCGGGATGCGCCGGGCAATGCATGTATCATACCTGCCGGTTATCTCAAGGTCTGTCATCTCACCGGTTTCGGTATCAAATGTTTTCTGGGTGACACCCGTACTTGCAGCAGGTTTGACTGAGACCCTGACGATAAGGTCATTGCCGTTGGTTATTCCACCATTGATGCCGCCGGCATTATTGGTTGATGTTTTGCCCCTGGCATCAATAAACGGGTCATTATGGAGTGACCCATAGCTCCTCGACGAGGCGAATCCTGCCCCGAACTCCACCCCGTTGACTGCCGGAATCCCGAAAGCAATCATTCCCAGGAGTGACTCCACTGACATGAACGAGGGTTCCCCGAGCCCTTTCGGAACATTTTTCACCACGCACTCCACCACTCCTCCGATGGTGTCATTGGTCTCCATTGCCTTTGCAATAGCCGCCGGGATATCCGTCTCCCCTCCCGCTTCCACCAGGGTGGCTGTTATTATTGCAGGCGACACGATCTTGCGGGCGAAGTAACCGGCAGTAACGATGCCCCATGTAAGGCGGCCCGAGAAATGCCCTCCTCCGCGCATGTCGCTGAAGCCCTTATACTTGAACCCGGCTGTGAAATCAGCATGACCGGGCCGCGGTATACTGGTAAACTGCTCATAGTCGCCCGGATTGAAGTCTTTGTTTTGGGTGCAGATCACCAGCGGGGCGCCTGTAGTATAGTCATTGTAGATACCGCTTATCACCTCCGGCTCATCCGTCTCCCTGCGGGTGGTTGTTCCCGGCAGCAATCCCTTCCTCCTGGAGAGGTCTGCCATGAGCTCCTCACGCCAGTAGTGCAGACCCGCGGGGCAACCGTCAATCACCACTCCCACTGCCGGGCCGTGCGACTCCCCGAACAGTGATACCCTGAAAATTGTTCCGATCGTGTTCATTTTTCAAATAATATAATTACTGACTATGACTCTCCTTTTCGTTGTAATAATTGACAAATGTCTGTAGTTCAAAAGTTGAAATCCTTCTTATGACCGTTCTTCCGATTGATCTCAATAAAACGAAATTCACCCGGTCTGACTCACTCTTCTTGTCCCTTGAGATCATGCTGACCACATTTGCCGGCAGTTTATGGCCGGTCAGAAGACCGGCTTTCCCCAGTGTTGTCTGCAGGAGGCTGAGTTCAGAATGAGCCATTTCTCCTTTCCATACTGACAATTCCGCAGCAATGACCATTCCGTTTGCCACAGCCACTCCGTGAGGGAGCCCGTAATGTGTTTCAATTACATGGCCGAAGGTATGCCCGAAATTGAGTATCCTTCTCTTCCCTTTCTCGAACGGGTCATCTTTTGCCACTCCGGCTTTTATCCTGACAGCCCTGAGGATCAGGTCACCGGTTACCGCCATGTTTCCTGCGATGATCTGTCCGGCTGAAGCCGAAATATCAAAGAAAAGGTTCCTGTCACGAATGACTGCATACTTGAACAGCTCTCCCATTCCTGACCTCACCTCTGCCTCAGGCAGTGTTTTCAGCATTTCATGGTCACAGAGAACGAACTCCGGCTGGCGGAATGTACCGATGGTATTCTTGTATTCTCCCAGGTTCACACCCGTCTTCCCTCCTATGCTTGCGTCCACCTGTGAGAGCAGTGTGGTGGAAACGAATGCGTGCCTCACCCCTCTCATATAAACTGAAGCCACCATGCCAGCAATATCACATACCACTCCTCCGCCAAACCCGAGGATGAATGATGAACGGTCGGCGCCTGCCTCAAGCATCCTGCTGCAGACCTCTTCCACTACCTTCAGCCTCTTGCTCTTCTCCCCCGGTTCAATTGCAATTACCTCTCCGTGAGGAAACTGTTTCCCGTACAGCTTCTTTACATTCCGGTCAGTTATAATGAAGAGCCCCTTTTTCGGGAGCAGAGTGACAACATCATCCACTGTTCCCCCGGATAAAATAAGGGATTCCCCCGCAGGGCCGTTTATTCTGATCCGCTTCATTCCGGCACAAAATAAAAAACAAAACCGGTTTTCAACATGATTTTATTCAGATAGTGGTACTTTTTCGGTAAAAAATAAAAATAGTAAATTCATCCCCTGAAACAGAAGAGCAGCGTGAAGACAGCAGAGAGATACAGCGGCATTCTGGAATGGTTTAAGACGAACATGCCACTGCCGGAGACGGAGCTGGTGTACAGTGATCCTTTTCAGCTTATTGTGGCTGTGATTCTCTCGGCGCAGTGCACTGACAAGAGGGTGAACATGATCACTCCCGCTCTTTTTGCTCGTTATCCGGATGCGTTTTCAATGGCAAAAGCAACTCAGGAAGATATATTCGGACTGATAAAGAGTTGTTCCTACCCGAACAACAAGGCGAAGCATCTCCTGGGGATGGCTGAGATGATTGTAAACCGTTTCAATGGCAAGGTTCCCTCGACTCATGAGGAACTGACCATGTTGCCCGGGGTTGGCAGAAAGACGGCTAACGTCATAGCCTCGGTGGTATGGAACAGTCCGGTCATTGCCGTTGACACGCACGTCTTCAGGGTTGCCCGTCGTCTGGGGCTGACTCCGGGGGCGAGGAACCCGCTTGAGGTTGAGCTCAGGCTGACACGTGAGATACCTGAAGAATTAAGGCCAAAGGCACATCACTGGCTGCTTCTCCACGGCCGTTATACCTGCACGGCACGAAAACCCGGATGCCAGGAGTGCGGTCTGAAGCAGTGGTGCGCATGGTATGCTTCTCAAACAGGAAAATAAGTAGACGGGGCAGTCCGTTATACATCATATATATATGAGTAAATTTGTTCAGTTGGACCGCTATTCCCCGTTTAATGTACACACATGACATCAGGATGGAAAAGAGAAAAGAGCCAGTCAATGAACCGGAACACTCCGAGGAATACCTGACCTCTCTCAGAAATCTTGCAGAAATCTCTGAGCTGGCGTTCAACAGTACGAACCAGCTGATCACCCTGAGCAACCTCGAGACTCAGAAGTACATTGAGGTCAACCAGGCTTTCCTTGATACCACAGGTTACCGGAGGGAGGAGATCATCGGCAAGACCTCCGATGACATTCAGCTTTATGTTGACCTCATTCAGAGCCGCAAGTACATGAGGCTCATCTCCAGGCTGAAGCAGGTGAGTGATCTCGAGATCAAACTACGGATGCGTTCGGGTGATGAAAGAACGTTTCTCTTCAGTGCCCGTACTATCTTCATGGGCGATGAGATATTCCTCATTACATACTACAATGACATCAGTGTACTGAACGACGGCTTTGCACGGGCTGAGTCGGAGAAGATACTGAGGGAGATATTCGATTCCATGAGCAGCTATGCCATCATCCTCAGGAGAGAGGGTGACGACAAGCATTTCATCATCGACTTCAACTACAGGGCCGAAGATGTGGAGCAGATTGACCGCAAGGATGTCCTCGGCAAGGAGATCGGTGAAACACCTTTTGCAAGGAACGAGACATTCCTCTCGCTCCTTGAAAACCTGGAATCAAGTCATCGTCCGTACAAGACACCCGTTTCCCCTGATGGCAGTGATGACTCAGGTTTCTATATCGGACTATTGCTCTCTTCAGGAGACATACTTGTTACCTGGGAGGCCGGTAAAGCACAGAAGGAAAGGGAGAGCGAAATTCTTAAACAGGGAATCGTTTTCGAGACCTTTGCCGAATTGCTCCCTGAGATGATAATGGAGATTGACGTCGAGGGGCATGTCACTTTCATGAACACCCGGGGAATGATGACACTGGGGTTTGACAACAACGATCTTGCCAACGGAATCACACTCTCGTCGCTCTTTATGCCCGAAGACCTTGAAAGGCTGATGAGTGAGCTCTCCGGCCTGACCAGTCCCGGGCAGATCACCTTTGATGAGTATGTCCTGGTAAACAAGCTGAAAAGGAGAGTGACGGTACTCTTTCACGCAGGTCCGATTATCATCAGGAACAGGGTAACCGGTTACAGGTGTGTCCTGACTGATGTAAGCAAGCGCAAGGAATATGAACAGAAGCTCTCGAATGAGAAGGCTCTCCTGGAGCATCTGATTGACGCCGCTCCCGAAGCCATCGTGCTGACCGACTTTGACGGCCGCATCCTCAGGATCAACCATGGTTTTACCCGGCTCTTCGGCTATGATGCCGATGAGGCGAAGAACAGGCTGATTGATGACCTCGTTGTACCGGAGGAGCTTCGCGATGAAGCTATAAAAATTGATGAAACAGCCCTTGACACCGGAACAGGGTACCTTGAAACGATAAGGAGGGACAAGCAGGGAAACAGGATAAATGTTTCACTGATTGCCTCGTCAGTCATCTCAAACGACATGACCATCGCCTTCCTGGGTATCTACCGCGATATCTCAAAGGAGATAAAGAGCAGGCTGATGCAGGAGATTCAGTATAATATATCGACATTGGCGTTGCAGGACTCTGATATCTTTGACATCTATCCGACCATAGTAAAGGAGATAGGCAAGCTCTGGAACGTCAACAACTTCTTCATAGCACTTTACAACCGGGAAAAGGATACTCTCACTTTCCCATTCTTTGCAGATGAGCGTGACCATTTCCAGGAGACGGCTGCAAAAAACACCCTCACCGGATGGGTTATCAATAACAATAAAGCTGTGCTCCTCGATGAGAATGACATTCTCATGATAGAGAAGACCGGTGCCATCAGCCTGGTCGGGTCACCATGCAAAATCTGGATGGGCGTGCCACTCAGGATGGATGACGAAGTGATAGGAGCCATCTGCCTGCAGGACTATAAGAAGATTGATGCCTTCAACAATGAAGACCTGCAGGTGTTTGAATTCATCGCCAACCAGATTGCACTTACGTTACAGCGTCGCAAGATGCTTGACAATCTCATCACTGCCCGCAAGAGAGCCGAGGAAGCTGCTTTCTCCAAGCAGCAGTTCATGTCTACCATGAGCCATGAGATACGCACACCGCTGAATGAAGTGATTGGCATTACCAACCTGCTGTGGCAGAGTGATCCGCGTGAAGACCAGATGGACTACATTAATACCCTGCGCTTCTCTGCCAACCACCTCCTCACACTTGTAAATGATATTCTCGATTACAACAAGATGGAGGCTGGCAAGATCGTCTTTGAAAAGACCGAGTTTGACCTGACATCCATGCTTGAAGACATGAAACGGTCATACAGCCACAGGGCCCTGGAGAAGGGTATTTACTTTGCCCTGGAGAAGAGTCCTGATCTGCCGGTGACCCTAATAGGTGACCCCATCAGGCTTAACCAGATCCTTTCCAACCTGCTTTCAAACGCCATGAAATTCACATCGCACGGAGGAGTGACGTTGAAAGCTTCTTTAAAGGAGCGTCAGGAGGGCAGGGCAGTAATCGAGTTCTCGGTTGCTGATACCGGTATCGGGATACCCCGCGAGAAGCAGGATGAGATCTTTGAGAGCTATGCACAGGCGTCGTCTGACACCACCCGCAAGTATGGCGGGACAGGGCTGGGCCTTGCAATATGCAAGAGGCTGGTTGATCTCCAGGGTGGCACCATCGGCGTGACCAGCGAGCCCGACAACGGTTCGGTTTTCACCTTCTCCATTGAGTACAGCATGCCGGCTGAAGAGCCCAGAACAGCAGAGAGCGGAACCGCATCAGACAGCATGAATGCTCTTGTCGGGAAGAAGATTCTCGTTGCGGAAGACAATAAGATCAACTTCTTCGTTGCCAACAAATTCCTTGAAAGCTGGGGTGTTAAGGTTACTCATGTTGAAAACGGGGCACTGGCGCTGGAGGAGATCAAAAAACAGGATTTCGACCTCATCCTCATGGACCTCCACATGCCTGTCATGGACGGTATTGAGGCTACGAGGATCATCAGAAGTTCGGCCGACAAAAAGATAAGCCAGATACCTATTGTGGCTCTCACCGCTGCAGTGATGTCAGAGGCTCATGACAAGATAGAGGACCTGGCCATAAATGACTACGTGCTGAAGCCGTTCAAGCCCAAAGATCTTTATAACAGGATAGTGAAGAACGCAAGATAGGCGCTGCAATGGCGCCTTTTTTATTTTACCTGATACAGTATCTGGCCAGGTATTCGGTTGCTTCCTTCACTCCAAGGCTCCTTGCCTTGCGGAGGTAATAGCAGGCATCGTCACTTTTGCCGCTGTTTATGAGCGCTATCCCGAGGTTGAGGTTCACATTGCCATTCTCCGGATCCAGGTCAAGGCTCATTGTATAATCTTCGGCTGCCCTGTCCCAGGTACGCGCTGCAAGCCACGCGTCGCCACGCAGCCTGAAGGCAGAGGCCTCACCGGGATGTTTCTCAACATTGTCATTCAGGTATGGCAGCGCTTCGTATATTGCCCCCTCTTCCGCATATGTTTTTCCGATCAGCCCGAGCGCCTCGCTATTGTCAGGATCAATGGAAAGATATCTCTGCATCTCCTTCTTCGCAGCCTCCCTGTCTCCTGACCTGATCAGCATGCGTGCCCTTTTGAGCAGCAATGCAGGGTCAGCCACACGTGCCCTGATCATCCTGTCATAGATGGTTGCCGCGGCATAGGCGTTTCCCTCACCTTCACGGGCTTCAGCAAGGGTATAAAGCCATCCTGCCGGGGCATCACTGTTCCCGGTGATGGTTTCAAGGATATCTGCTGCCTCACGATATTTGCCGTTGCTCATGAGGATGCGGGCATGACAGTATTCGGTAACCGGTTTTCCCGGATAAAGTGATGCCAGCCCGGCATACACCCCTGCGGCCATGTCATTGCGACCTGATTTCAGGTAATAGTCTATCTCCCAGCTTTTCCTCTCATCAGCCCTGTACCACTCCTTCTTCCATAGCGCTCTCCACTCAGGCGAGGAAGAGAGAGAGGTGAATGAGGGATCAAGCATGATCACCGGCTCACTCTTCCTGAAAGCCGACTTAAGGTGGGCTTCCAGCAATGAGACGGCACCCTTTGCGTCACCATCGGCTGCGGCACATCTCGCAAGGCCATAGAGCCCTGATCCCTGGCTAAGATTCTCCGCTCTCATGAAGTCGGCTCTTGCCTCCCTGATCATTGATGCCCTGAGGTAGATGTCACCCCTGACTGACAGGAGGTTTACATCACCATTGATTTCATCTGTTCCTGCAAGGAGTGCGGCAGCCTTTTCTGCTTCTCCCCTGTCGGCAAGGGTGATTGCCCTGAGGAGGGTTTCATAACCCGTCTGGCCTGACATAACCTGTGAGACCAGCAAAACAACCAGGCTGAAGAGTATCTTTTTCATTGCTTTCATTTTTTACCTTCAATAATACCGGGCCCTGCACCCTTTTCAGAATATATATGGATGAAACCGCTCAGGTGGAACTGTTCCAGTCCGCTGATCCTTCTCTCAAACACCTCACAGTCATAGTAATAAACACCTGTCGGCACCACCTTGCCCTTATATGTTCCGTCCCAGTTCAGTCTGGGCTCCTGGGTGCTGAACACCAGCACCCCGGCCCTGTTGAAGAGCCTGAACTCAACCTTCTCAACCAGCGCGGAGGTCTTCGCAAGCAGCCAGTCATTGAAATCGTCACCGTTGGGTGTGAAGACATTAGGTATCTCGTAGAAGTTGCAGGAGTCAACACAGATCATCGTTGACAGCGGACTCTCATTACCGATCAGGTCAAATGTTGAGATTGCATAGCAGCCTGCAACATAGTCAGGGAGTGAGTGGACATATTTTCTCACATCCCTGTCATCTATGGTTGTCAGCAGCGCAAGATCCTCCTCTGTGGTCTGTTTGTAGTAGAGTTTGTACCCTGCCACATCATCAAGACAAAGCGGATCCTCAAATGTCCACCTGACTGTATTGTAAAGACTGTCACACTGTGATGACACCGTTATTGCCGGCGTGCATGGCGGTTCATTGTCAACCGGCACGGCACATGCGCGCTGTGAGAGGTTTATCAGGTTCTTCGGTGTTCCGGCGCCCTGGTATCCTCCCCTTGAAACAACATAATAGCAATATTCGGTGCCGTTAACCAGCCCGCCGTCAGTAAAGGTCAGCTGGTTTGTCGAACCTGCCTCCTCCCATGCAGAGCCGTTGTATCTGTAAAAGTCATAGGAGGTGTTGATCCATGGCACATTCCGGGTAATCCCGAAGCGAACCTTCCTGTCGCCGGGAAGTGCGGTGAGGAAGAGCGAGGAGGCTATGCCAGGGTCACCTGTCAGGAACCTGTTTCCCGGGGCATTGTTATACAGTTCTATCCGGTACACCCAGCCCTTGTCAAGCGTATTTATCAGGGTGTCAATATAAACCGTGTCATTCAGGTCTGTTGTGGGCAGGGTATGTATCAGCTGCCATGAAGTACCTGCTATTCCTTCCGCACGGTATATAAGATATTCATAAGGACCGTTGGCGGGTATGGTATCAAGACGTGCCGGCTTCTGCCATGCGATTGTCATTGATCCGTTCACGTGATGGGTGTTCCGTACCGAGACATTTGTGATCAGGGGGATACCCGTTATCAGTGACGTGACTATCTCATTCGATGGTTTGCTCTCCGTGCCGTTCGGATAGACAGCCACGATCCTGTATGCATATTCGGTACCGGCCTCCAGGGCATCGTCAGTATCGGTAAAGCTAACGGTTCCTGCTCCTCCGGCGTATCCGACCTTTACAAATCCTGCTGACGGCGGTATGCCGTCAAAGCAGGTATCAACCTGCAGGGCGGATGCACCCTCTCGCCTGTAGATACTGAATCCTGCCACCTGGTCAGTGACATACCCTGCCCAGGAAAGCTGAACCACCTTGCCCTGCGGCACGGCTGACAGCAGTTCGGGTGAGGGGCCCAGCACCTTTATACTCATGTTGTCTATGTCAACCAGTTGCAACTCCCTGTTGGAGTCTTCCGCCTTGATGACAATATCATAAGGCTGATGCCTTACCATATTATGGCATGGCGTCCAGCTGAGCCGTGCCGTAGTATGGCCGGCGACGCTGGAGAGTGTGGTAAACTCAGCCGGACAGTCGGGGGAGGTAAAGATGCCTGAGGTTGCCATGAGAGTGATTGAATCAAGGTCAACATCGGTGGCATGTATATCAAGTGAAACCTGGCGGCCTGCTTCAACGCACAGGTCAGTAAGCTCCGATGTTACAGGAGGGTTGTTGTCCGTCTCGTAAACCTCAATCTGCATGTCACGAACCACCACACCTATCTTGATACCTGCCCGCCATTCCTGTATCTCCATGGCAACATTGTATATTCCTATTGCAGTGGGTGCATCCCAGACCAGATCACCTGAGATGGAATCAACATAGAATTTTCTTGAGGCGGGAGGCAGCGTGTAGTTCTGAATGGGTTTGCCATCCTCCCTTGTACAGACGGTGAGCTTGTATGAGAGGCTGTCGCCGTCAGGGTCAAAAGCTGCAGGGTTGTGAATGAATACCTGCCCCAGGGCAGCCTTGTCATATGGCGGATTGAGCAGCAGGGGAGTACTGTTCCTGCCAATGCCTGTGTTGACGATCAGTATGGTGGAGATGGAGAAAACAACATTTACCGAATTTGGAATATTTTCCACTCCCAGATTCCGGTTCGGGTCCTGCACCACAATCCTGTAAACCCCGGGCCCGGGATAGGTATGCTCTGCCACGTAGACATTCTTCTTGTAGTCATTCGGCAGAATCGTCTCCGAGATCCTTGCCACGTTGGTGATTGAGTTATCACCCCACTCCACGTCAAGCGACGGTCTGTCTGCCTTGCTCAGTGTATATGTGAATGTGGTTACAGTCACCTCGAAGGTGAGGTCCGATATCTGCCTGTATGTAATCTCCCCTGCCCTGTTGTGTGTGGCTGTGGCGCTGAACGTCACAGCCAGCAACAATGCCAGTGCATAAAAAATTCGCCTTTTTATCATAATAAAATTCTGATTTCTAAGGTATGACAGAACCCACATGTCTGAAATTCACATAAACAGGTGTCTGTCTGTTTGACACATGTGGGTTTCATCTGACTCTGTTTCATTTCACAAGATAACTCTTCAACGTATCGGTTACGGTGAACCTGTAGCCCTCCTCCATGCCTTCATAGCCAAAGAGGAGCATGTTGGCCTGATCTTCATAAAGCCGGATCATGATGCGGTTCATCACGGTAACATCCTTCACTCCTTTCCTGCCCTTTGCCCTCAGGGTGAAGCGGTGTTCCAGACCATCAACGCCGGCTGATATCAATTCCATGCTCACGTTCCATGCTCACGGGTTTCCCATCCTCCATTATCATGACCCTGTCAGTAAGATAGAGGAAATACCTCTCCTCCGTGCTGCCTGTTATTTCGCTGCCGTCGCTCATGCCAAGGTTCATGTCAGCCTCAAGATCATCACTCCAGACCTTGACAAAAACTGACCAGACCCTGTTCACGCCGTCATGACAAAAACTGACCAGACCCTGTTCACGCCGTCATAATCTATACCTGTAAGTGAAACATGCACAGGATGGATCAGGAGCAGGAGTGTGAGCGTTATTGTCTTCATGCCGGCACGGAAATAATTGCAGCAAAAATCAAGCCATCAGCTCTTGTCTGGTGACCCCTGCCCTCTCCATGAGATAGCCAACTGTGCCCACCTCGATGAAGGAGAAGCCGGTACCTCTGGAGAAGTTTCCTGCCAGCGCCACAACTATGTCGCTCTCCTTCATGCTGAAATTCTTCAGGAGCTCCCTTACCGAGACCTGGATGAACTCATCAACTGACATTTTCTTTTCAATGAATATGGGGATTACTCCATATGACAGCATCAGTTCCCTCATGGTCCGGTGTGAGTAACAGTGCGCGATGACCGGGTTAATGCCCCTGAAAGCAGCCATGTTCCTGATGGCGGTTCCATTGATGGTATCAGCCAGGATGGCTCTGGCTTTTATTCTTACAGAGGTTTTCACAGCCACCTTTGCCAGGTATGCTGAAACCGGCCCGCTCAGGGTACCGGCTGGCATCTCGATGTACTGATCCTTCTCCTTCTCAGCCTCGGAGGCAATGCGTGTCATGGTTCTGACCGCCTCTACGGGGTACTTTCCCGCAGCAGTTTCTCCGCTCAGCATCAGGGCATCAGTCTGGCTGTAGACAGCGTTGGCCACATCACTCACCTCTGCCCTTGTGGGCCTGGGATTCTGAATCATTGAGTGCAGCATCTGCGTGGCTACTATAACAGGCTTGCGGTTCTCAATGCACCTGGCAATGATGTTACGCTGAATGCCGGGGATACGCTCAAAGGGAACCTCGATGGCGAGATCACCCCTTGCAACCATTATCCCGTAAGAGTGATCCATGATCTCCTCGAGGTTATCCACCCCCTGCTGATTCTCTATCTTGGAGATTATCTTTATTGCACTTGACCGCTGATCAAGCAGATGCTGAACCGCAAGCACATCATCCTTTGACCTGACAAAGGAATGAGCTATGAATTCAATGTCAAGCTCAACCGCCAGGTCAATGAACCCGAGGTCACGTTCACTGACAGAGGGCAGATTAATCCTTACCTGGGGAATGTTGACAGTCTTGCGTGAACCCAGAACACCGTCATTTTCTATCTTTCCAATCAGAGCATCTCCTTCTCGGCTGGTAATCTTTATCTCTATCTCACCGTCATCAATAAGTATAATGGCTCCCTCCGGAACATACTCCGCGATATCAGGGTAGTTGACATTGATGACCTCACGGGTGGTGCCGGCCGCCGAATCGCCGGCAACCCTGACTGTGTCGCCCTTGTTGAATGTCAGGGGTTCGCTGCATAAGGTTGTTCTTATCTCAGGTCCCTTGGTGTCAAGGAGTATGGCGATATGGTCAGATATGCTGCGCACGTTCGCCACGATCTTCCTTACACCGTCGGCATCAAGATGGGCAGAATTGACCCGGACAACATCCATTCCGGCCTCATGGAGCCTGCGCAGGAAAGCGGG
>Ga0208195_1003168_pt1 | contig 14306 bp, 10 predicted proteins | sample AD_UKC077_MetaG_FD_184441 | JGI IMG/M metagenome (GOLD analysis project Ga0208195, IMG submission 184441) | Active sludge microbial communities of municipal wastewater-treating anaerobic digesters from USA - AD_UKC077_MetaG (SPAdes) (version 2) | ecosystem: Engineered > Bioreactor > Anaerobic >...
CCATCATATACATACGATTTTCTTTCAACAGTGTTATAGTATGCTTGGTTTAGGGTAGGGTTGGCAGGTTCAGTATCATATGAACCTGACCACTGTAAAGATAATCCTCGTGGTCCTTCTGGTCCTTGTGCTCCTTCTGGTCCGATTTCTCCTTGCGGTCCAACTTGTCCATCTTTTGAAATTACTTGCCAACTTGTACCATCATATACATACGATTTTCTTTCAACAGTGTTATAGTATGCTTGGTTTAGGGTAGGGTTGGCAGGTTCAGTATCATATGAACCTGACCACTGTAAAGATAATCCTCGTGGTCCTTCTGCTCCTTGTGGTCCGGCTTCACCCTGTGGTCCTTGTTCTCCTTGTGGTCCAGCAGTCCCCTCAGGTCCGATAGGTCCTTGTTCTCCCTGTGGTCCAGCAGGTCCTTGAGGTCCGACGGGTCCGATTTCTCCTTGTGGTCCAGCAGGTCCAGCAGGTCCAATAGGACCTTGTTCGCCATGAGGACCAGTTGGTCCCTCAGGTCCTGTTTCTCCAGCTGCTCCTGTTTCACCTTGTTGTCCAGCAGGTCCTTGAGGTCCAACAGGTCCTTGTTGTCCAGTAGGTCCAACAGGTCCTTGAGGTCCAGCAGGTCCAACAGGTCCTTGAGGTCCAGCAGGTCCTTGTTGTCCAGCAGGTCCAACAGATCCTTGTGGTCCAACAGGCCCAGTAGGTCCTTGAGGTCCAGCAGGTCCTTCTGGTCCTTGATTACCTGTTGCGGCATACATAGCATATGGGACAGACATAATGGGCGAAGTTCCCATAGTAACAAAATTGCTACCGTCTTTTAGTTCAACTTTCAACAATACTGTTGCATTACTCCAGGGTATGGTGGCGAAGTTACCTGACTGTGCTACACCTTGCCCTATTATTAAGTTAACTATACCAAGGTTATTAGTGGTACTGTTTTGTAACTCAGAGTAATAAGCGGAGTTGCTGTTTTGGTCAATTAGAGTTATCCGCAAAGTAACATCTTGATTTTGAAGCGTTGTTCCATCTTGTTTTTGGATGGCGGCTTGGTAATTAAAGCCTTGTTGTTGTGCTATAGCTGTTGTAAATAACGCTATGCTAAACAAAATTGAAATTAAATATCGTTTCATAATGCCTGACTTTTAGTTGGTTATATGTTTTTACTTTTTTATATACAAAGAAAAAAAATATTATTTAATAATGCAATAGTTATTTTTAATGAGTGGACGTAGTTGTTTTCCACTAATCACTTTTATAATGCAATGACTACCAGCGATATACATTAAATATATAAAGGACAAAAAAAATGTTAATGATTTGTTAAAAATATTAGAAATTAAAAAATTAGAAATTAGAAGATTGAAATTAAGGCAATTATACAGATTGGACATCTACTATAGTCCAAATCTTTAATTAATTAACAATGTGCAATTGGTAATTGAGTTAAAAGGTAAAAGTAGAAAGTAGGAGGTGTTTCATAAGTCTCCAACTGTCGCATTATTCGATTGTGCAGATGCTATAGTCCAAACCTTTATTCAATTAACAATAGAGTTAAAAGAAATTAATGCGCTGGAGGTCAGTTAATTGTTTTTTAAAAAGATCACTCTAAGTACATGACAAAAATTTAAAATTATTTGTATATTATTGTAAATGAAGGGTTTGAAAAACATGTAACAAATAGTTTTACTCACTAATTGAACAGAGCCTAAATACTCCGCTTAAAGACCACTCTTGGACAGGTTCGGTGACTGTGATACGTCGGCTGAGTTTATGTTTCGATATACTCAACAACCATCGAAGCCAAAGTCATAGGCTAGCTATAATGAAAGTTGCTTCGACAAGCTCAGCGACCGAGTATGTCGCAATATTCACGCAGGCTATGTTTTCAATGTTCAGACGCATGCATTGTGCCTATACACCCAAATCTCTCACACCATCACGTTCAACGTATCATTAATTGTTTTTTTGTCATGTACTAAGTTCATAATATATAAACAATCTGATTACTTTGTGTCTTTTATTAATTTTAATGATTTTTCAAGACCACTTTCGTGTTTTATATTCACTATCATTGTGGAGGCTGAGAGAGAATCTAAATTAAGCTTATAATCTCCCTCTTGTTCCATACGAATGTTTCTTATATCTATGGTCCTTCCTTCCAATGTATTCAGAGAAATGGTGTATTTACCACTTCTGGGTAAGAATATATTTACATAATCTTTAGCAGGGTTTGGAAACACGCGTAGCTGAGAAATTGAAATTTCATTTACAGATGTTCCGCTTTCTACAATTAAATCCATATCATATATACGTCCTTTATCCACAGGATCTGCTCCCAAATCGGCATAATGAGTTGGACGCCATGCATCGGTATATACCACCCTTATTCTGGTTTTACCTAATTCTGCTGTAGTAGGAACAGTAATATTTTGTGATATATTTAGTACAGTAGCGCTATTATTTGTTTTTCTTTTTCCAATAATGGCAATTCGTTCTCCTTCATCTGCAAAATCATAGTCATGATTCCAGTCAACTAAAATAATTGCTTGACACCATTGTAAACCATCAGATTGATCGGGAAGTGCGGTTAGATTCAAATCAAAAGAGTTGCCACGTTTAGCTGTCACTACTGTTGAGTTGTGATAAATATAGTGAGAGGGTGGTGGGGTTAAACTTGTATAATCAATATTTGTTTGACCCTCTTCAGTAGTTATTTTTGTTACATATCTATCAGGACCAACAGGTCTGTATTCTATTGGTATAGAGTAACCTATCGTGTAGTTTGCTGATGACATAAGACTATTTGCCATTCCCCCTTTTACAGCAATTACTTTTAAAGTTGCTGAGTTTTCCAAAATAATTGGTTCTGTATATAACAGAGAGTTTTTATTTGGGACAGAACCATCAAGCGTGTAGTAAATAGATACTCCTTCTGTAGCAGATGATAAAGTGATAGTTTGAGGAGGATCATAGTTTCCTGACTCCAGTGAAATTTCGGGTTGTGTTACAATTTCTGTTCCTACTTCTGTAAGGCTATCGGCGCCATTCGTTAGCCAGTTTAATGAGAAGTTTAAGAAATACATTTTGTATGGTATGGTCTCATCTTCTTCCAAGTAAACACCTATTGTCCCATCAGGAAGAACAGTAATTGATGAATAAGCTGATTGATTAGGCGCAATTGTTTTTTTTATGGGCCATGTTGTTCCTTCATCGTAGCTTATCCACATAGTTACATTTCTTCGATTGTTGTTATTTGGCAAAGTGTGTAGAATTCTATCTTTGTCGTAACCATCTTGGGTAGATGTGTAGCGGATAATATCTGCGTCACAAGCATTACCCCAAATTTCCGACCAACTGTTTTTTGGTCCCCAAGTTACGCCACCATCAGAAGATTTTGCCCAAAGTCTGTTTCCGGTTGTACGGCTACTCATTAAGATATCGCCATTGTTTAATTCTACGACCTTGGCTTCGTCGCCGCTAATAATTGCCCTTTGTGAAACTTGCCATGTTTCTCCATCATCGTCTGAGTAAACTGCATAGTTATGCAATCCGGATATTCCCGGTTCACGTACAGCTACTACAGCCATTAATCTGCCGTCTTCGGTACACAAAGCGTGACCAGAGCCGAAGAATAGACCAAGCCACAGTTGACGAACAGGATCATCACATTCAGGACCGTAAATTTGCGGTGTAATATCTGTTGGAGAGGTCCATGTTAATCCGTTATTATCGCTTGTTGATTTATAGGTGCGAATTAGATTGTTAGGATTAGAGTCCCATAATCCGTTTCCTCCTACAAAAAGCGCAACAAGTTTTCCACTGTTTGATTTAATAATTGCGGCATCGCCAAATCCCCCGCTTGGACTTCCTTGAGCCACTAAAATAGGCTCTGACCAGGTTTTTCCACCATCGGTACTTCTATTGGCAACGATATCAATATCAGCAGGCAGATCATTGGCGTTGTTCTTTCTCTTATCTGTCAATACCACCAACGAACCGTCTGAAGCAGTTGTGATAGCCGGAATACGATAGTTTGTTGAGCCGTAATCTCTGGAAGCGTAAATCAGTTTTCTAGCAAGCATAATTTCACGACTTCCGATAGGATTGCCATTATTAAAAGTGTGAGTTTCAGTTGCTGTTGAAATAGAGATCACTTCAGCATCAAGTCTGTTTCCCTCTTTGGCAGTCTCTTTTAATTTGAAAGTTACCCAAATATTATTGTTTCCGGGTGTAATATCTCCATTCAATGGAATAACTATCTCGCCTTCTTCAGGATTTGCAGTAGCGAGAAGTTGTGTAAATTCATTAATTGGGTTACGTGGGTCAAATTGAGCGGAAGTTCCTGTTGTGTAAATTTTGATTTCATCAACATCGTTAATATCGGTAGTTCCATTCAGATTCATTACTAAGTTCCCAAATGAAGAGGGGTTATTTCCTGTAGTTGTCAGTTGTATTCTCAAAATCTCTTCATTGTCATTTCCTATGCCGGAAAAGTTATTATCTTGGAATACGGTTGAACCCGTTATGTTAATATCTCCCTTTGTAGAAAATCCTGCAAGTAGAGCAGGGTGATTGCCTTTAATATCTTTAGTATTTTCAAAACTATAAGCTGTAATAGCTACTGCTAATATAGCCATGCATAATGGAATTGATAGTATAATTTTTTTCATAATAGTGATAGTTAAAAGTTGAAAGTATCAGGCTGTTGGCTATTTATGTTTTTATTCAAATTAAAGAGACGAAGCATGCTCCGTCTTTACAACCCCAATTTGAACCATCAAGAAGTTAAGGAAAATTAGATTTAGCGACTATGCGGTCGCTAATCCTTAGTGTTTTAATGGTTCAAAATTAAAGTGGGTTGTGTATTCAACATAGAGACACAAAGCATTGTGCTTTTAATGTTCTGATGTTCAATATGCTATTATTAATTATTAATTAATCATTTCGACACCTCTGCTACAGTCTGTGTGTCGCATTGGTAATTGTTGCATTGGTATTACTAAATGTTATCATTTTTACTTGGAAAACGCTTATATATATCATCTCTTGATAAAACTCTTGTAAACTCGACTGTATCTTTAATAATATAAATACCAATTCTATAGCGTCCTATCCTAATACGATAAGCGTTTTTTGTACCCTTTATTTTTTTAATATTGGCAATGTCTTGTGGTTTGTTTGCTTTTTCAACGTTATCGACAACATTTACAATGTCGTTTAAAACATTTTTACTGGTAATATCTTCAATATCCCTTTCAAATTTTTCACGAAATTTTATCTTCATCTCCTTTTAGCTTTTTCATTATTCTCTCCTTTGGGACGAATTTGGTTTCTTTGCCCTCTTCCATGGCTTCAAGTAGTCCAATATCCATTATATCGTCTTCTGATAAGGTTTTGAATGATACGCCAATTCGATTTGCTAAGTCTATAAATAGTTTTAGGTCTGTTTTGCTTATTGATGTTATTAATATTCCGTTCATAATGTTTTTGTTTGTTTTAGTTTACACAAAAATACGAAATTTTTATATCTATGGGTACGGATTAACACAGATTGTTTCAAATTAAAAGTTCATAAAGTACACTATCTGGTCACTTTGATGATTGTTGAGTCTGCCGAAACATAAACCTAGTGACCGTTCTCGGCGGTTGAGTCTGTTGAAGCTACTTTTGTAGGGTTACTTCGATATGATTGCTGAGCTTGTATTTCGACAGGCTCAATAACCATCGAAGCATGGGCTCAGTGCACCGCTTCATGTACGCTCCTTCGTCCTCAATCTCAGCGCCTTACATTTGGACACTTCTGAGCCACCTTACTGCTTTTCAGTTAAACTTTACTTTTGATACAGCCTCTAATACCAAATTGTAATTTTAAAATAGTCCAATCTTTTTAAAATTTTACAATGGTAAATACCGATGCTACAGATACATAGTTCAAACGAACGATAGTGAAGTTTGGACTATAGTAGCTGTCCAATCGGTATAAAACTTTCAACTAATTCTTATCCGTGTAAATCCGTTTAATCTGTGTGTTCTGTGTTCCAATGCTTAACGTTAAGTTTATTCATTCAGTAGTTCAACCATCCAAATAGCATCATCTTTAATTTTTTTGTAGGCTAATGTGCTGTAACGTTTGGCAAATCGGGAGTCCCAAAACCATTTTTCTACCGTTTTTCTGTGTTCCTCGGGTATCTCTGTGCTGTTGGTTTTAAAAAAGTAGTATTGTAAAACTATCAAGTGGGTTTGATATGTTGAAATATCGGTTTTGATTGACATATCAATCAGAAAATCAATTGCTTTACTAAGTGCATTTCTGGTTTTAATCCAGATGTTTTTTGCAATCTCTGGATTAAGTTTAAGTTGCGAGCTTGAGCGGCAATCATCAAAAGCATTCATTGCGAGAGAGAAAGTGAAAACACGGTCATTAAGCGCCCCAAGCTTAGCGACTTTCTGCATTGAATTAAACTCTTTCATCTTCTCTTTCAAATCAAACTCGGTACTCCAAGTGGTTGCGTGAACAAGGTCGAACGATGTTAATCGCTTGCCACCCTGGTTAATACGCTCGAATATCTCAACTACATCATCAATTTCATAATTTAGGGTTTTGACTACGCTAACAGGATATTCAAGTAATATTTTTCGAGCATTTTTCCAGTTTTCAGCAATTCTCAGAGAATCGACGGTAAGAGAGTTTAAGGTCTCATCAAACTCTCTGTTGTCAAATAGCTTATACGCTGGTATATTATATTTTTCGCTTTTGAGGCGAGGCACTTTAAACTTCTTTTTGGCAGGATTAAAGCATATTTGCTTGTAATCAATTCCTTCGGCTTCCAAACCACGGAATGTCCTGTAAAGTGATAAAAGTCTCTGTTGTCCGTCGAGAATAAATTGAAACTGTTGGTTTTCAGTGTTATGATTTGGCAAATCGTCAACTGTTCTTACAAAACGGTTGTACTCCTTAGGCGCTATCCACATAAAAAATGTTCCTATGGGATATTGCAAATAGAGACTATTAAGCAACAGAACAATTTTTGGTCTTTCCCATACGTAATCACGTTGAAACATGGGGATTTTGATATTTCCTTTTTCCAATTCGTCAATAAGTTTTGGAAGTGTCCAATCGGCAACGATTTCAATTTTTGTATTCATGGTTTATTATGTTTTAATAGCCTGAAAGTAATTAGCGATTAAAGTTAAAAGTTATTTTTAAAATAGCAATTTAATGAATGTTACTTTTGTTATATTTGGGGAAAATTGTTATGCGAAAAATCCATTTTATAGCCATAGGAGGTGCAGCTATGCACAATTTGGCGATTGATTTAAAAAACAAGGGATTTTATGTTACTGGTTCAGATGATGAAATCTTTGAGCCGTCACGTTCACGATTAGAAGCGCATGGTTTGTTGCCCGAGAAGTTTGGTTGGTTTCCCGAAAAAATCACGCATTCGACAGATACCGTTATTTTGGGAATGCACGCAAAAGCCGATAATCCCGAACTTATAAAAGCCAAGGAATTAGGTGTTTCTGTTGTCTCTTATCCTGAGTTTTTATATAATCAAACAAAAGATAAACTTAGGATAGTTGTTGCCGGAAGTCACGGAAAAACAACCACAACCGCCATGATACTGCACGTTTTAAAAACTCTTAATCGTAAATTTGATTATATGGTTGGCTCACAAATAGAGGGTTTTGAGCTTATGGTGGGATTGTCGGACAACTCTGAAATAGCTGTCTTTGAGGGTGATGAATATTTATCCTCACCAATCGATTTGCGAAGTAAGTTTCATTGGTATAAGCCTGATATAGCTGTTATAACTGGTATTGAGTGGGATCATATTAATGTTTTCCCCACTTTCGAGGAGTATGTGGCTACTTTTAGAAGTTTTGCGGAGGCAATTCCAGAAACAGGTAAACTGTTTTGGTATAAAGAAGATATTGAGTTACAACGTATTGCCAAATCAGCAAATATAAAAGCAGATTTAAAACATTATCCAGGATTGGATTGGGAGAAACGCAATGACTATACAGTTATAAAATTCAGTGGCAAAGAGTATAAATCGCATCTGTTTGGAAATCACAATTTTCAGAATATGAATGCTGCAATGCTCGTTTGCAGCGATTTAGGCATTGATAGCGACAGTTTTTTAAAAGCTATGGAGGATTTTAAAGGCGCAAGCAGAAGGCTGCAAAAAATTAAAGATTCTGAAAACCCCATATTTTTCGATTTTGCACATGCTCCATCAAAAGTGAGAGCAACAGTTTTGGCTGTGCGCCAAATGTTTCCTGACAAAAAGGTAGTTGCTTGTTATGAGCTGCATACATTTAGTTCGCTAAATCGAAAGTTTATACCTCATTATAGCAACACATTGGATAAAGCCGACAAAGCTTTTGTTTATTTCAATAGCGATGTTTTGAAACATAAAAGTATGCCTGAAATAGATCCTGCTTTTGTTGCTGAATGTTTTAAACATCATAACCTTGAGGTTTATACTGATAACAGTTTGATGTTCGAGCAAATTTTTCGTGAGTGGCGGTCGGGGGCAGTTGTGCTTTTGATGTCGTCGGGGAATTTTGGGGGCTATGATTTGCAATTAGCAATTAGCAATTAGCAATGCTTGCACTGAGCAAAGTAGAAGTGAATAATGAACAATTAACAGTTAATGGCATGGTAATCAACGCATAATTGTAATTTGAAAAATATTGGACAATTTTTAAATTACAATTGGCATTAAATATTTTCAGATTTTTCACACAGTTTTAGCCACCTATCGCTTTTTTGATCTATAAGTTTTATTATTTCGCCTATTCGTTCTGATTTGGCTATTAGCTTTTCGTAGTCGTCAGTGCAATTGTTTATTTCGTTTTCGAGTAGGTTTTTTTCGGCTTCTAATTCGTCAATCTCTTTTGTTAAGTTTTCGAGTTCTTTTTTTTCGGCAAAACTCATTTTTTGAGGCTTTTGCGATGTTTTCTCTTGACGTTTTGTTGCCTCTTTTTGGATTTGTCGTGCTTTTGTCTCCTCCAGTTTTTGTTGCTCTCGGTTCCATTCGTAGTATTCGCTGTAGTTGCATGGGAAACCGCTGATTTCTCCATTTCCTTCGAAAATTAACAGTCCGTCAACAACCTTATCTAAAAAGCGGCGGTCGTGTGATACAACCAAAACCACGCCTGCAAAACTTTCGAGATACTCTTCCAATATCGTCAGAGTTTGAATATCTAAGTCGTTTGTAGGTTCATCGAGGATTAAAAAGTTTGGGTTTTGCATTAAAATCGTACACAAATACAACCTGCGTTTTTCTCCTCCGCTAAGCTTGTGGATAAATGAGTTTTGAACATTTGGTGGGAAAAGAAACATGGTTAAAAATTGTGATACCGACAACACTTTGCCATCGCCCAATTTTACAACTTCGGCAATATCTCGAACAGCGTCAATTACACGGCTGTTTTCGTCAAACGAAATACCCTCTTGTCGAAAATATCCAAACACAACGGTTTCGCCTGTTTCAATTTTTCCCTTGTCGGGTTTGATATTTTCGGTAATGATGTTCAGAAAAGTTGTTTTCCCTGTTCCGTTGCTACCTACTATCCCAAGGCGTTCGTATCGGCGGAAGTTGTACGAAAAATTGTCTAATATTTTTAAGTCGCCAAACGACTTATGTAGGTTGATCACTTCCAAAATCTTTTTTCCCAACCGCGCTGCTCCAACTCTTATGTTGATGTTTTTTTCGTCGAAACGTTTCGAAGCCTCGTCACGCAACTTGTAAAAAGCGTCTATTCGGTATTTAGCTTTGCCTGTTCGTGCCATTGGTGTTTGTCGCATCCATTCAAGCTCACGCCGAAATGTGTTTGCTGCACGTTCTACGTTTGCTTGTCTGGCTCCTATGCGCTCCTCTCGTTTCCTTAAGAAATAGGAGTAATTGCCACTGTACCAATATATTTGTTTTTCATCTATCTCCATAATGTCGGTGCAGATGCTATCTAAAAATTGCCGGTCGTGAGTAACCATTAGCATGGTGGTTTTTGTCGAAGCGAAATATCCCTCTATCCACTCGACCATGTTTAAATCTAAGTGGTTTGTGGGTTCGTCTAAAATCAAGAAGTCGGGTTCACTTATCAAAGTAGCCGCCAATGCGACCCGTTTATGCTGACCTCCCGAAAGGGTCTCAACCTTTTGTTTAATGTCGGTTATATTTAGCTGCATAAGAATTTGTTGCGCTTTGGTTTCCATATCCCATGCGTCTGTGGCATCCATAAGTTCTATAGCAGCTTGTAACTCTTTTTTATCGCAACTTATTAGCGCTTGTTCATATCGGTTAATTGCTTTTATAGCTTTGTTGTCGCCTTTGAATACGTTGTCAAGTATTGATAATTCGGGGTCTAAAAATGGATTTTGGTCGAGATATCCAACCGTTATTTCGTTTCTCCAAACAACATTTCCAGAGTCGGGAGTATCTAATCCTGCAACAATTTTCAACAGAGTTGATTTCCCTGTCCCGTTGCGAGCAATCAGCCCAACTCGTTGATTTTCTGATATTGAGAAACTTATCTCGGAAAGCAAGATTAAACTGCCAAATGATTTTGTTAGGTTTTCGATTTGTAGGATAGGGGTCATAATGCTTTTTAGGTTCAAAATAGTAAATGAAATATTGAGTAAAAAAGGGAATATTCTGTAAACATAATTTCAAAAGTTTATTTTCTTAACAAAATATTGTCATTTTTTGTTTTGATATATGAAATTTTATGCTTTACTTTGTTTTTAACAGTAACTTAATAAGTTATAAAAGAATGTAAGAATATAAAAAATAAGGACGTATCCGAAAATCCATAAAAGAGTAGGATGTGGAAGCCGAAAAACACACGAGTAGGCATTAGCTTTAAATTTATAAATTATGAAAAAAACTGTTTTTTTAGCTTTAGCTTTAGTAGGGCTTATGTTAGTGGGTTTCACAAGTTGCTCAAAAGAGTGTGAATGCCAAAGCTACGTTAATGGTGAAAAAGTTGGCTCTCCAACAACTATTACCAGAGAGAGCGGCAAGAAATGTAAAGATTACAATGAAACTGCTGAAGCTTTTGGCGTTAAAACTGAAGTTAAGTGTAAATAAACATTTTAGCTTGATTTATAAAATTTTGTAAATCAAGCTTTTTTTCCTTTTATGTGGAAGTTAGTAGTAAAAATATTAGTAGGCTTAGTTTTTATAGCCTCAGCAATTTTAAAACTTATAACCATAGATGATTTTGAAATTTATATTTTTACTATTAATCTCTTTTCGTTAGACTTATCAATTTTACTTGCAAGACTTATAATTGGTTTTGAGTTTTTTCTAGGTATGTTATTGTGTCTAAACTTGTTTAAACTCATTACCGATTTGACTATTGCAACTACACTTGTTTTCACAATTTATTTGCTAATTAGAGCGATTGCAGGAGATACAGAGAACTGTCAATGCTTCGGCTCTAATATATTTTTAAGCCCCACTCAATCGATAGTTAAAAATGTAGTTTTAATTGCAGGTTTAGTTTGGGCAAGAAACTCAAAATATTTTCAGTTTAAATACAAAAAACTATTATCCATAGGCATACTTGTTACAAGTATTGTTGTGGTAAATATTCTATCCCCCCCAGACTTTCTATACTATAACGATTATTCAAGATATACCGATAACTATAATGTCGAATACTTCGAGAAATTTAAGGTTAATCCTGTTTTAAAAGAGAGAGAAAACAAAAAAACTGTTATCTGTTTTTTCAGTACAGGATGTAGATTGTGCAATTTGACCGCAAAAAAAATATCAGGAATAATTAATAGTCATAATATTGATAAAAGCAGTGTGCTCTATGTGTTTATTAAGACAGATGATAATGACATTTCTGAATTTTTAATCAAAAACAAGTCTATTGGTATTGAGCATATTCAACTACCGAGAGATGAAGTTTTACTGATAACTTATGGCTCGGTGCCAATTATAATTCTTTACGACAACGAAGTTATTGATTCGTTTATTTACAGGGGAATAGTTGAAAAAAATATAGTAAGTTTTTTCAAAAACTAAGAAAGTAAAAACAATTATTATCAGCACACCAGTTGAAAATTTCCAATCGTAAAGTTAATAAAGTAGAGACGCAATGCATTGTGCCTCTACAAAAAGTTTGTCGGGTTTATTTATTTTAGTAATTTTGTATTATGAGTACAATAAAACAAACAAAAATAAACTCACTCTTGCAAAAGTTTCCACAAGGTGCATTGTATTTTGGTTCTTGGATGAACCAAAATGGAATATCTTATTTTCTACAGAGACATTATCGTAATTCACAGTGGCTTACGGCAATAGATAATGGAGTTATGTACAGAACAGGTGAAAAACCAACTCTGTATAGTGCTTTATCTTGTTTTAACACTCAGTTGAATAAAAATTTTCATATAGGAGCTGTGTCTGCTTTGGAGATACGAGGTATTGTACATTATGTTCCACTCGGTAGGCGAACAGTAGTTGTTTATTGTCCGCGTGGCGAATGGTTCCCTAAGTGGTTCTCAAAGTATGATTGGGGCGTTGAAATATTAAGAAAATACACTGAATACGGTGAAACAGGAATAACTAAAATTAATGAAAACAATTTTGAAGTGGCTGTTTCTTCGCCAGAAAGAGCATTTTTAGAATGTTTAGACCTTGCACCAAAACATTATAATCTTACTGATTTATATCAAGTTATGGAAATGTTAAACGGATTAAGACCAAACTTATTACAGCAGTTATTAGAAGAGTGTAATTCTGTAAAAGTAAAGCGTTTATTTTTGTATATGGCTGAAAAAGCAAATCATCAATGGTATGAAAATTTAGATTTATCAAAAATAGATTTGGGTAAAGGTAAACGCTCAATTGTGAAAAATGGTGTGTTTAATTCAAAATATCAAATAACTATACCGCAAGACTTAGCAAACTATGAATAACTCTTACCATCAACAAGTTTCGTTGCTTCTGAAAATTATTCCAGCCCTGTCAGGTTTAGATGATTTTGCTATTCATGGTGGAACAGCTATCAATTTGTATTTGCTTGATTTACCTCGCTATTCAATAGATATAGATGTTACCTACATACCTATAATGCCCAGAGAGGAATCTTTCGCCGCTATTGACAATAATCTAACCCTTTTAAAAGAAAAAATTAGAACAATAATTCCAGATGTTATTGTGTCTCGGAAAACAAACAAACTATACTGCTCACAAAAGGGTGTTATGGTAAAAATTGAAGTTAGTGGAACGAAACGGGGAGTTATTGAGCCTTGTGAAATGAAAATACTTTGTAAAAGAGCGCAAAACGAATTCGAAACCTCGAACAATGCTAAAATTGTCTCTTTTTCGCAACTTTACGGAGGGAAAATAACAGCTGCCCTCGATAGACAACACCCTCGCGACCTTTTTGATGTAAAATTGATGTTCAATTTTGTAAATAATTTTGAACAAGTAAAAAAGGGTTTCTTTTATTGCCTTTTAGGAGGAGATAGACCAATTGTTGAAACGCTATCGCCAAACAGGATAGACCAGCAAGAGACTATGATAAAACAATTTTCAGGAATGACAAATATTCCGTTCTCATACGATGATTACAACGAAACACGTGAAAAGTTGATTGATTTTATAAACTCAAACCTAACTGAGCAAGATAAAAACTTTTTACTCTCTTTTGAAGAGGGACAAAAACTGTCGAAATTTATTGAATATCAAGAGTATTTACAATTTCCGTCAGTACAATGGAAATTGCAGAATATCAATAAATTAAAAGAACTGAATCCAAACAAACTGAAACAAAACATAAAGAAATTGGAAAAACTGCTTTTTAGCGGAAAGTAAGTAGCTGATTTAATGACTTATTTTTTTCTTGATGAGATTATTTCAAAAAATTAACATGTTGAGAAATATTTGCAAAAAGCTGATTTTAAACAGTTTAAAACATTTGTCTAATACATAAAAACCTCAAATTAAACATTATGCATGGTAAATCCCATTTTATAAAGGCAGTATTTCAATTTTATTGTATATATTTGTCAACGACATTGGAAGTATGTACATAGTAAAAATTTAGGTGAATGCATAAATTAGGTGAGTATATTATTTATTATCGTAACTTATTGGCATGTATAATAAGTTACACATATTATGTGCAACTTCCTAAGTGTCAAGCAATTACCCCCCCCCCATTTTAGCACAACACGCTAAAAATCAACAACTTGACAGACATGATTCTTACTTGTTAACCGAAGAAACTTTTCTTAGGTGCAATTTCTGTATATATGTGATAAACACTGTGTTTAA
>Ga0208195_1003169_pt1 | contig 14305 bp, 13 predicted proteins | sample AD_UKC077_MetaG_FD_184441 | JGI IMG/M metagenome (GOLD analysis project Ga0208195, IMG submission 184441) | Active sludge microbial communities of municipal wastewater-treating anaerobic digesters from USA - AD_UKC077_MetaG (SPAdes) (version 2) | ecosystem: Engineered > Bioreactor > Anaerobic >...
AGGTGGGGGACATACCGGAAAGAAAAAAACCTCAGGAAACCATGTATGGTTTTGATGTAGTAAGGGACACACTCGGTCCCGCGTCATCAATAAACATGGCTCACGGTATCAAAAAGACCGAACCAGGAAAAAAGATTCTTGCCATTACTTTTGAGGATTTCTTTTTGCATTCCGGTATGCCCGCATTTGTGAATACCCTTTACAATGGGTCTGCATATATCATCCTAATTCTTGGGGACAAAAAAGAGGAAGAGATAAAGAAGATTCTTGCCGGTTTTGGCTTTAACAATGTATTTCGCATAGACAATTTTTCGGAAATTGAACGATTCAAAGATACCGAAGATATGACAGTGCTGTTTTGCCGGGGGATAATTTAAAACAGGCAATAGGCCATAGGAGATGGGGAAAGACGGGCGAGAAAGTAAGAAGTGATACGTGAGAGGAAAGGAAAAAGGCCTGGTTAGCAAGCCTGGGGCTGTCAAGCTGGCAGGCTTACAAGCTGAATGGGAGACAATAAGGGAGAGGTTGAAGGAGCCAATAATTTTTACGACATACAACATAGGAAATACGATGTTCGAAAGGGATTATTTGCTATGAACTTACAGATCGTCTGTGCTGGAATTGGGGGAAGGGGGGTTTTGCTTGCCTCAACGATTATTATCGAGACTGCCATAAAAGCAGGTTTAAAAGCAATGGCCTCAGACGAATATGGTATGAGCCAGAGAGGCGGCTCTGTCGTGTCTCTTGTAAAAGTCGGTAATTTTGCAAGTCCTCTCGTGGGAAGAGAGAGTGCCAATATCCTCCTTTCATTTGAGGAGAGTGAATTCTATCGAAACCTGCCCTTTTTAAAGACAGGGGGAGTAACACTTGTTAACACATCCAGACAATTGTTGAGCGCCAACATTGAACGTTTACTGAAAAAACGCAGGGTACAGTATTTCCTTCTGGATGCTGATGCAATAGCAATGCAGAAAGGCATGATACAGTCATCGAATATGGCAATGCTCGGTTTCTTTTCTGCCTTTGACATAACCCCTTTTTCCTGTGACAACATAAAAGAGACCATCAGGCAGAAGGTGAAGGCGAGGCTCGTGGAGAAGAATTTAGAGGTATTTCAGGCCGGGTATGAGTCAGCTCAAAGCTTTCAGCTCATTGCCGATAGCAAGAACCAATAATTCATGAAGAATGAGGCAGGAAATATGAGAGAAGTGATGATCGGCAACTTTGCTATCGCAAGGGGCCTTGTGGAAGCAGGTCTTGAGCTCGCTGCAGCCTATCCCGGAACACCAAGCTCTGAAATTCTACCCGGGATCATTGAATTCAAAAACAGGGAGAAGTTAGCCATCCATGCCGAATGGTCAACCAATGAACGGTGTGCGCTTGAAGTGGCTTTTGGCGGAGCATTGGCTGGAAGAAAGGCAGCATGTATGATGAAACAGGTCGGTTTGAATGTTGCTTTTCCTCCTCTTCTCCACGGTTATGCGCAACCTTTAAAAGGTGGTCTGGTAATTGTCTCCTGTGACGACCCAGGGCCTCAATCTTCGCAGACAGAGCAGGACACGCGGCTCCTCGCTGCTCATTTTGGTATCCCTGTTTTTGATCCAGCTTCTCCTGGAGAGGCCGGCGACATCGCCTATTATGCCATGAAGTATTCCTGTGAGCATAAAGTTCCCGTCATTGTCAGATCCACCCACAGAGTTAGTCATGCACGGGAATCGATAGAGCTTTTTGTTCCTGGATCAAGAAAGGTTAAACTGGATGAAGGCCTTAAGCTCAAGGGAAAAGGCAGGATTGGCATTGTAACGTCCGGAATGACATGCTCAATAACAATGGATATTCTCGATGAGCTGAATCTTGGGGATAAAATAGGCTTATATAAGGTGTCAAGGGTTTTTCCCCTTGGCACCGAAGTAATCGGGTTTGTTAATCAGCAAGAAAAAACTTTAGTCCTCGAAGAGACAGATGTAGCGCTGGAGGCGCTTCTGGACCATGGATTCAAGGTTCTGGGGAGAAGGAGCGGTCATGTTCCCAGTGCAGGAGAGCTGACCTATGATAATGTGAGAGATATTATTTGCCGCTTTGCAAACGATCATGGGATAAGTGTTCCTGAATTCAATGCAGACACATCTATTGAAGATGCACTGAAAGAGATTCAGATAGCGCCAAGACCTCCCAAGCTTTGTGCTGGTTGTTCTCACAGGGCCTCGTTCTATGCTATGAAATCGGCATTTCCTGATGCTGTCTTTCCCGGCGATATTGGCTGCTATACCCTTGGTATCTCCATGGGTGCTGTTGACACGTGCCTGGATATGGGAGGTGGAGTGACCTTCGCTTCTGGTTTCTATGACACCTTTGCCCAGGATGGTACACTAAAACCGATCCTTGCTTCAGTTGGAGACTCAACCTTCTTTCATGCCTGTCTTACGCCATTGTATGATAGTGTTTTGAAGAAGAGACGATTTGTTCTTGTTATTATGGACAATTCAACGACTGCCATGACAGGCCTGCAGCCGACACCACAATCTGGTATCACTGCAGATGGCACGTCAACGTATTCCATTAAAATAGAAAACATCATCAAAGGCTTTGGCATAGAATTCCTGCGGATAGTCGACCCGTACGATATCCCCCTCTTGCTCAGGACAATAAAAGAGGCATACGAATACCTGGAAACAGAATCCGCAGGTCCTGCTGTTATCATAGCCCGCAGAGAATGCCTTCTCTTTTCAAAAATCAGGGAGGAAGACACCCGTGACATGGCCCGTCTCGTTGCGGAATGTACAGGATGTAAAATCTGCATCAAGACGTTCGACTGCCCTGGTTCGTATTTTGATGAAGAAAAAAAGAAAATATGTATTGACGAGGGGCTTTGTATCAGGTGCGGTATGTGCTACTACGCATGTCCAACAAGCGATGAAGGAAAAAGCCTGAAAGAGTTGAAAAAAGTAAGAAATGAGAAGAAAAGGCGGGAAGGGCGGGAAGATAGTAAAAAGTGAAAAGGAAAAAACCTGTCCCACTGACGGAAAAGTGGTTCATGACCTGTAGAATATGAAAGAAACAATTTCAGCAACATGGATTGCCACTGCACCATGTGTCTTGCAATGATCCCACCACTATTAGTATGAATGTCACCGAATGCCGAACCTCGAACGCCGGACAGAACTTATCAATCGTCATCATCACCAGGAACACAAAAGAGCTTCTTCGAAACCTCCTAAAATCGATTGAAGCAGACAAACTCCTCAGGCCTTTTCTAAAAGAAGTCATCATCGTTGACAATTATTCAACTGACGGTTCAAATACCATGGTAGACAGTGAATTTCCATGGGTTTTTCTGGTTAAGAACGAATATAACCTTGGGTTTGCCGCAGCAGCGAATGTGGGGATTGCCCGGGCTGAGGGCAGTTATATCTTCCTTTTGAACTCTGATACCTTGCTCATAGAAGGGGAAGTTGCAAAGATGGTGCAGTTGATGGAAGAAAATCGTGATGTAGGAATTTGTGGCCCTCAGCTTGTCCATGAGGACATGAGGCATCAGCGTTCTTATGCAAATATCCCCTCACTTCTTTTCGAGATTGTACCTCGCAGTCTTATGGAGATTCTTTTTCCGGCCAGGCATTCCACAAAGTCTTTACAGGAAGATTCGGCATCACATATCCCATCGCCTCTCGCCCACCGTCCTGCGCCCGCGCAGCAATGCTTCGATGTTCCCTCCCTTATCGGCGCGGCAATTATTCTACAGAAAAAACTCCTCACTGACCTTGGTGGGCTTGATGAACGATTTTTTTTCTTTCTCGAAGAGACTGACCTGTGTATCAGGGCCCGGGAAATTGGGGCGCGTGTTGTTTTTCTCCCTCATGTCAGGGTAATTCACCTTCAGGGAAGGACTGTACGCAAACAGTGGATAAAGGGCAGAATCCAGTACAATATTTCCCTGTATAAATTCATTCGAAAACATCATACAATTTTCTACTATCGTATGTTTCAGGGAGTCAGAGCGATGAAAAGCTTTGTGGTCCCTCTTGTCCTTACTGTACTGTTCCCAGTTCTACTGCACAGGAGAACAAGAAGGACCTATACATACTATATGAAGCTCCTCCTCTGGCATTTAAGGGGATGTCCGGATAATGCCGGACTGTTTATCAGCTCTCGAGGATAAAAATTACTTCAAGGGTTACCCGGTATTCGATAATCTTTCCCTCTTCAACCCTGCATCGCATATCCTTAACTCTCAAACCCGTAATACCCCGCAAGGTTCGGGCAGCCCGTTTGAAGCCAACAAGCACCGCATCGTCAAAGTTTTTTGGTGAACCTGCAACCACTTCTGTTATTCTTGCAACCCTGCCGTCTGACCTCATAAAGCCTCCTTACCTTGAATTTTTCAAAAGGCTAACAGGAAGAAGGTGTTGTGTCAACATTTTTCGAATGGTTTGAACCCCAGCGTTTTCCTTGAAAAACCAATGCTTAAGTGATATAAACGTACACCATAAAGGCTACGGTAAGGACAGGAAAGCAGCTCAAAATCTGGTAAGCAGCAGAGCAGTTTTATATATTTGTATAAAAAAATAACCATATTTAGGTCCCTGATCTTGGCCAGAGGCGGTAGCCTGGCCTTATTTTTGCATATTTATTCTCCAATTCGGAATATGATTGAGGAGGATTGATGGATCTTGTAAGAAAGATTGAAAACAGAAGCGCCAGGGTAGGTGTCATTGGTCTTGGATATGTAGGGCTGCCTCTGATTATTGAGTTTGTAAAACAGGGTTTTTCGGTTACCGGTTTTGATATTGACCAGGATAAAGTCGATTTTCTGAAGGCAGGAAAAACCTATATCAAACATATCGATATAGCGCCGCTTACAAGCAAAGGGAAGAGAGCAGGAGGCAGAGGGCTAAAGACTAATTCTGAAAGCAGCGCTGTCGCTCCTTATTCAAAATCTGAGCGACCCGTGACCAGCGGTTTGCAGCCGGTCTTTAACGCAACTACTGATTTCTCTATGTTGAAAAACATGGATTGCATCCTTATCTGTGTTCCAACACCTCTGAATAAGAACCGAGAGCCTGACATGACCTATGTTTTCGGCACCACGAAAACCATTGCACAGTCTCTAAAAAAAGGCCAGTTGATTATTTTGGAATCGACTACCTATCCGGGAACAACGGACGAGGATATGAGGGCTATCCTTGAAAAGACCGGGTTTAAAGCAGGAAAAGACTTCTATCTGGCATTTTCACCTGAGCGAGAAGACCCTGCAAATAAAGACTTCAGTCTGAGAACTGTGCCCAAGGTGGTAGGTGGTTATACCCGTAATTGCTTGATGGCTGCAAAAGCTCTCTACGACACAATCGTGATCAAAACAGTTCCGGTGTCATCAACAAAGGTGGCAGAAGCCACAAAACTGCTCGAAAACATCTACCGTTCCGTAAACATTGCCCTTGTGAATGAACTCAAGATACTTTTCGACCGTATGGGCATCAATGTATGGGAAGTGATCGAGGCGGCAAAGACAAAACCATTCGGTTTCCAGCCATTCTATCCAGGTCCGGGCCTTGGCGGCCACTGCATCCCATTGGATCCGTTCTACCTTTCGTGGAAGGCCCATGAATATGAATTTTCGACGAAATTCATTGAACTTGCCGGGGAGATAAACACGAGCATGCCGGATTACGTGGTCTCAAAGGTGATGAAAGCCTTAAATGACGTTGGTAAACCTTTGAAGGGGGCAAAGATATTGATTCTTGGACTTGCCTATAAGGCGAATGTAGATGATGACCGGGAATCCCCATCTTACCGGCTTATAGAAAAACTTGAGAAACTCGGCGCCCATGTGAGTTACAACGACCCATATATTCCGGTTATACGAAAATCAAGGGAGTATGCCCGGTATGCAGGAAGGAAATCTGCGAAAATAAATGGCAATTACGATTGTATCCTCATCGCGACGGCCCATGACGAGTATAGAGAGATCGATTTCAAATCTTTTGGAATCCCCATAGTTGATACAAGGGCTATAGTGAAGGGGAAGAGCAAATTTTTCTATTCGGCGTGAAAGGTCTGAATAAATTACTGGAGAGAATGTCATGAAAGGAAGGATACTTGTAACGGGGGCGGCTGGTTTCATTGGGTTTCATCTCTCTAAGCGGCTGCTCGAAGAAGGCAGAAGCGTTGTTGGTATCGACAACCTGAATGACTACTATGATGTAAACCTTAAGAAGGCTCGCCTCGCCATTTTGAAAAAATATGACAACTTTACCTTTCACAAGATTAATATCGCTAACCGCCGTGCTATGGAGTCTTTGTTCAACGGTTTACTCAAAACTCAGGCGACCCACGAACGGGTACCCCGACTCAAAATTAAAGAGCCACCCATCACGTGCCACCCATCACGTGTCACGGGTACTTTCGACACTGTTGTTCACCTTGCTGCCCAGGCAGGTGTCCGATACTCGATTACCAACCCCTATGCATACATCGATAGCAATATTGTCGGTTTTATGAATATCCTCGAAGGCTGCAGGCATCACAAGATCAAACATCTCGTGTATGCATCGTCGAGCTCTGTCTATGGCGCAAATACAAAGATGCCCTTTTCCATTCATCACAACATCGATCATCCGGTTTCGCTCTATGCAGCAACAAAAAAAGCGAACGAACTCATGGCCCACACCTATTCGAGCCTTTACAATATCCCAACAACAGGGCTGAGGTTTTTCACTGTTTACGGCCCTTGGGGCAGGCCAGACATGGCTCTTTTTCTCTTCACGCGAACAATCCTTGAAGGGAAGACCATTGATGTGTTCAACCGTGGCAATATGCAGCGTGACTTTACTTATATTGATGACATAATCGAGGGTGTCATGAGGGTGATGAAGAAGATCCCAAGGCCGAACAAATCGTGGAGTGGTGATAACCCGGATCCTGGAACAAGCTACGCCCCTTACAGGGTATACAATATCGGCAACAACAATCCTGTAGAGCTCATGACATTTATTAAAACCATAGAGAAAACTCTCGGCAAGAAAGCGAAGAAAAATCTTTTACCCCTTCAAGCTGGGGATGTACCTGCCACGTACGCAGATGTAGATGATCTCATACATGATGTGGGTTTTAAACCGGCCACGCCAATTAACGAGGGCATAAAGAAATTTGTTGATTGGTACCTGATGTATTACCAAGAATCCTAATGGAACAACTTGAAGTATTAAGAAAAGTGGTAGAAAAGCTCTGCGACCTGGATATCGAGTATATGTTGTCTGGTTCTGTGGCGATGAATTTTTACGGTCAACCGAGGATGACCCGTCATATTGATATAATAATTTCTATCAAAGAGACACAAATAAGGAGATTTATCGATGCTTTCAAAGAAGAATTCTATATTGAATCCGAAATGGTTTTAAAAGAGGTCTCTGGGAAAGGGATGTTTAATGTTAGCCTCAACGATTATATAGTAAAGGTCGATTTTATTTTAAGAAAAGACACAAAATACGATATTAATGCTTTTGAAAGACGCAGGCTTGTTAACGTGGGTGATTTTCAGATCTGCCTGATATCACCGGAAGATCTTGTTCCTAACAAGCTCCTGTGGGCAAGATGAGGGTAATTCAGAGATTCAGAAGAGAGATGTAAAAAACATCCTGATGATAACAGATGATATAGATTTCAATTATTTGAGAGATTGGTCAAAACGACTCACAGTTGATTCTCTTTTGGAAGAATGCCGGTCATGAATGGTACAACAGATTAAAGATTGCAGCAACCATGTGTAATGAATTTAGAAAGAAAAGCAATCAGGAGAGAATGTGCATGGGCTTTGCCATGTTTGATACTGCAAAAATGATGATGCTGGCATCGCGGCCCAATCTTTCAGTTACCGAGAAAAGAAAGATGCTCTTTCTTAGGCTCTATGGAAATGAGCTTGACAGTCAAATTATCAAAAAGGTACTCGCCCACCTGGAGAGCTTGCTGGTTCAATAGTGTACCAACCGGTAATCTTGCCAGATAGCTGCGTGGCCGGCAGGCTTACTTGTTTGAAAACATTGGAAGAATATCACTAATAAGGTTAACTGCCTGACGAGATTAAGTGAAGGTGTCAAGATGTTGCTTCCACTCGCTCGATATTATAACAATGACAATTTTGCATTAGATAGCAAAATATTTGCAATGAAGATTACAAGAATATACGAAAAAATGCTAAAGACCTTATTTGCTCAGTTTCCTGCGGTGGTGGTAACCTTCATATTCAGACGTTGCCCCATATGGTTCTGGAGAACAGCAAGGGGTGACGAAGTCGATCTGATTATCGAAAAAGACGGTCGCTTCACAACAACAGAATGTAAATATGCCAAGGCCATTTCAAGCTCTGGTCTGAAAGGGTTAAATGCTTTTACCGAGACATACGGTCATGAAAATAACCGTAACTGCTATGTTGCATCCCGAACGGCTACTGAACATCCCTGGTCATGAAGACATTGCTAACAAATGCAGGATGGAGCGCAGCAGCCCATTTATTAGAGCGTGGCAGCCTTGTTCTGGTATCAATAATTTTATCCCGTATGCTGGCAACGGAAGGTTTTGCAGCATATGGTTATTTTCAGATGACGGTGTCAATGCTTGCGGCTTACGCTGCAATGGGTTTGGGTGTAACAGCGTCAAAGTTCTTTGCTGAGAGCGATCAGCAATCTGGTGACGCCATGCCCCCTTTGGGTACGCTCTGGGCGCTTTCGGTTTTGTCGGGTCTTTTGATGGCCCTAGTTGTTCTGCTTGTCCCTTCCTCATGGTTCGAATCTGGTCTTAATATACCAAGTTGGTTGTTGGCGGTTGGAGTGTTTGTTTTATCTCTTGGGGTGATACCAGGAGGGGGTATTCTTGGCTTGGAGAAGTATGTTGCGGCAACTTGGGCATCAGCCGCTTCTTCTGTAATTATTGTGGTTGGTGCGTTAGTAGCAGGAAGACTTAATTCACCACAATCTGCAATGTCAGTTTTGATCTTTGCATCCCTCGTTCAGACAGCGATCAACTCATGGCTTGTTACAAAAGTAATAGGTCTACGTCCGTTACTTACCGGTTTATGGATTGGAGGATTTCAAATAAGAAGGATATTCCGTATCGCTGCGCCAATGGCAACTATTAGCTTAATGACTAGTTCGGCAACATGGTTTGTTGGAAGGATTTTATTGAGTGGACCGTCAGGCCACTGGCAATTCTCACTTTACGTAATAGGCTTGCAATGGTTGGCGATTGTTCTTTATTTGCCAGGCATGATTACTCGAGTGATTTTTCCTCAGCTTGTTAGGGTAAGGCTAATTGAAAGCCTAAATGCGAGCTTACAAACATCTGTCATTCTTCATCAAGGAATGATGCTAGCCAGCATTACAGCATTTGTAATTTGCTGTATTGCTGTTGTTGGCAGTCCTTGGCTAATGTGCTTATATGGATCTCATTATACATCATATCACTGGTTAATTATGTGGTTCATGTTTGCAGCTCTACCACAGGCTCCAACTGGTGTATTAGGTAACGGAATTATTGCTGATAATGGACAATGGGCATGGTTATTTATAATCATAGTCTGGTTTGTTCTCTTTATTGTATTCACTTGGTCTCAAAAAAATTCTGGTGCAATAGGTGCAGCGCTAAGTTATGGACTGGCGTCATTAATTCAAGCTGTGTTTGCCTACTTAGTGGCTCATCGCCGGGGTTTGATCAGAGTTGGGAATAGGTAAACAATATTGGTCAAAGTGATAGACAAATCTGAGCTATTCACACTTAGCCAAACTCTAAGAGTGGCTATACTCATAGTTTTTTTACTTACAGTGTTAGCTCTTCATCCGTATGCATCTTGTTTCGTCCTGATTCTTCTTTGCATTTGGTCGCTTATGGGAACAGCGCAAGCTATTCAAGCACTCTCTCTGTTGGTTCTGATTAAAATTCTCAATCCTGCGATCTATCCTAATGAAGGCCCTATAAGCTTGCTGGGATGGGTCGTCATCGCCCTAGCTGGAGCAAGAATCTTTATCGATAATCTTCGGGTGACCTGGAAGATTCAATTGGTACTGCTATGGCTGTTACTATTCTCCGCTGTGATTCTTTTAGAATCTATATTTTTTAGTTATTACAGAGTGGTGTCAACATTTAAGATTGTATCCTTCGCATACCTAGCACTCGCAGTTTTAATTGGATTCAAGGCGACAGCCAATAAGTCAGTTGATTGGACATCCTGGTTTCTAGGTATTTGGATTGCTGTAACGGTACTTTCTGCTCCAACATTTTTTTTTCCAAGGATTGGTTTCTTTTTAGATGGAATGGGTTTCCAAGGGCTTCTCAACCATCCGCAAACATTTGCAATATTTTTGGTACCAATGGTGGCTTGGCTTATGGGAAGATTATTATTTTTGCCTTTGAAAGGACATTATTGGTTATATTCCATTTTGACTCTTGCTTGGGCTTCATTGTTTCTGACTAGAGGGAGGACCGCACTTGTCGCAGTTATCATGGGTTTTACGGTTGTCATTTTGATCGGACTTATTAAGCGTAACGAATGGAGAAAACTGCTGCGAAGATCCATATTTAGCCCTATTTTTCTTGTTTTAATTATATCATACCTTGCAATTGCTCTTTTTCGGCCCCCTACTGTACTGGAAGTAGTTAGGTCTTTCATCTTTAAGGATTTGCCAGATATGGGCATCTCCGAGTCATTTAAGAAGTCAAGGGGTTTTCTAATTGTTGAATCGATGGATAATTTCATACAGAATAAGTGGTTTGGTATTGGATTTGGCGTGAGTGACAGCATTTTTATTCCCTTTGATCCAGTTGTTGAGCCATTAACAGGTTTGCCACTTGCGGCACCAACGGAAAAGCCGATGTTGCCAGTTGCTCTTCTCGAGGAAACTGGAATTATTGGTACAGCATTTTTTACTCTGTTTCTATTTACTTTGATGAAGCTTTTAATTTCAAATGGTAATTTGATTCTAAGCTTGGTTTTTCTTACATGCCTATTTCTCAATATCGGCGAAATGATATTTTTTTCAGTTGGTGGTTTAGGGCTATACATCTGGCTAATTATGGGGTGGGCAACTTACTCTCGCCTTGAAAGGCATAAAGCCATAAAGCCGACAACCTAATGAATATGATTGAAATATATGTAAAAACCGTTGCAACCTGATAATTAAGAAAAACGTTAATGCTATCTTCCACAGTAATGAAGAGGTAATGCAACACTGAATTAAGTCAGCACCAAAGATAAGGTAAAATAAGCTGATTCATATGCACAATCAGTCGAGAAACTGTATATGAAAGTCATACATCTTATCCATTCCATAGCAGAACAGGCTAGTGGGCCTTCTTATTCCATTCGCCGCCTCTGTGAATCGCTAATTGAGAACAAACAAGAGGTAATATTAGCGACGTTAGATTGGGATGTAATGACGGAGACACCAGGATTTTTGAAAGAGTTTCCCCTTACACTTGGTCGTAGACGGCCTGGGCTATCCTCATCAATGCGGCTATGGTTAACAAAACAGGCTGAGATGAAAAAAGTTGACCTATTTCATAGTCATAGCCTGTGGATGATGCCAAATATTTATCCTGGGAATATAGCTAGAAAAAATAATATTCCTTATATAATCTCGCCACGCGGTACATTTGCTGAATATGCCATGGCTAGTGGTTCCAAAATAAAACATGTGTTCTGGCCCCTCATTCAACGTCCAGCCGTAAATGCTGCGAACTGCTTTCATGCTACAGCGATGTCAGAATTTGAGGATATTCGTCGGCTTAGGTTCTCACAGCCGATAGCCATTATACCTAACGGAATTGATATGCCACAGCATAAAGAAACTACACTTGGAAATACACGAACACTTCTGTTTCTTGGTAGGATTCATTTGGAAAAAGGAGTTGATAATTTACTTCGTGCATGGCAGGTTGTTTCACGAGGATTTCCAGAGTGGCAACTGAAGATTGTAGGACCCGACAGTGGCGGTTACTTATCTAAGATGAAGGCATTAAAGGAAAAATTACGTCTAAAAAGAATTGAATTTGTTGGTGCACTCTACGGTGAAAAAAAAATTGAGGCTTATCGAAATGCAGAATTATTTGTTCTGCCAAGTCCGTCAGAAAATTTCGGGATATCGGTTGCTGAGGCCCTCTCTGTAGGCATTCCAGTGATTGTAACCAAAGGTACCCCATGGCGCAACCTTGAATCTCTTGGGGCAGGGTGGTGGATTGATATCGGTGTTGATCCGCTAGTAGCTTGCTTGGAGATTGCCCTGTCGAAACCGCGCGATATATTAAAAGCTATGGGCATTCGCGGTCGTGAATGGATTCGGATAGAATTTTCATGGACTGAGGTCACGAGAAAGATGATTGAAACATACCAATGGATATTACGGGGTGGAAGCAAACCCGACTGGATTTTTGAGTAATAATGGGTTTGCCATGTGAAATCAGCGAAACTCCACAATTGTGACATAACCGAGCAGGATTCCTAAACGTAATAATATTTGTTAGGTCGTAGATAGTGAATAAAGAGGGAAAGATAAGAGTTGTAATTTTTTATTCTGTTATGGCGCATTATGTGACGGGTGTTCTGAAGGCATTAAAAAAGTGTGGGAAAGGTTTAGATATTGATGTTGTTTTTTGGGATAAGAGAAGTCCCAATAGTAACCTTTACAAAGTTGAAGAATTGGAGAGCGTGAGGTGCCATGCACGATCATTGTTGGATAATAAAGCTTTACTTGACCTATTGCATACAAGAAATCCACATATCACTTACATATCAGGTTGGATGGACAAAGGATATTTGCAGGCTATTAAACGGTATCGTTCCGAAGGCGGCAGGACTCAAGTTGTCTGTGGTATCGATGACCAATGGAAAGGCACTCTGCGACAGCGCCTTGGACAAATCTACTTCCGTTTCTTTTATCGAAAAATCTTTGACTTTATGTGGGTTTCCGGAAAACCCCAGTATCACTATGCCCAGCGATTCGGTTATGACCATGAAAGAATAATATCAAACATGCTATCGGCAGACACTTCCGTTTTTGACCAAAAGCATTTTTTTTCGAGACGTTTCATTTTTGTCGGTCGTTTCGTTCCCGTTAAAGGACTCGATCTGTTATTAGACGCATATCTATCTTTGCCGGCAGAAACCAGATCAGAATGGCCATTAATTTTGATTGGTGACGGCGGGATCAAGCATGATATTGAGAAGAGGGCGTCCGAACGCATTACGGTAAAACCGTTTATGCAGCCAGATGCATTAAGGGAAGAATTGATGCATGGTGGTGTTGCGTGCATACCGAGTCATGAGGAACAATGGGGTGTGGCAATCCACGAAATGGCTTTGCTGGGGTACCCCCTTATTATCAGCTCTGCATGCGGTGCAGCGACCGAGTTTCTGATAACCGGCTACAACGGATTCCTTTTCAGAAAAGGAGACGCTGGCTCACTTCGCGACGCTATGATGCGTATAGCCAGCCTGTCGATGGAGGAATTGGAAACATTTACTTTAAGAAGTCATATGCTTGGACAGAGAATTACGTCAGAACATACAGCATATTCCCTGCTATCAGTATTGGATTTGGCAAGAATATGATAGGAACTCCAAAGAGGTGTTTTGGCATCAATAAATCAACTTTTTGCCGAAAGGATAGTCACTTCATTTGTAGTTCACGCTATAGACAATTGATACATCAAATGAATATTTTCTAATTTCTTATCAAATCATGATCAAGGAAAATATGAACCAAGCTACATATAGAATATGTTTCAACTGTTTAATGGATACTACCGACCCATACATCACTTTTGATGAAAGAGGGTTGTGCGATCATTGCAGGAACTATTACGAAAATATTGTGCCCAATTGGTATCCAGGAGAGCTTGGAGAGAAAATTCTTGCTCCTACTATCGAAAAAATCAAAAATGATGGTAAGGGGCGTGACCACGACTGCCTAATAGGTATAAGTGGTGGAGTTGATAGCTCTTATCTGACGATGCTTGCTAAAGAAAAATTTGGCCTGCGTCCATTGATTTTTCATGTTGATGCTGGATGGAATTCACAAGTCTCTGCAAACAACATAAACAGACTGATAGATGGGCTTGGATTGGATCTATATATTGAAGTAGTGAATTGGGAAGAGATGAAGGATTTGCAGCTTGCCTTTTTCAAAGCCCAGGTACCGCATCTCGATACACCCCAGGACCATGTTTTTTTTGCCAGTCTTTATAATTTTGCTGCAAAGAATGGTTTTAAGTATATTTTGACGGGTGCAAATTATTCAACAGAATGTGTTCGCGAACCGCT
>Ga0208195_1003170_pt1 | contig 14304 bp, 14 predicted proteins | sample AD_UKC077_MetaG_FD_184441 | JGI IMG/M metagenome (GOLD analysis project Ga0208195, IMG submission 184441) | Active sludge microbial communities of municipal wastewater-treating anaerobic digesters from USA - AD_UKC077_MetaG (SPAdes) (version 2) | ecosystem: Engineered > Bioreactor > Anaerobic >...
GGCGTGGGGGTGGTGTGCAATTCAGCGGGGAAGTCGACGGAGGCGGTAAAAAGCATCTGGATATTCATCGCTTCCGCCAGCATGCCGCCCGGGATGATGCCGCCGCGCGTAACCATCACCATAACGGAATAGACCCGATTAAACTGCGGCAGCAGGTGGTCTATCAGCCGTGAAACTTCATCCCAGGTTATGATTTCTTTGCGTTGGTTCATTTCTTCACCCATGCTGACAGGGATTTATTTTGCGCCCGTCATTATGCTGACAATTCTTTTTTGCGAACGAAGGCGGCAGCCTTTTTGCAGTCCCGGGGAGAAACTGCCGCGCCGCTGCGTTCCTCGCGCTGACAAACACACGCGTCAGATTATTATAGCAGGTTCGGCGGGTCCACCTCCACAATCCAACCCATCAAGGGCAGCCCGTTCAACATCCGCGTCGGGTCTGGCCCGCGCAAGATAATCTGCCAGCGAAAGCGCCCGAAAAGCTTGCGGGTATAACAAGGTACCGGACCGATGAAGTCGGTTTGCGCCAGCCCAAGCCCCTGGATTTCAGCGCGCAGAACCTGTGCCATCAGTTCCGCTTCCTGACGGCATTTTTCTTCGGAGGGGCTGCGGTATTCCAGGCGTACCAGGCGCGTAAAGGGCGGGTAGCCCAGTTCGCGGCGGTGTACCAGTTCCTGCGCGTAAAAAGCGGCAAAGTCGTGCCGGGAGGCTGCCTGAATGATGGTATTCTCCGGCTGGTAGGTCTGGAGAACCACGCGGCCGCCCAATGGACTGCGCCCCGCTCTGCCGCTGACCTGCGTGAGCACCTGAAAAACGCGTTCCGCCGCGCGATAATCCGGCAGATTCAAACCGGTTTCCGCCAGAACGATGCCAACCAGCGTCACCAGCGGCAGGTCGAGCCCTTTGGCGAGCATCTGCGTTCCAATCAGGATATCCGCGCGGTGGGCGCTGAAATGGGAAAGGATAAGTTCGTGCGCGTCGCGCGTGGTGGTGCTTTCGGCGTCCCACCGCAGCAGGCGGGCTTGAGGGAAAGCCTGGCGCACAATTGTTTCTAGGCGCTCTGTTCCGACGCCCATCTGGCGGATTTGTTTGCTGCCGCAGTTGGGGCATTTGGCGGGCATGCCGCGCGTGTAGCCGCAGATATGACAGAGCAGGCTGTCCCGACCCTGGTGATAGACCAGCGGGCTCAGGTCGCGCGGGCAGAGCAAGGCGCTGCCGCAATCCCGGCAGAAAACGTAGGTGGCGCTGCCTTTGCGGTTGAGGAAGAGGATAGCCTGTTGGTTTCGCTCTAACACCTGTTCCAACCCAGCGCGCAGCGCCCGGGAAAGCACGCTGGTGTTGCCCGTTTTTAATTCCACGCGCATATCCACCACATCCACCGAGGGCAGTTCCAAATTCAGCAGCTCGTCCCCGCCAGCTTCAGCCAGCAGGTCGGCACGCAGGCTGGCGGACTGCTTCAGCAGGGTCTCGCGGTGGGCAAGAACGCGCCTGGGCAGTTCCAGCAATTGCCAGGTGCCTTTCTTGGCGCGATAATATTGACTGACGCGCGGGGTGGCGGAGCCGAGAATCAGGTTCGCCCCGCAGATGTGCGCGTAGGCTTCCGCGGTCTCCACCGAGCGGTAGAACGGCTCCCGCTCGGTCTCATCGTAAGATTCATGGTCGCACTCGTCCAGGATGATGAGACCAATATCCGGCAGGGGCACAAACAGCGCGCTGCGCGCCCCGACGATGACCGCCAATTCACCTTTGCGCGCGCGCCTCCAGGTATCATAAAGCTCGCCCTCGGAGAGTTTGGAATGATACAAGCCAACGCGGTTGGGGAAGCGCGCCATATAGCGGCGAACCGCCTGTGGGGTCATCGCGATTTCGGGCACCAAAACAACCGCCTGCCTGCCCTGCGCCAGGCACTGTTCCACCGCCCGCAGGTAAATCTCGGTCTTACCCGAACCGGTGACGCCGTGCAGCAAGACGGGCTTGCTTTCGGCTTGCCCGAGCCGCGGCAGGAGCTGTTCCCACACGCGCTGCTGGTCTGGCGTGAGGACAGGCGCGCGGGCGCTTTCCACTTGCAGGTTTTCCAGTGGGTCGCGCCAGACCTCCGTCTCGTTGAAGTGCAGGTAATCCTGCCCGGCCAGAGCTTTCAGGTCCGCGTACGAACTGTTGGTCTGGGCGTAAATCCAGGAGAAATCCATCGGAAAAGGTTCGGCTGCCAAAAGCCTGAGGACTTCCAGGCGGCGCGCGCCGGTCTCCGGGCGCAGGCTGAGCGCCTGAGGCTCCAACGCCTTCACAGCCTCCGGCGTGATGGTCAGCTGAGCGGTGCGCACGACTTTCGGATTCACCCGCGGTGGGGGGAACACGCTGGTGGTTCGCACCAGCCCGGCGCTGCGCAAACGTTCCAGGCTGGGGCGCCATTCAAGTTTGGGCAGGGCGCGTTCCAGTTGAGCGCCGCGCAAGGGTCCGCGCTCTTTGAGCAGTTTGAGGATGCGCACCTGAAGCGGGGCGGGTTTGGCAGGAGGTTCCGGCGGGTCGGGATTTAACTCCGCCAAAAAGTCCGCGCGTTGGGAAAGCCCGCGCGGAAGCATGAGGTTCACCGCCGCGCCCAGGGGCGCGAAGGTCTCCCGCGCTATCCAATGGGTCAGCTGCAGTTGCTGCGGGGTCAGGACGGTTTCTTCCGAGTTCAGGGAGAGGATGTTGCGGATATTCGCTTCCAGCTCCAGTTTGTCGGACAGCGCCAAAACCACGCCCTGCACGATTTGCTTGCCAAAAGGCACCACGACCAAACATCCGGGTTGGATTTCCCCCCGCAGTTCCGGTGGGACAGAGTACGAAAAACTCTTGTCAATCGCCGCCACGTTGACGCTGACATCCGCGAATTTTGCTTCCAGGTTGGCGGGCTGGGCGTCCATCAGGGAATCACAATAATCAGGTATTCAGCCGAGTAGGATAAGCCCGCCTGGGCGACTTCCGGTGGGATGACCTGATTTTGCAGCAGGTAGGCGCTCCAGGCTTCCGCCATCCGACTTTGCCCGGTCAGCAGGTCAAACGCATCGTGGTCAAAAAAGGCGTTCAGCCGGGCGGCTTGCCCGCTGAGGCGGGACATATCCAGGTCTGCCTGCGCCCAATCGTCCGGCCGCCAAATGACCGGATGATGCGCGAGCAGAATCACGCGCTCTGGCAAATTGGCCAGCAGCTGTTCAAAATCTGTGAGGGTCATTTGGGTAAAGAGGTTCTGACGCTGTTCATAAGGCAGCAGCCAATCGGATTGGATGCGCCAGGGCTCGAACACAGCATCGGAGTTTTGGGTGCGCAGGTTCACAAACGCCGCGCCGTCGGCGGGCAGGGCGCTCACCGGAACCGCGCGCCCGAAATAGCCGGTCAGCACCAGCTTGGTCTCAATCGGCACCTGGTTATACACATGGCTGACCCGCAGGTAATACACCGTCACATCGTGGTCGCGGACGCGCACTGTTTCGGAGTGGATGCCGCGGTCCAGAAGTTGAAAGGCAACCGCGGCGGAGAGGCTGAGCAGGCTTTTATCTTCGCGCAGCTCTTTGCGGCTGAGGTAAAAATAACTCCAATTGACGGTATTCGCGCCGCCGGCTTTAAGCGGAAAGAGCACGGCTGCGCGCGGCGGGATAGGGGTCGGGGTTTCGGTCGGGGTTGTGCTTGGCAGGGGAGTAGGCGTCTGGGTCAGCGTTGGCGTCGGAGAGGATGTAACCGTCGGCGCCGGGGGCAGCGTGGATGTGACGGTAGGCGTGTTGGTGTGGGAGGGGACGCGCGTGGGCGCGGCGGTGGGGCGTCCTTCGTAGCGCGGCTGGCAGGAGGCAGCCAGCAGCATTCCAAGGGTCAGGCAAATCAACAGGGAAGCGCGCGGTGAAAAGATATCAGAACGCCGCAAGCTCCACCACCTATGCTGCTTTGGTGATGACCGCGGAACCGTAGCCCACCACCGAATCCAGGTCGCGCGTGACGTCGGCGGAAGTGCGGTAATCCGCGATGACGAGTTTATCGGCGCCCAACACGCGGCAGGTTCGCAGCACGGTCAGTATCGGCGCCATCCCGCAGGCTTGCCCTTTGCCGCTGGCATTCAAAACATAAAGCTTGTCAATGTCCATCTCTTCCAGCGCGTTGAGCACGCGCGTGTCCAGCTGACGGGCTTGTTTTTCAGTGTAGAAATGCGATAAATCGCTGGAGGCGACCAGCAAGGTTTTTTCTTCGGGCGGAAGGGGCAGCATGTAGCGCGCCAGCGCGTCTGAAAGGGCGTGGATCAGCTCCACGGATTGGCTGACAAGCATCAGCGGCACCAGGGAGAAGCCTTCGGGGAGCACGGTTTGCAGGAAGGGCAGTTCGATTTCGAGCGAGTGTTCGCGGTCGCGCCGGATTGGGGTGATATCCGGTCCGCTGGCGGCTTGGAGCAGCCTGCCCAACGCGTTTAAGGCTTCGCGGTCCACCGGTATCGCGCCGAGCGGGGTGGCATAGGCTTCGTGACCGCTGGTGAGGAGCGGCTCTCGATAATACTGATGGGAGGGAGAGAGCAGAATCACGCGCGAAAAGCGGCTGCCGATGAGCGCCTTGAACGCGTGCGCGGCGGTGAAACCGGAATAAATGTAGCCGGCATGGGGAACTACCAACGCGAGGATTTCTCCGGAGAGCGCCGGGGCGGCGGCTCTTTCCAGAAAAGATTCCACCACCGCGCGCAGTTCGGCGGCATTCCCCGGATACCAACTGCCCGCAATCGGAGATGGTCGCACGTCGGAGTAGGCTGAGGTTCCCATAACTGTATTATAGCGCAAGCACGCGCCCGCGCGGAACGCTTTGCGTGCGGATTACGGCGGTCGGGGTGGATTTGGAGGGTATAAGGGTCAGCGCAAAAAATCCCAGGGATTCACGCGTCCGTAATCATCGCTGCGCAGTTCAAAATGCAGGTGAGGACCGCTGGAATTGCCGGTGGTGCCCACCGTGCCGATGGTATCCCCCTGATAAACTTCCTGCCCGCAAGTGACGTCCACCGTGCTGAGGTGCGCGTAGAGCGTCTGCCAGCCCTGCCCGTGGTCAATCACAATCATCTCTCCGTAGCCCCAGTCGTTCCAGCCGGCGTATACCACCACGCCGTTATCCGAAGCGAAAACGGGTTCTCCGATTTCACCGTGGATATCAATGCCGTAATGGTTGGCTTCGGGGCTGTAATCATAGCCGGAGAGGTAGCGGCTGGAAACAGGCCAGATGAAGTTGAGCGTGCCCATCACGCCGTCATACGAGCCGGTACAGGCGCCGGGGCCGACGTTCACCGCGGTGGCAGGGTCTTTACGCGTGATACGCGGCGTGCGCCAGTCTGGAAATTCACCTTTGCCGCCTGGAATTATGAGCAGGGTGCCAGGGGCGATGTTTGGCAGCGAGTAATCGCCCAGGTCCGCGGGGTTGAGGTGATTGCCGGGGTAATTCACGATGGTATCGGGGCTGACCCCATAATAAGCCGCGACGCCGTTCAAGCCCTCCCCGGCGCTCCAGCGGTGCAGCGTGCCGTCCAACGGCAGAATAAGCAGCTCTTGCCCCGGGTAAATCATATGCGGGTCTTCCCCCAGGGTGTAGCGGTTGCCCCACAGGATAGACTCGGGTCTGAGCCCGAATTTTTCCGCGATAGAAAAGAGCGTATCTCCGGCTTGAATAACATAAGAAACCAATTCCGTGCGCCCGCGCGAAGGCAGGATGGTATGCAGCGAGACCAGCGGAGCAATCCCCATGGATTTGGTTTCTTGCAGCGGCTCTTTCTGAAAAGAGCGCGCCGCGAAAGCCGGCTCGGTGGGGCTGAGCGCCGATTCCTGCGGAAGCTGCTGCGCGGGGGTGCTGCCGCTCGCGCTGGCATAAAAGCGGCTCAGAATCAGCACGACCCCAGCCAACATCAAAGCCGTAAACACCGCTGAAGCCGCGCGCAAAACACGGTCCGCCATGCCAAAACTGACCAACCTGGCCCAAAGGCGCTGAAGCGGCTGATTGGGCTCAGGCGGCGCGTTGTTATTTGCGATATCCTCGCGCGGAGGAACAGGACTGTCCATCAGGCTGATAATATCACGACTCGGGCAAACACGTGACCAGGGAGAATCGGCGTGTAGAAGCGCCTCACCGGCTCTCCCCGGGCGCGGAAAAGGCAAACCCAACGCGCGCCGGTTCAGGTTAACGCTTAGGCCGCGGCAGCAGAACCTTGGCGCCGGGTAAGCATCCCTTGATATAATGCACCTATTATGGAAAGGAAAAGCCCATGCACGCGCTGATTTCCACGCTCCCAAAACCCTATGAAGACCAGGTGCTGCAGATGTGGGATGAACTGGAAGAACGTTTCGGGTGTAAGTATGTGCGAACCGCAACCGTTCCTCATTTTACCTGGCAGCTGGGAGAGCGCTACAACCTGCGCAAGGTCTTGCTGCTGCTGACCCAAGCCGCCGCTGAAACAGAACCGTTTGATATCATCGTGCAGAGCGCGCAATACTTCCCCGGCCAGTCTCCGATTGTGTATTTGGACATTATTAAAAACCCCGCGCTCATCAAAGCGCACCTGAAAATCTGGGACATATTGCAAGACCACACGGCGGAACCAAACATGCTCTACAGCCCGGCCCTCTGGCATCCGCACGTCACGCTGGCCGTGCAAGACCTGAGCTGGGAAGACTTGCCCAAGGCTCTGGCTTTCATCCAAAACAAACAGATCGAGTGGCGCGTGACCATTGACCAGTTTTCCATGCTGCGCCAGGACCAAAACGGCGCGGTGACCCTTGAGCACCATTTCCAGTTAGGAAAAGGACAGATTCGGTAATATCGAAGCTCAGCCCCAAAGCCGGGCGCGCGGGCATACAGGCTTCCACGCCTTTTTCGGATAAGCCTTGCCCTCTGGCGATGCCTATAGGCTGGCTGCTCTCCTCCCAAACAAATTTCCCGCGCTAACCTCAACTTACAGGTTTAACTTGGTCACTTCCGGCCTTTTCTATTGCGGTGGATGTGAGCATTTTCCCTGACGAATGGGCTGACGTTGTATGAGGGCTGGCGCGAGAGGTGGTTGCAGCATTACCGGAAGCCGGCAGGTTACATATTTATCGATAACCAAACCCGAAAAGCTGTAAAACGAGCGAAATACTTTGCTGCTTTCAACCTGCAGGTTGTGGATGCGCTGGATGGCAGTGAGGATACCCGCGCGCCTGGGGGCTTCTGATTGAACAGTAAGTGTATGCGATAGGCTGGGTTTGCGATTCACGTGAGGATTTCGGCGTGGGTCTGCCTGTCAAAGACCAGGTTTTTGGCGGAATGAGAGGGAGAACAGGGATTCTGATAGAAAATGAGAGTCCGCAATCGGTAAACTCTCAAACAGTATAGGTCGTAAGGAGTTAACAATGGAAGTTCCACGCTATTGGAGATTGAAAAAACAACGCTACGCGCTGGTGGGTGAGACCTGCCCGCACTGCGACGCGAAAATATTTCCGCCCCGGGATATCTGCCCGGAATGCGGCGGAGAAGCCAAGACGCCCTTCACCTTCAGCGGGCAGGGCGAGGTTTATTCCTACACCCACATGGCCAACGCGCCGGCGGGCTTTGAGGAGCAGGCGCCGTATACCATCGCTCTGGTGAAGCTGGCGGAAGGGCCCATGGTGACCGCGCAGCTGACCGATCTGGGGGATGAGCCGGTGCGCATCGGCATGCCGGTGGAGATGGTAACCCGCAAGATCCGTAACGACGGCAACGAGCGCGGGATTATTGTGTATGGGTATAAGTTCCGGCCGGTGATGGCGCGCTAGACAGTCGGTCAAGAAAAGCGAAGAGCTCTCCGAAATCTGGAGAGTTCTTTTTCTATGGCATAATTCAGACAGAGCGGAATCACACGATGTTAGGTATGCGTTTACACGGCTGCCTGGGCGATCCGGGCGAGTTGATTAATAAGGAGAAAAATGGAATACGTAAAAGTTGGGCAGACGACTGACATCCCGACAAACACGATGCGTATGGTTCTGGTTGGCGGCAAGGAAGTTTTGCTGGCGAACGTGGACGGAGCTTATTATGCCATTCCCAATAAGTGCACGCACGTTGGGGAGCCGTTGGCGCAAGGCAAGCTGGAGGGCGGGATTGTTACCTGCCCGCGGCACGGCGCGCGCTTTGACGTCCGGACTGGAGAAGCAGTAGGGGAGGCAAAGATCGGCTTTGTGAAGATAAAAGTGAAGGATGAGCCCAGCTACAGCGTGAAGATGGAAGGTACGGATATTCTGGTGGGGCTGGGGTGAGAGGTACTGGGCAAAAACATTACAAGGTCGCGAGACCCTGAAAGAACAAGTATTTCTTTGTTTGCGAAGGTCTCCTGACCGAGCGGAAATCATGACCATGGGTCTAAAAGTATTTGGTTATCTAACGGTCAAGTACTATTTATGCTCTGGAAACTATAAACGATCTGCGTTTTCCAAATGTTGGGGTGAATTAATCTCCAATTTTAAAAAAGCGTCCGCACAATATGCAGCTGACAAATTTTGTAAAAATAAGGCTGGTATATCATAATTACTGTAAAATTCTTTCTAGCCTAGCGATTCTTACTAAGGAGTAGAAAATGAATAGCAAAATTTATTTTGGTGATAACTTGGAAGTACTAAATGAATTGCCGTCTGAATCTATAGATTTAATTTATATCGATCCACCATTCAATACTGGCAAAGTACAAGGACGGACTCAAATTAAAACCATCCGCTCTGAAGAAGGGGATAGAAATGGTTTTCAGGGTGAAAGATACGTAACTATAAAACTGGGCACTAAATCATATTCTGATACATTTGATGACTTTTTATCCTTCTTAGAACCGAGATTAAAAGAAGCATATCGAATATTATCCCGCAATGGGTCGATGTACTTCCATATTGACTATCGTGAAGTACATTACTGCAAAATTTTGCTTGACAAAATTTTTAGTCGTGAAAGTTTCTTGAATGAGATAATATGGGCTTACGATTATGGCGCACGTTCTAAGAAAAAATGGTCCACAAAGCACGATAATATTCTTTTATATGTAAAAAACCCAGATGATTACATTTTTAACTTTGACGAAATCGAAAGAATCCCATACATGGCTCCAGGATTAGTAGGTGAAAAAAAAGCGGAAAAAGGGAAGACCCTTACAGATACCTGGTGGCACACAATTGTTCCTACGAATGGAAAAGAAAAAACTGGTTATCCCACACAAAAACCATTAGGTATCTTGAGAAGAATTGTAAAGGTATCAAGCAATGAAAACAGTACAATTTTAGATTTTTTTGCTGGGAGCGGCACAACAGGAGTAGCGGCATTGGAAAATAACCGAAAGTTTATTTTAGTAGATAAGAATCCAGAAGCGCTAGAAGTTATGGCAAAAAGATTTGATGGCGTCTCAAATGTTGATTGGATAAATTTTGATCCATCGCCATATCAAAGTTGCATAAGCCAAGAAGGGTCAACTCCTATTCAAACGACGTTATTCGACAAGGTTGAGTAATATTTAGGAAATTTCCCCCATGCAAAGCGATAACGAATTTGAATCAATAATTTCTATTGTCAAATCACTCAAAGGAGATGATGAAGATTTGGGCATCTGGGAGGGCAGCCCTTTTGCTTGGATAAAAAGAGAACCTTCTCGGCGAGTTGGGAAAATTGGCGAACAAATTGTTTCAGCTTGGTGTATTCAAAAGGGATTTGTCATTTCTAAAAGCCATGATTCTGACGCTGATATAGTTGTCAATGACCGCCCTATTGAAATAAAGTTTTCTACACTCTGGCAAAGTAACCGCTATACTTTTCAGCAATTACGGGATCAAAATTACGAATATGCATTTTTTCTTGGATTATCTCCATATGCTGTTCATGGTTGGTTTGTTTCAAAAAGTGTTCTTCGCAAATATGTCATTGGTCATACCCCTCAACACACAGGCAAAAAAGGCTCTGATACTTTTTGGATAAGTTTCAATGTTAATTCTCCCCCGGTTTGGCTCAACGAATTTGGTGGGACAATGTCGCAAGTCTACCAAGTCATGAAAAGAGAAATTGGAAATTGGTGAATTAGAAACACTAAGAGTGTGCCAACAACGCATTTTTATGTGGTGTGGGACTGCTATTATTGTCAGGACAATCTTCCTGGTTTCGTGCTTATTGTGTTCTCAACAGTCCACTAGCCCATACACAGCGTTCGAAGGGTGCCAAGTACAGTCGGGACCCTAGGGAGGCTCGTAATGTAGATACCTGAAAGTCAAAGGAATTGCTTGGTACCCTGCAACCAGAAAGCTCAGGCAAGCGGGCTGCGCTCTCTTGAGACCATAAATGAACAGAAAAATATGGAAAGGGCCGCACACCCCCACAATTATTGGTATGCAATCCTGTATCCCATCCCAGAAAGTGCCCCATGCCTTCATCCCTCCCCCTCCTCATCCGCCCAGAAACGCCCGCCGACGTCCAGCCCATCTTTGACCTGACCGCTTCGGCGTTTGCCACCTTCGCAATCAGCGGCCACACCGAGCAGTACGTCATCGAGGCCCTGCGCGCGGCTGCTGCCTGGTCGGACATCCTGGCTATTATGAGAGCTTTGGCTTCATCCATTCAGCAGGGCTGGGTATGTCGAGGGTGCCAGCGGAAGCCTTCATCGCGCTGGCGTTCCACGGAAACTAAGCGAGCGGAACGCTGAAACTCCATCCGGGGCAGGGGCGCTGCCTGAGCCGGGCTCGGAGCTGTTGAACGTAATTATCACAAGAAATTGTTACCCAAACGCCTTTATCATAATGGAAACAGGGAAAATCACGCCGCACCTCAAGGAGGCAACTTTGAACGGAGATAAACTAAAGAAAATCATTCGCACCGCGTTCATGCTGCTGATAGCGCTTGGGCTGATCCCGCTCTTGCCCATGCTGATATCCGGGCGTTGGAACTGGTGGGAGGCCTGGGTCTTGACTGCGCTTCTGATCCTCACCTTTATGATCAGCCGCGCGCTGGCGGCTCGCAAAACCCCGGATATCCTCCGGGAACGCGCCGACTATACGGAACATGAGGATACTCAGCCGTGGGATAAGTGGCTCTCGCCGACGACTGCCTTCGGGACAGCCTTCATCCTGCTGACAGCCGGCCTGGACGCGTTGTTCGCCTGGTCCATAGCTTTTGCGCTGGGCTGGGAGCTGTTTGGCCTGGCGCTGATCGTGCTCGGCTGCCTGCTCGGGTCTTACGCCCTGATAGAGAACGCCTACTTCTCCGGGACGGTGCGCATCCAGGCGGAAAGAGGGCATTCCGTCGTGTCTGGCGGGCCCTACGCGTGGGTGCGGCACCCCGGCTACACAGGCAGCCTGCTCGTCAATCTGGGTATACCGCTCCTGCTCGATTCCGCCTGGGCTTTCGTGCCCGCGGTGATACTTGGGGCTTTGCTGGTTTTACGCGCCAGCCTGGAAGATCGCTTCTTGCTGGGGAACTTGCCTGGATATCAGCAGTACGCGGCGAAAGTCCGCTTCCGTCTGCTGCCGGGGGTGTGGTAAGAATTGATGCGCTTGCGGGCTTATCGGGCGGGGGTATGCGTTCAGCCGCAAGCCCAGGCAGGCGCGCGCCGGCGGTCTTTTCTTGATGGGTGAACAGGGGCTGGGGGGCGATGTACCAGAATATCCCCGAACGCAGAAATCTAACCATCGCGCCCGGATGCGTACTGACACGCACAACCTGCCCTCTTTCACGCGCGGATTGGTTTACAAGGTGAACTACATGACGATCGCCTGACTTCGGCGCGAGAGGCGGAAGAGAACGGCAGCGGCTCAGATTTCTTTTCGCTCTACCGCTTATGCGGCAACCTGCGCAGAGCGCTTTGGTTGAAGGCCTCATGCAGACGCAAAGACTCTTAATTTACCAAAAGAAAGCGAACATCTTACCTCTTTATGATACAATCGGGCGCATGGTGAGTTTTTATTAAACCCTCAACGCTTTCTCATAAGAATCACAACCGCACCTATTATTACGTTTAGGGGCATTTCCGGCTGAACGCGGCCGGGGGTGTCCCCTTTTTCCTCTGTCCGGGCCTGCCGCTGCGTCAGGTCTCTTTCCATTATCTTGCCAACTTATTAATAAAGGAAACAACCATGAATATTCGCTTATCCACCGGAAAACTATTGCCTATTGAAATGCACAAAATCAAGATTGTGCAGGAAACCAGCCTGCCGCCCATCCAGCAGCGCCTGGAAGCCATCCAAAGCGCCGGCTTCAACACTTTTTTGCTGCGCTCCCGCGATATATTTTTGGATATGCTGACCGACAGCGGCACCAACGCGATGAGCGACCGCCAGCTGGCGGCGATGATGGCGGCGGACGATGCCTACGCGGGGAGCGAGAGCTTTTTTCGGCTGGAGGAATCCGTCCGTGAGGTGCTTGGCTTTCGATACGTGATGCCAGTGCATCAGGGACGCGCCGCGGAGCATCTGCTGGCAAAAGCCTTTGTGCAGCCGGGCATGGCGGTGCTGATGAATTACCACTTTACCACCTCCAAAGCGCATGTGGACCTGGCGGGCGGCAAAGTGTTGGAGCTTTGCGCGGATGAGGCGCTGAATACCAGTTCCAGCAGCCAGTTTAAGGGCAATATGGACCTTGCCAAGCTCGAAGCTGCCATCCGCGAGTGGGGTCCGGAGCGCGTGGCGTACGTGCGCATGGAAGCCTCCACGAACCTGATTGGCGGGCAGCCCTTCTCCATGCAAAATCTGAAGGAGGTGCGAACGCTCGCCGCACAGCACGGCATCCCGCTGGTATTCGACGGCAGCCTGATTTCCGAAAACGCTTATTTCATCCAACAGCGCGAACCGGAGTTCGCGGATTGGAGCGTGCGAGAAATCATCCAGGAGATGATGCGCAGCGTGGATATCTTTTATATGTCCGGCAGAAAGAGCGCGGCGGTGCGCGGGGGATTAATCGCGACCAACTCTAAAGAGGCGTTTGACAAACTGCTGGTATGGCTGCCGGTGTATGAGGGCTTTGCCACCTACGGTGGAATGTCCACCAAAGAAGTGGAAGCCATGGCTGTAGGCTTGCGGGAAATGACCGCCCAGTCCGTCGCCAGCAGTTCCGCGGATTTTATCGCTTATTTTGTGGAGCGATTGTTAGAGCTGGGCGTGCCGGTGGTCACGCCGGCCGGCGGTCTGGCTTGCCATCTGGACGCGCGCCGCTTCATCCCGCAGGTGCCGCAGTCGGAGTACCCGGCTGGCGCGCTGGCGGCAGCGGTGTTTCTCGTTTCGGGCGTGCGTGGAATGGAGCGCGGGAGCGTTTCGATGGACCGCGACGCGCAGGGCAACGACGTGCCGGCAGACATGGAATTGGTGCGCCTGGCGCTGCCGCGGCGCACTTTCACACTCTCGCACATTGAATATACGGCTGACCGCCTGAAATGGCTCTTCGCGCACCGCGATTTGATTGGCGGGCTGCGTTTTTGCGAGGAGCCGCCTGTTTTGCGCTTTTTCTTTGGCAGACTGCAGCCGGTGAACGGCTGGGTGGAGAATTTGGCCGCGGCTTTCCGCGCTGAATTTGGGGCTGACTGCTAATCAGCACGTCGGGGTTGGTAAGACAGGCGCGTTCTTTTTTAGGCGCGCCTGCCCCGAGGGCGTGCCTGAGGATGTCAGCGGCTTGACCCGCGGGTTAACTCATTCGCGCGGTTTTTTGAACAAGTGGAAATGGGCGGCTTTCCCCACACCATCAGCTTGCCCGTACACACAACAGACTGTATTTCTGAGGGGAGCCGCGCAGCCCCAGGAGCAGAGTGACTTACCGAGGGCAATCGGAGCGGGCCAACAAACTGGCGCGCTGCCCTTTTACTCTAAGCTTTCCGCCTAAAAAAGGGGAATTACCGCTTGCCCCGCTCCCACTCCAGCAGCAGCTCACATACCCACTCCACATCCTCACGCGCCAGCTGGGGGTAGATTGGCAGGCTCAGGATTCTTGGGGTCAGGCTCTCGGTGACGGGCAGCCTGTCGCAGCCCGGCAAACGCCCCAGATACGCGGGCTGTTGGTGGACTGCCTGGGGGTAATGCACACCGGCGCCTACGCCCTTGCTCCGCAAAAACGCTTGCAGCTCGTCGCGCTTTTCGGTCTGAATCACATACAGGTGCAGCGCGTGGCGTATCTCCGCCAGTCTTTTTGGGAGGATGAAGCTTGTGCCAGCCAGCTTTTGGTCGTAAATGTCGGCGATACGTTGGCGCTCCTGGTTCTTTTCCAGCAGGTGCGGCAGCTTCACGTTCAGGATGGCGGCCTGGATTTCATCCAAACGGGTGTTCATCCCCGGAACCTGGCTGATGTAGCGGTCTTCCCA